>JACCDS012444604.1_pt1 | contig 12395 bp, 10 predicted proteins | sample 7446441 | NCBI WGS metagenome assembly JACCDS01 (sample SAMN15323445, study PRJNA562643) | freshwater metagenome | isolation source: river surface water | place: USA:Blue River Watershed | collected 2017-08-17
CGTCGGCGGCTTGGATCAGGGCCTGGGGCACGGTCTCGACCGACGCCCGGATGGTCGCGACACCGATGCTGACCGTCACGTGAGGCGCAATCGGCGACGGGCCGTGCCGTATGCCCAAGGCGGCGATGGCCGCAACAACGTCTTGCGCCTTGGCGTGGGCGCCCGCCAGGTCGGTGTCGGGCAGCAGCGCCACAAATTCCTCGCCACCGTAGCGCGCGACCAAGTCGCGTGGGCGCTGGCATTGGGCCTGAAACTCGCTCGCCACCAGTCGCAGGCATTCGTCGCCTTGCAGGTGGCCGTAAGTGTCGTTGTAGAGCTTGAAGTGGTCGATGTCTAGCAGGAGCAGTGCCAGGTTTTGGCCACTGCGCAAGCCGGCGCGCCACTCGGTTTCAAGGGCTTCGTCGAAGCGCCGTCGATTGAATACCCCCGTCAAGCCATCGTGAAACGCCATGTCTTGCAACAAAGCGCTTTGCGTTTCCAGCCGGGCATTGAGTTGCTGCACTTCACGGTTGGCTGCCTGTTCGGCGGTCACGTCGCGCCCGCTGAGGAAAAACTGTTCCTGCGACAGCAGCGCGCGCCACGCGACATCCAGGTATTGGCCGTGACTGTGCCGCATGCGCAGGATGAACCCTTGAATCGCCTGTCCGGTTGCCAACTTGTGGTGCATCCGCTTCATGAGCAAGCGGTCGGCTGGATGCACCAGTTCAAACGGGTGTTTTTCGATCAAGTCATCCCTGCTGTAGCCGAGCATCTGTCCCCAGGCTTCATTGAGTTGCTTGAAGTGCCCGGCCTGGTCCAGCACGGCAAACAGGTCGGTGTTGAGCGAGAAAAAACGGTTCAGCACGTCATCGCGGTCGTGGATGGCCTGTTGCGATGCCCACGCAGCGCGAGCCGTTTGAAGCCTCAGACGCTGTGCCAGCAGCAAACCACTGGCGCCGATGGCGAGCAGCACCACCCAGATGGCCAGGTAACTTTGACCGAGTTGTTGTGACCTTGAAAACACCGAGTCCCAATCCCGACTGACCGCCAGGACCAGCGGGGTGTTCAGGTTCAGGTGAGGCATGGTGATGGTCCGGATGACCATGAAACGCCGCTCACCGGTGCCCAGCGACACGCCTTGGTGGACGGTTTCTGGCAGCCCGCTCTCGCGGTGTTGGCGAAAGAGGGCGCCTGGGCGGTCCAGTTGCAAACCCGCTTGCCCTGGCTTGTCGGGCTCCATCATGAACTGGACGCCGCTTCCGTGGGCGATGGACACCCACATATCAGGCGCATACAGCACCGAACCCAGCAGAACCCGGTATTGGGCCGCCCCAATCCCTGCACCCACAATACCGCGAAACTCACCGGCCGGTCCGGTCACCGCCCGCATCACGTTGATCACGTATTCGCCGGTGAGTGTCATGAACGGTTCGCTGATGTACAGCTTGTCGGCTTGCGGCTGGCTTTTGATGGGGCCGAAGTAGGGCCGGCTGGACAGATCGCGTCCCTGGTATTCGGCACTGTGGTCGCTGAAGGCGCGGCCAATCCCGTTTTCGTCCAGGTAGAACAGCAATCGCACGTCGGGCATGGCTCCGGAGAGCAGTTGCAAATCGGCGCTGGCCTGCGTGGCGTTGGCCGTGTGGTGGTTCTGGGAAGGCAGGCGACTGATGAAGCTCTGGAGCACCTGATTCACCGCGTCAAACTGGCGAGTGGCATTGCGCTCGATCACCGTGGCCTGGGCGTGCAGGCGCTCGGTTTCACGCTGCCGGGTGGCGTCGCGGTCGGCGCTCCACATCCACCCCAGCACGCCAGCGAAGCCGATGGCCCCGACCAGCAAAACCAACCACTCCCACGCAAACCGCTTGCGGATGTGCTGATCGTCGAAATGGGGGGTAGCCATGCGACTTTGCCAGTTTTGATAAACCCAACGAACGTTTTTTGTCTGATGTCTCTGACAATAACACGTCTGGTGGTATTTTCAAATTGATAGTTGCCTTTTTGATGCACGTCATCCCACTGCCAGTTGGGGCCAACATAATGAGCAGATGCAAGCACTGTCCACGGCCACGGGGGTCTTTTTCGCTCGCGGGTTGACCAAAATCTACGGTGAAGGTGACACGGCGGTTCACGCCCTTCGGGGTGTGGACCTGGACGTGCAACGGGGTGAGTTTGTGGTGTTGCTGGGCGCTTCGGGCAGCGGCAAGTCCACGTTGCTGAACATTCTGGGCGGGCTGGACACGGCAACCAGTGGCTCCGCCCAGTGGACGCACGACGGCCAGGCTCACGAATTGATGGGCGCGGGCGATGCCGAATTGACGCGCTACCGGCGCGAACACGTGGGCTTCGTGTTCCAGTTTTACAACCTCATTCCCAGTCTGACGGCCGAAGAAAACGTGGCCCTGGTGACCGACCTGGCCGACGACCCGATGGACCCGGCCGATGCGCTGGCCTTGGTGGGGTTGGCGCCGCGACGGCACCACTTCGTTTCGCAGCTGTCGGGCGGCGAACAGCAGCGGGTGGCCATTGCCCGCGCCATTGCCAAGCGGCCCGCCGTGCTGTTGTGTGACGAACCCACCGGCGCGCTGGATTGCGCCACCGGCGTGATGGTGCTGCAGGCCATCGAGCGGGTGAACCGCGAGCTGGGCACCACCACGGTGGTCATTACCCACAACGCGCCCATTGCCGACATGGCGGACCGCGTGCTGCGCCTGGCCGACGGCCGCATCGTCGAGAGCCGCACCAACGCGCACAAGGTGCCGGCGGCGTCGTTGTCTTGGTAAAACCATGACGGCCTTGCAAACCAAACTCTGGCGTGACCTCACCCGGCTGCGGGCGCAGGTCGTCACCATTGCTGTGGTGGTGGCCATTGGTGTGGCGGGCTTTGTGGGCATGTTCGCGGTGCACGACTCGCTCCAGACATCGCGCGATGCTTTCTACCGCGACAACCGCCTGGCCGACCTGTTTGCCGGGGTCAAGCGTGCGCCGGTGGCGCTGGGCGGGCGCATCGAGGCTATTCCCGGCGTGGCCGAGGTGCAACTGGCGGTGGTGTTTGATGCGCAGGTGGCCTTGCCCGACGTGCTGCAGCCGGTGACGGGCCGCTTCATCGGCCTGGACCTTGCGCGGGTGCACGCGGGTCGCCAAGGCCTCAACGCACTCACGCTGCGTTCCGGCCGCTGGCCTGAGCGCGATGGACCGCTTGAAGCCCTGGTGAGCGACCGTTTTGCCGCCGCGCGCCAGCTCAAGCCGGGCGACGTGGTGCACGCCATCCTGAATGGCCGGCTGGAGCGGGTGCACCTGGTGGGCACCGCCGTTTCGCCCGAGTATGTGTTTGCCTCGCAGGGTGGTGCGCCCGACGACACCAGCTTCGGCATCTGGTGGATGGACGACCACCGGATGACCGAGGTGTTTGATGTGCAGGGCGCCTTCAACCAGGTTGCGTTGCGCCTGCACGCGGGCGTGGCCGAGCAGCCGGTGCTGACGGCCCTGGACCGGCTGCTGGAGCCCTACGGCAGCATCGGCGCGGTAGGGCGCGATCGACAACTCTCTACCAAGATCGTCAGCGATGAATTGGCGCAACTCAAGGTCATGGGCACGGTGCTGCCATCGATCTTTCTGGCTGTGGCCATGTTCATTCTCAATGTGGTGCTCAGTCGTCAGGTGGCCACGCAGCGCAGCCAGATTGCGGCGCTCAAGGCACTGGGTTACAGCGACGGTGCCATTGCCTGGCACTACACCCAGCTCGCGCTGGCCATTGCCGGGCTGGGCGTCGTCGGCGGCGTGGGTTTGAGCCAGTGGATAGGCCGGGCCATGCTCAGCCTCTACGACGAGGTGTTCCGTTTCAACCGGCTGGATTACGCCACTGACACGGGGTTGGTGCTGTTGTCGGCCCTGATCGCGGCGCTGGCAGCGGCCGCAGGCACCGGGACGGCCATCCACGCCGTGGTGCGGCTGCGCCCGGCGCAGGCCATGTTGCCGCCCACGCCGCCGGCTTACACCGCCACGCTGCTCGAACGCCTGGGCCTGGGGCGTTTTCTGTCCACTGGCGCGCGCATGGTGGTGCGCAACCTGGAGCGCCGGCCGCTGCGCGCAGCGCTCACCGTCACTGGCATTGCGCTCGCGGTGGCGCTGCAAATTTCGGGCGCCTTCTGGCTCGACGCCATCGCCCACATTGTGGACGTGCAGTTTCGCCAGGTGCAGCAGGGCGATGTGCTGGTCAACTTCCACCGGCCGGTGTCGGTGGACGCGGTGCGCGACTTGCGGCTCTTGCCGGGGGTGATCGACGCCGAGGTCTACCGCATCGAGTCGGTCAAGATCAGCCTGCGTGGTACCACCAAGGACACCGCCGTCATGGCCCTGCGCGGCGACGCGCGGCTGATGCGTTTGGTGGACGAGCAGCGCGGTGCGCTGTCGCTGCCGTCCGATGGGGTGGTGCTGTCGGCCCTGCTGGCCAAGGCATTGGGTGCCCGCGTGGGCGACCAGGTGCAGCTTCAGTTCCGTCTATGGAGCCAGCGCACGGTCGAGGTGACGGTGGTCGACATCGCCCACACCATGTTCGGCCAGCTGCTTTACATGAATCTGGACGTCCTCAACCGCTTGGCCGGCGATGGCGACGGCGCGGCCGATGCCGCGCTGCAGGTGGACCCACAGGCCATGAACGCCTTCTGGACCGCTGTGAAAACCGCACCACTCATCAATTCGGTGTTCGACAAGGCCAGCACCATGGCCGAATTCAACCACCGCACGCAGCGCAACATGGGTGTGTTCAGTGGCATCCTCACGCTGTTTGCCGTGGCCATGGCGGTGGGCATCATCTACAACGCGGCGCGCATTTCGCTGTCCGAACGCGCGTGGGAGTTGGCCAGCCTGCGCGTGCTGGGCATGACGCGGGCCGAAGTGTCGGTGCTGCTGCTGGCCGAGCTGTTGGCCGAGCTGCTGCTGGCTTTGCCGTTGGGGGCCTTGCTGGGCTGGGGACTGGCGTCGTTGATGATGGGGCTCATGGCCAGCGACGCGATCGATTTTCCGGTGGTGATCGAGCCGGCCACCTACGCCTCGGCCGCCCTGATCGTGCTGGCGGCTGGTGTGGTCAGTGCGCTGCTGGTGCGGCGGCAGATTGACCGGCTGGATCTGGTGGCCGTTTTGAAGGTGCGTGAATGACGACAACAAAAAACAACAACGGCGCTGCCCAGCGTCGTTGGCTTCTGGGTGGCTTGGCCGTGGTGGCGCTGGCCGCAGTGCTCTGGGCTGCCTACCGGCCGCGCCCGCTGGTGGTGGAAACCGCAACCGTGGCGGTCGGTCGGTTTGAACAGGTGGTCGAGGAAGACGGTCGCCTGCGCTTGCAACAGCGCTACACCGTCACCGCGCCCACGGCGGCGCAATTGCAGCGGCCCACGCTCCAGGTGGGCGATGCGGTGCAGGCGGGTGACGTGGTGGCTGTGCTGGCACCGTCGGCGCCGTCCATGATCGACGCGCGCACCCGCAGTGTGCTGCAAGAACGCGTGGGCAGTGCCGATGCCACGTTGGCCGCCGCCGCTGCCAACGTCAAGCGGTTGCAAGCCACGCTGGCCCAGGCCATGCTGGAGGCGGAACGCGCCGAACAGCTGGCCAAAGACAACTTCATCGCCCCTTCGGCCCGTGACCAAGCCCGCCTGGCGCGCGATGCCGCTCAGCAGGCGCTGCGGGCGGGGCAGGCCCAGCGGGCTGCGGCCGAGCATGCCTTGGGCGAAGCCCGCGCCGCGTTGCAGTGGGCCCAGCCCGGCAACGGTGAGAGTGGCGTGGCGGCCAGGGGCGGCACGCCAGGCCTGTGGCCGCTCACGAGCCCGGTCACCGGGCGCGTGCTCAAGCTGCACAAGGAAAACGCCGAGCCCGTCAGCGCTGGGCAGGCCCTGCTGGAGATTGGCGACACCTCTGCGCTGGAAGCCGTGGTGGACGTGCTGTCGGGCGATGCCCCGCGCATACCGTTGGGCGCTGCGGTAGAGCTGGCCACTGGCCGTTCTCAGCCGCCGCTGGCGGGCAAGGTGGCGCGCATCGAGCCCCAGGCCTTCACCAAAGTGTCGGCGTTGGGCATCGAGGAACAGCGGGTCAACGTCGTCGTGGCGCTGGATGTGCTGCCCGGTGGTGCACAGCGCCTGGGCGACGGTTTTCGCGTGGACGCGCGCATCACCCTCTCGGCCCAAGACGGCGTGTTGCTCGTGCCCTCGGCCGCGCTGGTGCGGCAGGGTGAGGGCTGGCGCGTGTTCGTGGTTGAGGGCGGCAAGGCCCGAGCTCGAACCGTGACCTTCAAGGATCGCCACGCCGACAGTGCCTGGGTGTACGACGGCCTGAAGGCGGGCGAGGTGGTGATTCTGTATCCGGGCACCACGATCACGGAGGGACAGCGAGTGCGTGTGGTGGGCGGTGCGTAAAAAGTCAATAGGCGAGCAGATGGGGCCTGTATCGCTCCTTTTTCAGGTGCCGAGTTCTGCGCGACCCTGGGTGTTCCGCGAGCGGCGCAAGGCCTGCACACCCCGTGCTGCCGCCTCGATGGCGCCCGCCACGTAGCCGGGGTACTGGGGGGACCACTCGCTGGCCACGCCGATGAGCCGGTGTTGCCATGGCCCGGTTGCTGGCATGAAGGGTGGGGCCGTGCCATGCTGTGAGCTTTCCGTCCGATCGGCGTCGGTGGCGGTCCACCGATCGTGTGCCCAGTCTTTGAAGAACTCGGCCCGAGGTTCGGCCGCTTTGGGCCCGAACAGGCGCACCAGTTGGGCGCGACAGTGTGCTTTCAACGTCGCCTCCGGCTGAAGGTGGCGCACTGCGGCCGGCAAGCCCAGGAAGCCAAACAGCGCGGCCTGCCCGCCCGGGGCCGAGGCGTCGTGCAATTCACCCATGGGGCCCAAGGTGCTGCGCGCCTCGCCCGACAGTCCGTGATCGCGCCAGAATGGTGTGTCGTACACCGCCACGTACTTGGCGTGGGGCGCCATCCAGGTGGTGGTGTGGGCCCAGGCGCTGGACAGCGCAGATGGCAAGGTGGGCGTGAAGCGCAACGTCGCGACGGCCAGGCGGGGCGGCAAGGCCAGCAGGACGTGTTCGACGCTGTAGTTGTGGACGCCTTGCTGCGGGTCCAGGGCCTCCAGGGTGATCCGCTCTCCATCTCCAGCCAGCTGGCGGACTTGTTGGTTGGGCCGCAGGCGCTTCGGGTCTAGCGTCTTGCGCAAGGCATCGACCAAAGCGGCCATGCCCCCCAACAAGCGCACCGAGGTCGGGGCGGAACGGTACCCCTCGTACCGCGAAGGCGGCAGGCTGGCCGACCGTTCAACCATCATGTCGCCGGCTTCGTGCTGCTCAAACGCAGTCAGCCCCAGTTGCTGGATCAATGCATCCAGTTGTGGCTGAAAATCAGGCCAGTACCAGGTCGGGCCCAGATCAAAACGGTGGGGGTGCTGCGGTTCGTCCAGGGTCGCCGACTCGATGCGACCGCCCCAGGTCGGGCGCGCCTCCAGCAGCACGTAGTCATGCAGGCCTTGCTGCTCCAGCAGGTGAGCCGCGTACAGGCCGCTCAGGCCTCCGCCCACAATGGCGATGCTTGCGCGGTGCATGCGGTTATCCCTTTTGAACGAGATGAGCCAAATGGCCTGTTTTGAGATAGAGGGTGGCCCCTTCTGCGCCTGCGCACAGGTCTGGGTAGAACCCCGTGGGAAGGCGCATCCAACCCCAAGTCGGCAACTGCAACTCGTGTCCCGTCAGAGCACCCGAGAGCACCAGCAACTCAGCGCTGTCTACAGGCACATCAAACAGCGCCTCCCCCGGTGCCAGCTTCAGCAGGCAGACTTTTTCCGCCGGACCCGAAAACAGCGGGCACACCTCGCGCCCTTGCACCCGTTGCCATGCGCCGGGCGAACGGGTGTCCACCCGCACCCGCTGGGTGTCCTCGGGCGCCATCTGCCACAGCTTGACAAAAATTGTGGCTCCCTCGGCGCTGGACGGCTGGTGCTGTGAGCCGGGCGGATTGCGCAAATACCAACCTGCCGGGCAATGCGCATCATCCTCCGAGAAGGTGCCCGACAACACCAGGATCTCCTCGCCACCCGGGTGGGGGTGTGCCGGAAAGCAGGAGCCCGGCGCATAGCGCACCAGGCTGGTGGCGCGGGCGTGTTCGCCACCCAGCCGGTCCAGCATCACACGCTCGACGCCCGCCTGGGGTGAGGCCACCCATGCATGGTCTGCCGGCGTGACGGTGGCGCGGCGCGAGAAATCGGCGTTGATGAGCATGGGCGTGTTCTTCAAGTGGCTGTAGTGTCGCAGATCAGTTGCGGCCAGCCATCACGCCGCCATCCACATTCCAGACGGCACCGGTGACCCCGCTAGCCTTGTCCGACAGCAGAAACGCGATGGCATCTGCGACGTCCTGGGGCGTGCCCACCCGGCCGATCGGATGAAAGTCGTTGAAGCCTTGCAACGAGTTTGACTTCAAACCGGGACGTCCATTAATATCCAAAGCCGATAACGATGACCGATACAGTCCGCGACATCCTTCTGGCGTTTGTGCGAGTACACATCCTGTATCACGCCGTTTCCGAGCGCATTTTCGGCGCAGGGATGGCGCAAGAACTCGCTCGTCATGGGTATCAGATCAGCCCCGGCACGCTTTACCCCTTGCTTCATCGGCTGGAACAGGACGGCCTCCTGACCAGCGAATCCGAGGTGGTGGCTGGAAAGGCGCGCAAGAGCTATGTGGCAACGTACAAGGGACGGCAAGCGTTGGCGGCTTTGCAGCCCAAGCTGGCCGAACTGACCGGTGAAGCACTACCGAAAGATTCCCACGATGACACAAGACCTCCGAAAATCCGCAAGCCCTCCAGTCGCTGACCCTAGGCGTGGGAGCGCACTGGAGGTTTTGGGAGCGTTCCTCAAACTGGGCTTGACCTCTTTCGGCGGCCCGGTGGCACACCTGGGCTACTTCCGCACCGAATTTGTCGAACGCCGCAAGTGGCTGGACGAGAAAAGCTATTCCGATCTGGTAGCGCTGTGCCAGTTTCTGCCGGGGCCTGCCAGCAGCCAGGTGGGCATGGCGCTGGGTCAGCAACGTGCGGGGTGGCTGGGCTCGCTGATGGCCTGGATTGGCTTCACCATGCCCTCGGCCTTGGCGCTCATCCTGTTTGCTTACGGCATCGCGCAGTACAGCGACCTGGCCGCATCGGGGGCTGTGCATGGGCTCAAGGTCGTGGCTGTCGCCGTGGTGGCACAAGCGGTGTGGGGCATGGCCAAGTCCCTGTGCCCGGACCGCACGCGCGCCGCGCTCGCCATATTTTCAGCGCTGCTAACCCTGGTGCTGCCGACTTGGCTGGGCCAGGTGGGGGCCATTTTGGCCTGCGGCGTGATGGGCTGGTGGGCGGTCCAACTCGCGCACGAGGAGCCTGTTCCGCACATTGGCTACGGCGTCTCGCGCACAGCGGGCTTAGTCGCTCTTGTGATGTTCTTCGCACTGCTCCTTGGGCTGCCGCTGGTGGTGGCGGCTACGGGTTCTTCGCTCTGGGCTCTGGTAGAAGGCTTCTACCGATCGGGCTCCCTGGTCTTCGGCGGAGGGCACGTGGTACTGCCCCTGCTGCAGGCCACGGTCGTGCCGCCGGGCGCTGTTGGAAACTCGGAGTTCCTGGCTGGCTACGGCGCTGCACAGGCTGTTCCTGGACCGCTCTTTACCTTTGCCGCCTACCTCGGCGCCGTGATGCAAGGGCCGCTGTCAGGCTGGCAAGGTGGCATGGTGTTTCTGCTGGTGATCTTCTTGCCGGCCTGGCTGCTGGTCATCGGCGTGCTGCCGTTCTGGGATACGCTGCGCCAGCGCGATGCCATCCGCAGCGCGATGGCCGGCGTGAACGCAGGCGTGGTGGGCATCCTGCTGTCGGCGCTCTACGACCCGGTCTGGACCAGCGCCATCCATGGACGGGCTGACTTTGGGCTGGCTCTTGCGGCGTTTGGCTTGCTTGTCTACGCCCGCATCTCCCCAGTGCTCGTGGTCTTTTTGGGCGCCGTGGCGGGTTGGCTGCTCATGTGACGGTCGCTGGGTGGCCGTCAGCGTGCCTACATCGTCGTGTGTTCACGGGGGTTGGCGTCGGCTTTGAGGGCGGCCACCAGCGTGGCCACGAACGGCGTGAGTACCGTGGATTGCTCGGCCCGCTGGTATTTGGGCGCAACGTCACTGGCCGCTTTGAGCCACTTCTTGACCGTGTTTCTGGACAGCCCCGTGCGCCGGACCTTGCCTAGCATGTCCATGGTGATCACCTCAATTGGCTCCTGCTGAAAAATTCAGCAGAAGAGTGAAGCACCCTGGTCAATTTTGGGTTGGCACGCTCATGACTTGCAGTCGCCTCGGGCGGTGTGGACATGAGCGACGGTGATCAACGCCTTCTGAGTTGCCCTCAGACATCTGGCGGGTTCTGCTGTGCCAAGCATCTTCCCGGATCGTTGAAATCGCCAAGCGCGGCTCAGGTTCAGTAATCGTCAACGCTTGAGCGCCAAGGCGTCAGTGCCAGACGGCATCACAGACGTCAGAAATAGTCTGTAACTTATAGTGGCCTTTTTACTGTATTTTCCCGTTGTAAAAATACACTTTAGTGGTATAAAAAAGAATGACCACAGAATCCATGATCCAGATCTACCGTGAAGGCGAGTGGATCCATGCGGCCAAACTGGTGCAGTTAAGCCCCGGCCGCTGCCGCCTGGAGTACGAGCAGGATTACATTTTTTCGCCCGATCCGTTGCCCTTGTCGCTGAACCTTCCGGTTCGGTTCACCGACATGGCCTATACACAGCCAGACGGCGGGGCACTTGACGCTCCGCAGTTTGATTTGCCGCCCTTTCTTTTTGATTTGGTGCCCCAAGGGCGCGGTCGGTCATTACTCACCCGAGAGTTGCACTTGGCGGACGTTGATGGCATTGAGTTGCCGTTGCTGATGGCGGGGGCTTTCAATCCGATCGGCTGCTTGCGACTGACGTCGGCGGTGGCGTTCTACCGAAGCTATGTCGATCGCCACGATGGTGGCCGCGAATGGGGCAACGGCGTCGAACTGGCCGACATCGTCAACCACTCCGAGGATTTCTTGCATCAGTTGTCGCTGCATGCGCTGCTGGCCAGTGGCACCACCGGGGCTCAGGGCGCGGCCCCCAAGTTCCTGCTGACGCAGGATCGCGACGGCTTATGGTTTCCCGACATGGCACTGGAGGATGCGCAGGCGGCGCAACATTGGTTGGTCAAGCTGCCTCGTGGCCGTAGTGATGAAGATCGCTTGGTCTTGCGCAATGAGGCCGCTTACCTGCGCGTGGCCCAACGCTGTGGGCTGCGTGTGCACGGGGAACCCGAATTGCACAACGAGATGCTTTTTGTGCGCCGCTTTGATCGGCAGTTAGACGAACACGGAGGGCTGCAACGGTTGCACCAGGAAAGCCTGGCATCACTGGCTCGGCTCAAGGGCTTTGCGCCCGCCACTTCGCACAACGAGTTGTTGGCGGCGCTGCGCAGGCACGTTGCCGATCCGTTGACGGAAACGATCGAATATCTCAAGCGCGAGGCGCTCAACCAGGCGCTGCGCAACACCGACAACCATGCACGCAACACGGCCGTCCAGCGTTGCATCGACGGGCGTGTGCAACTGACGCCATTGTTTGATTTCGCACCGATGTACAAGGATCCTGAAATGATCCCGCGTGCCGTGCACTGGCTGGCCAGCGATGGCCGCCGAGCAGAGGACTGGCCGATGATCATGGATGCCATCCAATGGGGCCCGGGGGAGCGCGACGTTGCAGCGCGGGCTCTGCACGAATTTGCCCACCCAGTTGCGCAATTGCCCGACATCGCGAGGGATTGTGGCGTCGAGGAGTTGGTCATCAACGATTGCCGTGGAGCGATCGATCGTGTGGCCAAAAGCCTGGATCGGATTGCCATCGGCTAAGGGGGCTCGCCATGGATAGACGCATCAAACACAGGAACCCAGAGCGCGATGCAGAGTTGCGTCGCGCGCTTTTTGAGGGCGTCATGAACAACCGGCTTTCCGTGGGGGAGGCGGTGCGACTGATGCAAAAAATCAGTCGACTTACCCAGGTCGAATTCGCTGCTCACCGTGGCGTGAGCGTGCGCGTGCTCAAGGAAATCATCGCGGGGACAGCCAATCCGACGGTGGAAACGCTCAACAAAATCGCTGTTATCTTTGGTATGGAGGTGGGTTTCGTTGCCAAGCGGGAGCAAACAGCTGCAAAGTCAGGTTGAGGCTGAAAGCCGCCATCCACGTTCCATCGTCGTTTCAGCGTCAGAGTAAAAAACCTGTCCTTCGTCGCATGCCAGCGTGTAAGTCAGTTGAGCGTCCGGCAGGAGTCCTTTGCGCGCACGACACATTGTTGTTCACCTTGTGCAGGCTGCGGTACATCCATCTGGATCCCGGTTTCTTCAA
>JACCDS011432601.1_pt1 | contig 12393 bp, 6 predicted proteins | sample 7446441 | NCBI WGS metagenome assembly JACCDS01 (sample SAMN15323445, study PRJNA562643) | freshwater metagenome | isolation source: river surface water | place: USA:Blue River Watershed | collected 2017-08-17
CTGGTGGTACCTGCCGCAAAACTTGGGCTTAAGCTGCCGCTGTTGGGCGTTAAACCCGATAAGTCGGCATTACTGCTGGCCGCACGGGTCACTGTCACTGTGTAGGTTTTGGTGGTGGTGCCATCTTCAGCGGTCACGATCACTGTGACGGTATTGGCTCCCACCGTCAGCGCAATAGCACCAGATGCCGCGCCACTGGTCACAGTCGAGCCATTAACAGTCACAGTTGACGCGCTGTCTGTGGTGGTCGGAGTGATAGTGATACTGCTCGTCGCGTTACTGACTGACGCCGTATAGCTGGTGGTGCCGGCTGCAAAGCTTGGGCTTAAGCTGCCGCTACTTGGGGTTAAACCGGATAAGTCGGCATTACTGCTGGCCGCACGGGTCACTGTCAGCGTGTAGGTTTTGGTGGTAGTGCCATCCTCAGCGGTCACAACGACAGTCACTGTATTTGCACCCACCGTCAGCGCAATAGCGCCGGACGCTGCGCCGCTGCTCACGGTCGTGCCGTTGACGGTCACTGTCGCGGTACTATCGGCCGTAGTCGGAGTGATAGTGATACTGCTCGTCGCATTACTGACCGACGCCGTATAGCTGGTGGTACCTGCCGCGAAGCTTGGGCTTAAGCTGCCACTGCTAGGGGTAAAACCCGATAAGTCGGCATTACTGCTGGCGGCACGAGTCACCGTCACTGTGTAGGTTTTGCTGGTGGTACCATCTTCAGCAGTCACGATCACCGTGACGGTGTTGGCACCTACTGTCAGCGCAATAGCGCCAGACGCCGCGCCACTGCTCACGGTTGAGCCATTGACGGTCACTGTTGCGGTACTGTCGGCCGTGGTCGGCGTGATAGTGATACTGCTCGTCGCATTACTGACTGACGCCGTATAGCTGGTGGTCCCTGCCGCAAAACTTGGGCTTAAGCTACCGCTGCCAGGTGTTAAACCCGATAAGTCGGCATTGCTGCTCAATGCTCTGGTCACTGTCACTGTGTAGGTTTTGGTGGTGGTGCCATCTTCAGCGGTCACGATCACTGTGACGGTATTGGCTCCCACCGTCAGCGCAATAGCACCGGACGCTGCGCCGCTGCTCACGGTTGAGCCGTTGACGGTCACTGTCGACGCACTATCTGCCGTGGTCGGAGTGATGGTCATACTGCTCGTCGCGTTACTGACCGACACCGTGTAGCTGGTGGTACCTGCCGCAAAACTTGGGCTTAAGCTGCCGCTGTTGGGCGTTAAACCCGATAAGTCGGCATTTGTACTGACCGATCTGGTCACTGTTACTGTGTACGTTTTGGTCGTAGTACCATCTTGCGCGGTCACAACGACGGTAACGGTATTGGCACCGATATTCAGCGCAATAGCACCAGATGCCGCGCCACTGGTCACAGTCGAGCCATTAACAGTCACAGTTGACGCGCTGTCTGTGGTGGTCGGAGTGATAGTGATACTACTGGTGGCATTGTTCACTGACGCCGTATAGCTAGTGGTGCCGGCTGCAAAGCTCGGGCTTAAGCTGCCACTGCTCGGGGTTAGACCAGAAAGGTTCGCATTGCTACTCGCCGCTCGGGTCACCGTCACTGTGTAGGTTTTGGTCGTAGTGCCATCTTCAGCGGTCACAACGACAGTCACTGTATTGGCACCCACCGTCAGCGCAATAGCACCAGACGCCGCGCCACTACTGACAGACACGCCATTGACGGTCACAGTCGCTGCACTGTCTGCGGTGGTCGGCGTGACAGTGATACTGCTGGTGGCATTGCCAACCGAAGCGGTATAGCTGATGGTGCCCGCGGCAAAACTTGGTGACAAAGTACCGGAACTGAGGCCTAACGCTGATAAATTTGCATCGGTACTGAGCGCGGTGGTGGTGAAGGTTTCAGTCGTACCCGCACCTGTGCCATTAGCATTTAAGGCGTATGCCACAACACTATACTGGCTGCCTGCAGTCAGCCCGGATAATCCAATGGAATAGGATCCGGTTGTCCCGCTGGTGGTGCTTTTAAATACTGTGGTGCCATTCACTTCGGCATAGGTTGGTGTCGGGTCTGTCGTGCTTAACGCATAGACCACACCCCGTTCCGTCACGGCTGAGCCGGCATCTGAGGTCACGTCGCCGCCAACTGATGCAGTTGTTTTGGTAATACTGGACGCAGCGGATGTGGTTACAGTTGGTACGTTATTGACGGCGAATTCAATATTGGCCAGCATACCTGTATAACTGACAAATTTGACGCTGTTACCGTCGACAGCACTGCCGTAATAAGGGCCTGCACCATCCAGCGCGGTCGCAGTCCAGGTGGCTCCATCATCATCAGAATCAAGCAAGTAGGCCGGGTATATATTACCAACAACACTCAGGTCATTGACAATCCCGACAATATGCCCATTGATATAACGGAACGCGCCTTGTGACCAGTCGGCTGCAATCTGACTACCACCGGGAGCGCCGGTAAGAAACACTTTGGCACTATAGCTGTTTGGGTTGGTCGGCGTGGTGGTTGAGGTACTGAAAAAACTATAGGCACTGCTCGCATACTGTGAGCCAGTGATAACGTATTTACTGCCGGTCCAGACGGCATCAGTAAAATAAAGACTGCTGCTAGCCAACACCGGAGTATTGTCGGTCCAGGTCACGCCATCCGGCGAGGTATAAACCACGCCCAGTGATGTATTGCCATCGTAGCCCAGCGCAAAATAGGTGTTGTTTTCATACTTAATGCGGAAAAACCAGGTGCTCAGCGTTTCAACGACGGAAAGACTGGATAGATTGGAACCTTGCCAGATTTTCCATTGATAAGTCGCCCCGTCATAGCCAGACACCACATAATTACCGCCTTGATACAACACAGATTGATAGACATTGCCGGCATGAGTACCGGCATTGGTCCAGCTGCTGCCATCGGCAGAAGTTGCGATGACGTTTTCACCGACTGCCACATATTGGCTACCATTCCACACCACGTCATTAAAGGATTTGGTGCCGGCTCGGGTCGCCAATGCGCTGAGTGTTGGCCAACTGGACGAGGTTGCAGAGACCGCCGATGGTGTAGATCCTTGCATCCCCACCAGCGAAAAGCCACCGGAACCATTGGTAGCAATGCTGCTGTAACTGCCCATCGGGAAATGGTAGGTCAGACCATCATCAGACACGACCAGCCCTTCATTGCCCCATTGAATATATTTACCATTCAGTAAATCCGCCCCCTGCGCCACAATAGATGCAGTCGGAGCCACCATCGTATAAGTGCTGCCATTGGTTGAGCGGATAATAGTGCCATAGCCATAAGTTGCACTGTAACCAAACAAAAAGTAGTTGGTACCATCGTGATAACCGCGGAACATTTGGTTCGGCGATCCTAACACCGTGGTCGAACTATCGGGCTTAGTCACTGACGTAGAGGTAATTTCAGTCCAGGTAGCGGCGTCTGTTGACGTTCCGACCCGGGTTCCTGCGTAAAAGGCATAAAAACGGTCATTCAGAAAATAAGCGCCATTGGTAGTAGAATCCATCCCAGTGCTGATGTTCCAGGAATTCGAAGCGCCGGTGGATGAACGATAAAATGTAGAAAAACCTGAAGCAGGACGTGCCGCAATCACCATCAAACTATTGCCGGAGGTGATAGTCATCAGGTCATCCGTGGCGTTCCCCACGTTGACGGTCACAGATGACCAGGTGGTGCCATCAGTGGACGTGATCACAGTCCTGTTAGCACCCGCTGCATACAGCTTGCCGGAATACGCTTCCATCGTGTATAAATTTTGCGCCGTGCCTGAGGTCTGTTGAGTCCAAGTCACCGCATCGGGCGAGGTGTAGATAGCACCGGCAGCCCCCGACACCACAAAACGACTATTGAAATAAATCACCCGTCGCGGGTCGGATATATTGATTGATGCACTAAAGGCCCAGGCCTCGGCATCTGTTGACGTGTAAACCTTGCCGTAGCTAGAGATCGCAACGTATTTTCCCGCGCCATAGGTCACATTCGAAATCGAGGCGCCATAAGGAATACCCGCCACTTCCGTGATGGTTGGTGCTGCGGCATGGGCAGTGGAAAATCCACAGGCACAAATTCCAAGCAGCACTGCGAACAGCCATCGGCTGGTATATTGAGAAATTTGTTGGGTCAAAATGCGAAAATTGCGCAGAAAATCATGAGAAAACAAAGACATTCGTTACTCTCCTTGTCTGAAATTTGACTGCCGTTGCGCGGCAAATATAAAAAACGAGTCGCAGAAATCGGGATTAGCGCTACCAGTATAAAAGGCTGTTGAAAAAACAGCCGGAAATATCGGGCTAAATATTTGAAAACAGCAAACGAACGCCACAAAGCGCCTGCTCAGTTGAAGGTAGGAGTTTATTGGCTGTAACTAGCTTAATTGCGTTCAACACCGGTGTTATTCCGTTGAACGCCGTTGGGACTAAAGACTTCAACTCCAGCCATTCACCCTCGCAAGCAAAATTCAACCATTGAGGTTTTCACCGGCACAATCAAACAGAGCCGCACCGAACAAATATACCGATCACTATTGATATATAGTATTTATAATACATATAATCTTTTAAAGTGATTTTAAGGAAATTTCAGATGCGAATTCTGGTGACCGGAGGTCTGGGTTATATCGGTAGCCACTGCTGTATTGCGTTGCATCAGGCCGGCTTTAGCCCGGTGATTTACGACAATCTGTGCAATAGCAGCAGCCGGGTACTGGACCAGTTGGAAAAAATCTGTGGCCAACGCTTTGATTTTATTGAAGCAGATCTGCTGGACCCGGTCGCATTACAGCAGGCATTTGCACAATATCAGCCAGAAGCCGTGTTTCATTTTGCCGCCCTCAAAGCGGTTGGCGAATCCGTCCAGCAACCGCTGCGGTACTATCAGAACAATGTCGCTGGCACGCTCAACCTGTTACAGCAGATGCAGCAAGCCGGTTGTCAGCGGCTGATTTTCAGTTCTTCCGCGACCGTCTATGGCAACCCACAGTTTTTACCGCTGACGGAACAACATCCGCTCGGCGCTACCAATCCCTACGGCTGGACCAAAGTGATGGCCGAGCAGATGCTGCAGGATCTTTGCCACGCCCAGCCGGGCTTTCTGGCTATCGCGCTGCGCTATTTTAATCCGGCCGGAGCCCACCCGAGCGGCCTGATTGGTGAAGACCCGCGCGGCATTCCGAATAACCTGATGCCTTATGTGGCGCAAACCGCAGTCGGACGCCGGCCTTTTGTGTCGGTGTATGGCCAGGATTATCCAACGCCGGATGGCACTGGTGTCCGCGACTACATTCATGTGATGGATTTGGCTGAAGGCCATGTCGCGGCCTATCAGCAGCTTCGCAGTCAAGCTGGTTTCCATGCTTTTAATCTCGGTACCGGCAAGGGCGATTCTGTGCTGCAACTGATCGCCGCCTTTAGCGCTGCGGCCGGTCGCGATATTCCTTATCAATTCAGCGCGCGCCGTCCCGGCGATATTGCCGCCAGTTATGCCGATGCCGGCAAAGCCTTACAGCAACTTGGCTGGCGTACCCGCTATGACCTTTGCCGGATGGCTGAAGACAGCTGGCGCTGGCAAACCCAATATCCTCATGGTCTGGAGCCTTCCCATGACAGCATTTGATCATCCGCACCGGCGGAAAAGCCCGTTAACCGGTCGCTGGGTGCTGGTTTCACCGCATCGCAATAACAGGCCCTGGCTGGGCGCCACCGAAGTCGCCTCGACCGCACAACTGCCAGCCTTTGACGCCGATTGCCCGCTCTGCCCCGGCAATACCAGAGCCAATGGCGAGACCAATCCGGTTTACGACACCACCCATGTGTTCGCCAACGACTTTGGCGCGCTGATGCCCGCAGCCACAGATCCGGCTGCTGTAGCAGATCCGTTGTTCCAGCATCAGGTCACTGACGGTGAATGCCGCGTGGTGTGTTTTTCACCGGAGCACCATCTGACGCTGCCCGAAATGTCAGTTCCGGCGCTGGTGGCGGTCGTGCAGACCTGGCAGCAGCATTACCGCGAGCTGCGGCAGCGCTTTGCCTGCGTGCATATCTTTGAAAACAAAGGCGCCATCATGGGCTGCTCGCAACCGCACCCGCACGGTCAGATTTGGGCGCATCAGCATCTATCAACCGAGATTGAGCTGGAAGACCAACATCAAGCCGCTTATCTGCAGGCACATGGCAGCGCGCTGCTGGCTGATTATGTGGTCAAAGAACAGCAACAGGCAGACCGCATTGTCTGTCAGAACGCCCACTGGCTGGCCGTGGTGCCATATTGGGCAGCCTGGCCTTTTGAGACGCTGTTACTGTGTAAAGACGATGTGCAGCACATCGATGCACTCAACCCAGCACAGGTTGAAAGTCTGGTGCAGATTTTAAAAGAACTGACCAGCCGCTATGACAATGTTTTCCAGTGCAGCTTCCCGTATTCAATGGGCTGGCACAATGCGCCATCTGACGGCCAGCCGCAATCACACTGGCGTTTACACGCGCACTTTTATCCGCCGCTGCTGCGTTCAGCAACGGTGAAAAAACACATGGTCGGCTACGAGATGATGGCGGAAAGCCAGCGAGATCTGACGCCGGAAACCGCCGCCGCCATTCTGCGCCAAGTCAGCGCAGTCCGCAGTTTTTAGGGATGTTTTGTCTATGAGCCAAGCCTTTATCAACACTTTCCAGCAACTTTACGCCGCACAGCCTGAGGGCCTGTCCAGTGCGCCAGGTCGCGTCAATCTTATTGGTGAGTTCACCGACTACAACCTCGGCTACGTGTTTCCGGCTGCGCTGAACTTCCGCACTCAGGTGTTGTTTCGCGCCCGTACAGACCAACAGATTGTGGTGCATTCACAAAATTATCCTGGTGAATCTGACCGTTTTTCGCTGCAGGCCCCTATGACGCCGGGGCCGTCGCAATGGGGCAATTACATTCGCGCTATGGTCTATGTGCTGCAACAAGCCGGCTTTACGCTGACCGGTGCCGACCTGTTGATTGACAGTGACGTGCCGCAAGGCGCCGGATTGTCGTCATCGGCCGCGCTGGAAGTTGCCATCGGCGGCGCTTTTAATCAGTTATCTGGCTTGGCTTTAACCCCGGCGCAAATTGCCTTGTTTGGCCAGCAGGCTGAAAACCAGTTTATGAATTGCCAATGCGGCATTATGGACCAGATGATTTCAGCCCAGGCCACGGCCGGCCATGCCCTGCTGCTGGATTGCGCAACGCTCGCCACCCGCGCAGTAGCTATTCCGCCCGAGCTGGCGCTGGTGATTGTCAATTCGAACTACCCGCGCAAACTGGTCGACAGTGAATACAACGGCCGGCGGCAGGATTGTGAACAGGCTGCGGCAATCATGGGGGTGTCGACATTACGCGATGCCAGTATGGACCTGTTGCAGCAGCACCAAAACGCCATGACCGCGCAGCAATACAAAAGGGCGCATCATGTGATCAGTGAAAATGCCCGGGTGCTGGCTACCGTCGACGCGCTGCAACAAAGCGATATGACGCAGTTACGCCTGTTGATGCAGGCCTCACATCAGTCTTTGCGCGATGATTTTGAGGTGACAGTACCGGCAACCGATGGCCTGGTCGAGATTTGTCAAACTGCGCTTGGCAGCAAAGGCGCGGTGCGGATGACCGGCGGCGGTTTTGGTGGCGCTATTATTTGTCTCTGTGCGCAGCAGGATGTGGTGTTGGTCGAACAGGCTGTCGCAGAGCATTATCAAGCGCGGTTTGGTTTGAAGGCAGATGTCTACGTCTGTCAGGCTGGTGCTGGCCTGACAGTGCAGACTTTCGCCGCTTGATTTCAGCAGCGGGTTGGTCCCGCGGCGCCGTCAAATCATGTCGGGCTGCAGCGCCCGGCTCTGCTCAACATACAGGAGTTCTTATGTCATTGGTCATCAATAGAATTGGCTTATTGTTTGGATTGCTTGCCTGTACTACCGTGCAGGCCGCGGAACAGCTGTATGACAAAATCCCGGCCGATGCCGCACCGGTCCTGAGCCAGCCTGGTACTTACGCTGTCGGCGTCAGGACCAGCAAAATCGAGATCGCGGACAGTTTGCAGGTCAGCACAGGTCAGCCGTATGCAAGGCCTTTGACACTGGAACTCTGGTACCCGGCAACACCGGGCAAGGCGAAGCCGGCGCAATATCAAAATCAGACCCGCAGTGGAAAAACGTTTAGCATTGCCGGCACCGCTTTTCGCGACGCGGCTCCGGCTGCTGGCACCGGACAGCTGCCGGTGGTGGTCATTTCGCATGGTTACACCGGCTATCGCAGCCTGATGTTTTATCTGGCAGAACATTTAGCCAGCCACGGTTATATCGTCGCCGCTATCGATCACACCGATTCCACCAATGCTGAAATTGATTTTGCCAAAGCACCTTTTGCCGGATTTTTCAGTACTTTATTTCATCGGGCACGCGACCAGCAGGCCACGCTGAATTACCTGACGTCGGCGAAAAGTCCGTTATTTGCGCAAACCAACCCAAACAAAGCGGGTCTGATTGGCTATTCAATGGGCGGTTTTGGCGCGCTCAGTACGCTGGGTGCCTGCTATCAGTTCCCGGATGCGATGGTGCAACAGCTGACCGGTGCAGCACAACCTGCACAAATCGCTGCACTGCGCACACAGCTCAATAGTTGCAACGCCGGCCAGGCGAAAGCAGATCCGCGCTGGCAAACCGGCATTTTATTTGCGCCCTGGGGCGGTCAGTATCAGCTGTTTGACCCAAAATCGTTGGCGAAAATCCAAACGCCGCTGTTATATGTTGCCGGTGATCAGGATGATATTTCCGGTTATCAGGGGATTGTGCAGTTGTTTCAACACAGTGGTAGTGCGGCGCGTTACCTGCTGACTTACCATGGTGCCCGTCACAATATTGCCACTCATCCAGCCCCCGCTGCAGCGCGGGACATCGAGAGCGATTATGGTCATTATGCCGAACCGGCCTGGGATATCCGCCAGATCAACCGGGTGAATCAGCACATGGTCTTAGCGATGCTGGATTGTCAGCTGAAGCAAAAGGCTGACGCTTGCCAGCTACTGCCAGCCAAGAATAGTCGTTCGGATGAAGACAAAGGTTGGCCGGGATTTCCGCCGCGTTATAACACCGGCATGTCCTGGCAAACCGGCTCTGCTAACCAATCTGGTTCTAAGTGACAGACGGACTCCGGCACAGCCAGCGGCCGCGATAACTGATAGATAAACAAATCTCCGGCAGCAGGTTGCTCTGCCAGCTGCCGGGCATTGAGACCCAGCCGGGACGTGGTGATAAACAACAAATCGCCGTGCTCCCCGCCAATCGCCACACTAGACGGCTGCGACACCGGCAAGGTCAATGTCAGCTCGACCTGTCCCTGCGGGTTCAGCCGAACCACAGTGCTGGTGCCCCATAGCGCTGTCCAGACATGATCTTCTGCATCCACAGTCGCACCATCCGGCGAGGCATTCTCGGCAAAATCGGCAAATAAGCGTGGCTGGCTCAGCGTTGCCTGTGCGGTGCAAAATTCATATTGCCAAATCTGATGACGGGGTGAATCGGCGTGATACATACGCCGGCCATCGAGGCTCCAGCACAGGCCATTGGAAATTTGCAGCTGGCGCAAATGCCGTACGGCCTGCCCCTGACGGTTCAGTTGATACAAAGCCCCACACTGTGGCGTCTGATACTGGGTTTCGACCATGGATCCGGCCCAAAATCGGCCCTGACGGTCGGTACGGCCATCATTAAAACGGTTACCACGGATATGACGTTCTGGACGGGCTAACCAGCGTAAAGCGCCGGTATGCGGGTGATACAGCGCAAAACCACTTGCCAGAGCCAGCACAAATTGAAACGGCGCATCCGCCGCGACATTCAGCACGCCAAAGCTGCCAATCCGCTCCGGCAATGCAAGCTGGTGCACCTGACGCAGATCTGCACTTAACCAGTGCATACGGCCTGCTTCAATATCGACCCAGTAAAAACGCTGCAACAGCGGATGCCACAATGCATTTTCACCCAGTACATTTTGTACCGGAACACTCTGCAGCAATATCGCGGAGACTGAATTCATCTCGACATCCCTGAAACGTTTCAGCCACGGAGAATAACAAGAAAATAGCGCTGAACATAGCGACCATTGCACCAGAATCTGGCTCTGCGCACGAAAACAATGCAGGCGTTTCCTGCAAAAAACAGTTGCCAACACGGCATTCAGACGGCAAGCTAGGCTTTATTATATTATAAATATGATTAAGTAAAATGCAGAACTATATTCTATCTATTGATCAAGGAACGACCAGCAGCAGAGCCATCCTGTTTAATCTGGAAGGTCAGCCTGTCGCCACAGAACAGCAAAGTTTTACTCAGCATTATCCGCACAATGGCTGGGTTGAACATGATCCGCAGGATATCTGGCAGACGGTCTTGGATTGCAGCCGGCAGGTGATGGCAAATCAGCAAATTCATCCGGAGCAAGTCATCGCAATCGGTATTACCAATCAACGTGAAACCACTTTGGTGTGGGACCGGCATACTGGCGAACCGGTTTATCGGGCCATCGTCTGGCAAGACCGCCGTACCACCGCCTATTGCGAAGCGTTACAAAGCGAGACCGTCAACGAACTGATTGCTGCGAAAACCGGCTTGTTGCTGGACCCTTATTTCTCTGCAACCAAGATCCGCTGGATTTTGGACCAGGTACCCGGAGCCGCGGCTAAGGCCGCAGCCGGCGATTTGTTATTTGGCACCGTTGACAGTTTCCTGCTGTGGCGCCTGACTGGCGGCGCAGTGCATCGCACCGATGCGACCAATGCATCACGCACCATGTTGTATAACATTCACCAGCACTGCTGGGACGAAGAACTGCTCAGTCTGTTTGACATCCCGGCAGCCATGTTGCCGGAAGTGATGGATTCGTCAGCCGACTTCGGCCGGACTGCGCCGGAGATTTTTGGCAAACAGATCCCGGTCTATGGCATCGCCGGCGACCAGCAGGCCGCTCTGTTTGGTCACGCCTGCTTTGACACCGGCATGGCAAAAAGCACTTATGGCACTGGCTGTTTTCTGATGCTGAACACCGGTGACAAAGCACTCAGATCGGAAAACCGGCTGCTGACGACTATTGCCTATCAGCTCAACGGCAAAGCCACTTATGCCATCGAAGGCAGTATCTTTATGGCCGGTGCCACCATGCAGTGGATTGTCGAAGGACTGAAACTGCTGCGCCACGCCGGCGAAAGTGAAGCCATGGTCAAAGACGTGCCACTCGACCACGGCGTGTTTCTGGTGCCATCTTTTACCGGACTCGGCGCGCCCTATTGGGACCCGAATGCCCGGGGCGCCATTTTGGGCCTGACGCGGGATTCCGGCATCAGCTCTATTGTCGCGGCCGCGCTGCAATCGGTCGGTTATCAAACCAAAGATCTGCAAAAAGCGATGGAACGTGACGGTATCCGCCCCAATGTGCTGCGGGTCGACGGCGGCATGGTAAAAAACAATTGGGTACTGAGTTTCCTCGCCGACATCTTGGGCGCCGTGGTGGAACGACCACAAATCACCGAAACCACAGCCTTGGGTGTCGCCTATCTGGCCGGTTTACAGGCAGGGATCTATCAGTCGACCGAACAGCTGGCCAGCATGTGGCACTGTGAACGACGTTTTCAACCATCGATCTGCGCCGAACAACGCAATCACCTGTATCACCAATGGCAACATGCGGTGGCCAAAGTGCGGCTTTAGGCCGCACCGGACCGTTTGTTCCAACTAATCCGAGCAGTTAAACCAATCTGACGCCTTGCTTGCCGCGTACTGACTGTTTATTATGGTATTTATCTTATAAATAAGAAAAGTGATGATGAACAACAATTCCAGCGCAGAACTTTATGACCTGCTGGTCATCGGTGGTGGCATCAACGGCTGTGGTATTGCCGCAGACGCTGCCAGCCGGGGCCTGAAAGTTCTGTTGTGTGAACAGCAGGATCTAGCCGCAGCGACGTCGTCCAACAGCAGTAAACTGATCCATGGCGGCTTGCGCTATCTGGAACATTACGAGTTCCGGTTGGTGCGCGAGGCACTGGCGGAACGCGAAGTGCTGTTAAAAGTCGCGCCGCATATTATCTGGCCTCTGCGCTTTCGGCTGCCACACCAGCCACACCTGCGCCCGGCACTGCTGATCCGTCTCGGGCTGTTTTTATATGACCATCTGGCCCGGCGCGTCACCCTGCCATCCTCACGCGGGATTCGCTTTGGCAATACCGATCCCCTGGTCACCACTATCCGGCGCGGTTTTGAATACTCAGATGCCTGGGTCGACGACTCCCGTCTGGTGGTGCTGAATGCGATGGCGGCCCAATATCATGGTGCTACTGTGTTGACCCGGACCCGTTGTCAGTTAGTGCAGCGCGAGGGGGC
>JACCDS010639418.1_pt1 | contig 12389 bp, 6 predicted proteins | sample 7446441 | NCBI WGS metagenome assembly JACCDS01 (sample SAMN15323445, study PRJNA562643) | freshwater metagenome | isolation source: river surface water | place: USA:Blue River Watershed | collected 2017-08-17
CCCCCGTATTGCTTATATGCCACAAGGGCTTGGCAAAAATCTGTACCCAAGCCTGTCGGTGGCAGAAAATCTGCAGTTTTTTGCCCGCTTATTTGGCCACAGTGCCGCCGAAGCGAGCCGGCGCATCGACCGGCTGACGCAGGCGACCGGACTGGCTGATTTTCTGGCGCGACCGGCCGCCAAATTATCCGGTGGTATGAAACAAAAACTGTCGTTGTGCTGTGCCTTAATCCATGACCCCGACCTGCTGATCCTCGATGAACCCACCACCGGGGTGGACCCGCTGGCGCGCAGCCAGTTCTGGCAACTGATCCGGCAAATCCGCCGTGAGCGGCCCGGACTCAGCGTCATTGTGGCCACGGCTTATATGGATGAAGCCAGCGCCTTTGACCAGCTGTTGCTGCTGCACGATGGCCGGGTGCTGGCTAACGGCAGCCCGGCGCAGATCCTGGCCGACACCGGCAGCACTGAGCTGGAACAGGCCTTTGTCCGCTTGTTGCCGGCCGGCACGGCGCCATCGGCTTTTGATCCCAGCGCATTTGGTGATGCAACGGCCATGCTGGCGGCGGCGCCGGTCGCGATTGCTGCCGAGCAGCTGACCATGCAGTTTGGCGATTTTGTCGCAGTGGACGGCGTCAGCTTTGCCATCCGCCGCGGTGAGATTTTCGGTTTTCTCGGTTCGAACGGCTGCGGCAAATCCACCACCATGAAAATGCTGACCGGCCTGTTGCCGGCCACCAGCGGCCGGGCACTGTTGTTTGGTCAGCCGCTGGCGGCCGGCGACAGTCAGATGCGGCGCCGGGTCGGTTATATGTCGCAGGCGTTTTCGTTGTATCAGGAACTGACAGTGGAGCAGAATCTGGTGCTGCATGCCCGGCTGTTTAATGTGCCTGCCGACCAGATCCCGCTACGGGTGAACGCCATGTGCCAACGCTTTGGCCTGACGGACCTGCGCGCGCAATTGCCGGAGCAGTTGCCGCTTGGCGTGCGTCAGCGTTTGTCGCTGGCGGTGGCGATGGTGCATCAGCCGGAGCTGCTGATCCTGGATGAACCCACCTCGGGTGTCGATCCGGTGGCCCGTGATCAGTTCTGGCAACTGATGTTGCAGCTGGCGCGTCAGGACCAGGTGACGATTTTTATTTCCACCCACTTTATGAACGAGGCGATGCGCTGCGACCGTATCTCGCTGATGCACGCCGGTAAAGTGCTGGTCAGTGCGCCGCCGCGCCAAATAGCCGCCAGCCACCCCAGTGGCGAGCTGGAACAGGCGTTTATTCAGTATTTACGCCAGGCCGGTGCTGAAGCGACGCCGGCGGCGGCTCCAGCTGCGCCCGTTTCTGCCGGGCCGGCGCCTGCAGCCGCACAGACCCAGCCAGCAACGCAGACCCAGCCACAAGAAGCCAGACAGGCCCTGCCAGCTGCGCCGCACAGCCGCCGGCCGGCCCGCTTTAGTCTGCGCCGGTTATGGGCACTGGCCAGACGCGAAACCACCGAACTGGTGCGTGACCCGCTGCGGGCTGTGATGGCGCTGTTTGGTTGCCTGTTGTTGTTGCTGGTGATGGGGTATGGCATCACGATGGACGTGGAAAATCTGACCGTCGCTGTGCTGGATCAGGACCAAAGTCTGCAAAGTCAGCATTATGTGTTGCAGCTGGAAGGTTCGCGTTATTTCAGCATGCAGCCGCCGCTAAAGGACGAGCAAGAGCTGGAACTGCAGCTGCAGCAGGGCCGCATCGCGCTGGCGCTGCACATTCCGCCGGGGTTTGGTCGCCAGCTGGATGCCGGTAAACCGGTCAGTATTGGCGCCTGGGTCGATGGCGCCATGCCAAAACGGGCCGAGACCATGCAGGGTTATGTGCAGGGCATGCATGCTTTGTGGCAGGCGCAACACAGCGGCCGGGCGACAGTGTCACTGGTGGAAACCCGCTATCGCTACAATCCGGATGTACGCAGCCTGGTGGCGATGGTGCCGGCGGTGATCCCGATGTTATTGCTGATGATCCCGGCGGTGCTGACCGCTTTGTCAGTCGTGCGGGAAAAAGAACTGGGTTCTATGCTCAATTTGTATGTCACGCCGGTCAGCCGGACCGAGTTTTTACTCGGTAAACAATTGCCTTATATCGGCATCGCCTTTGTCAGCTTTTTACTGATGATTGTTACGGCCCGCTTTGTGTTCCAGGTGCCGCTAAGCGGCAGTCTGGCTTTGTATCTGCTTGCCGGCCTGCTGTTTTCGTTGTTTGCCACCGGTTTTGGCTTGTTCGCTTCTACTTTTACCCGCAGTCAGGTGGCTGCCATTGTGGTGGCGGTGCTGGGCACTATGGTGCCGGCGGTGCAGTTTGCCGGAATGATAGATCCGGTGTCCTCGCTGGAAGGCAGTGGCCGGTTGATTGGCGAACTGCACCCGGCCAGCCATTTCCTCACTATCAGTCGCGGCGTGTTCTCCAAAGCACTGGGGTTTGACGGTCTTGCGGTCGACTTAGTAGCCGTGGCGCTGGCTGGCCCGTTGATCCTGCTGCTGGCGATTGTGCTGTTACCCAAGCAGGAGCGCTGAATGGACAGTCTTGGCAAAATTTACCGGTTGGGTATCAAAGAGTTATGGAGCCTGTGGCGGGACCCGGCCATGTTGCTGCTGATCCTGTACTCTTTTACGCTGAACATTTATGTCGCCGGCACTGCCTTGCCGCAAAGCCTGCACAAGGCGCCGATCGCCATCGTCGATGAAGATCAGTCCGCGCTGTCACAGCGCATCCGCGATGCCTTTTACCCACCGGATTTTCTGCCGCCGGTGCTGACCAGCGCCGCCGACGCCGATCGCCAGCTGGACCGTGGTGTTTATACCTTTGTGCTGACCATTCCGGCGGAATTTCAGGCCGATCTGCTGGCTGGTCGCAGCCCGAAAATACAGCTCAGCATTGACGCCACCCGGATGGGGCAGGCCTTTAGTGGCAACGGCCATATTGAACGGCTGGTCAATCTGGAGGCTCAGGAGTTTTTCTACCAGCAAAGGCCGGATCTGCTGCACAACGACGCGTTAAAGCCCGTCAGCAGCGGCGCGGCGCCGGTGTCACTGGAGCTGCGCGCCCGCTTTAATCCAACGCTGGCCGGCAATTGGTTTGGCTCAGTGATGGAGCTGATTAACAGCATTACACTGATTTCCATTGTGCTGACCGGTGCCGCGCTGATCCGCGAGCGCGAGCATGGCACCATCGAGCATCTGCTGGTGATGCCGGTCAGCCCGCTGCAGATCATGCTGTCCAAAGTCTGGGCCATGGCGTTGGTGGTGTTGTTGTGTACCGCCGGCTCGCTGGTGCTGATGGTACAGCAGGTGCTACAGATCGGCATCAATGGTTCGGTGCCGCTGTTTCTGGCCTGCAGCCTGCTGCACTTGCTGGCGACCACTTCACTGGGCATTTTTATGGCGACGCTGGCCCGCTCGATGCCGCAGTTTGGCCTGTTGCTGATGATGACGCTGCTGCCGCTGCAGATGTTGTCGGGCGGGATCACCCCGCGCGAAAGTATGCCTGAGCTGGTGCAGTACGTGATGCTGGCGGCGCCGACCACGCACTTTGTCTCAGCTGCGCAGGCGGTGTTGTTCCGCGGCGCCGGCCTCGCCAGCATCTGGCCACAGTTGCTGGCCTTGCTGGCTATCACGGTGTTGTTGTTCAGTCTGTCATGGCACCGGTTCCGCCAGGCGCTCGGCAGCTTCTGAGCCGGCTGGTGGCCGCAACAACTGTTGAGTGTTGGTGTCGAGCAACAACTGATCGATCAGCGCCGTTTTGTCCTTTGGGCTTTGCGCGCGCAAGGCGCGGACGAAATCCATCGAACTGGCCGGCGGGTGCGGATAAGCATGTTGTTGCCACAGCTGTCGCAGCGCGGCCGTGATCACGGCATCGCCCAGTTCGGCGCGCAGCCGGGCAAACACCAGGGTGGCGCGCGAATACTGGTCGTGACTCTCGTCGGCATCCACCAGCGCCAGCAGCTGGCCAGTGCTGCGCGCCTGTGCCCATTGCCAGCGTTCGGTTTCCCAGTCGACCAGTGCCTGCATCGCGGCTGGGCCAAATTGCTGTTCGATCAGCACCAGCTCGACATATTTACTCAGCGATTCGACCAGCAACACCCGATCGGCCGGCACGCCATTGCCAAGGTCATGACCAAACCATTGATGCGCTGTTTCATGCACCACACGCCGGTAATGCTGGGAAAAACCGGCATCGGCAGTGGGTCTCGCCCGCACGCCGTGGTGGTGATTGAGCAAAATCAGCCCCGGCAGTGCATAACCGCTGGCACCCAGCTCCGGCATGATCACCAGCCGCAGCTGCGCCTGGCGATACGGCGCGACGTGCCGGCTGAACCAGCGCAGTGTGTCAGCGGCGGCGCCCAGCGTGCTGGCGCTGTGTTCAGCCGCGGCTGGCGGCGTGTACAGTTGCAGCTGGACCGGCGGCAGCGGCTGGCCTTGCCAGTCGGAGAGGTCCGTCAGCTGTTGGTCAAGCTGCTGATACAGCGCGGCCGGCAGCGCCAGCACCGCCGGCAGATTGCGCAGCGGCGCACTGACAAACTGATGGGCTTGCCAGCCGGCCGCTGGCTGCGCCAGTTCCTGCTGCGCTAATTCCCGCTGCGCTAGTTCCCGCTGCGCTTGCTCAGATGCCGGCTGTGCTGATGTCGCCAACGCAGCCAAGCCGCTGCGCTGCGGGGCGGTTACAGCATCTCCCTGGGCCACCGCCAGATAACCGGCAGGCAGCTGGATGGTGGTATTCAGGCGCACAAAGTCATAAGTCGCCGCCGGCGCCGGGCCGTCGGCAAACAGCCTGGAGGGCAGGTTGTCCGGCATGGCTGGCAACTGATACTCGCGCCGCAGGCTGGCATCACGCAGGGTAAATTCGGTGACAAAGCCCGGCTTGGGCAGCCAATATAGGGCTTGAATCAAGCTGAACTGCGGCCGCAACGTCAGCGGCACTGACACCTGACTCAGCGCAGTCTGCTGCAGCCGGATCTGCAGGCTGGCTCTGGTGCTGGCGCCCGGCTGCAGCGGGGCGTCAAACTGATAATGATATTGCTGCAAGGCGACATCGGCATGCAGCAGCCTGGCACCCCCGACCTGCGGCGGTGCCTGCAGCGGCGTACTGCCGGGCAACTGGCCCAGCAGCAGCTCGGTTAAAGGCTGCGGGTGCGAATTGACCAGCGTCATTTGCACCGCGATATCGGCCTGCTGGTGTGGTGGGTCCAGCGTGACGACCCAATCCAGCGCCTGGACTTCAGGTGCCGGGCGCTGTGCCCACTGGCCGTACTGACGTTCATAAGCTGCTCTTTTGGCGTAGCGTTCGCTGGCTGCTGGCCGGTCCTGCTGCCATTGCTGCTGCAGGCTGAAGCCTTGCCACAGCGTCAACACCAGCCCGCCGGCCAGCAAAAGTCTGAACCCGGCCGACGGCTGGTTCCGCCACTGCGGACTGTCGCGGTGAAACCAGCCGATGCCGGCCAGACAACATAACAGCATCAGGCTCAGCCAGTAGGGGCCGAACCGCTGCAGACGGCCGATGGAGGCGCTGTAACCCCAGAGTGCGTCCGGTTGCCCGAGCGGGCTGAGCCACAGCCGCCACAACGGAGAGTTCAGTTCCAGCCAGGCCGTGATCGGGCTGAATGCCGCGAGCAGGCACAGCAGTACCAGCGCATTGGCCCACAAGGGGCTGTTCAGCAGGCCATGACAGCATTGCAGCAGGCAAACCCAGCCCAGTAACGGCAGCAGCAACAGTGCACCCTGGCGGCTATATTCGGCCAGCGCCGGTGTCTGGCCCTGCAGCAGTTGGACTGCCGCCACCGCGATCAGCATCAGCAGCACCGTGAGGCCGGCCAGCAGCATCAGCGACAGCAGCCGGCTGATGTACAGCAAGGTTGCCGGCAGCGCGGTTGCTGCCAGCAACTCCGACATCCGGTTCTGCCGGCCCTGCCAGGCCAATTGATGGGCCCAGCCGGCGAGCAACAGCGTACAGAGTGGCGGCAGCAGGTCCCAGCACACCAGATTGAGTGCATCCCGGCTGGTCGGTGTCAGCTGTGCCAGCTGTTCGGCATAACCGAGGTTGCCCCAGACCTCGCTGAATACCAGCAACGCGGCACCTGCCAGCAGGGCCAGCTGGGCGGGCTGCGCCAGGATTTGCCGCAGCTGAAACTGCAGCAGCGTTTGCAGTTGCCTCAGCCGGTGCGGCGTGGTCTGGTCAGCTTCAGCCAGCAGCGTAACGTTAAAACTGCCGGCAGCTGATGGCAGGCCGCTGTCGCTGGTGGCTGGTTGCTGAGGCCGGAAAAACCGGCCCGGCGCGCGCCTGCGCTCAGCCTGGTTCCGGGCATCGTGTTGATCATGGCGTCGCCAGTACAGCCACGCCAGCAATGCCGCCCACAGCAAGCGGTTTTGCCACAGCACCGGCTCGGTTGCCAGCTGCAGTAAATCCGCCGGGCCACTTTGTTGCTGCAGCGCACTGAACAGCGGGATCACCGCCAGCGGATCTAACCAGCACATCAGTTGCCACAGCAACGGTGAAGTCACTGCGCTGCCCGCCATTAACGGGCTGCCGGTGGCGGCAGACAGCAGCAGATAGCCAATCCACAGGGCGGCGGCGCACAGGTATAGCGGCAGGCTGCTGTGCAGGCGCTGACAGAGCCGCTCGGCCAGCAACACGCTCAGCAACAAGGCCGGCAGTTGTTGCAAAAAGAAGGAGGCCAGCGCCGCAACCAGCAACGCGCGACCGGTAACAGCCCCGGCGGCAGGGTCAGTCAGCTGCGGCACCAGAACCAGCCCAATCAGGGCATTTTGCAGCAGCAACATGACCAGACCGAGCGTCAGCAGGCCACGGCGTTGCTGCTGGCGTAAACCGGCCGGACTGAGCGCACTGCTGTGCACAAAGGGGCTCATCCGGTGCAGCCGGTCGCGCAGAAAGGCCTGCGGCGCCAGCAGCGTCAGCACAAAAGGCGACAGGAACACCAGCATGGCGCTTTGGCTGAACAGCAGCTGTTTCAACAGCTGCGCTGGCATGACACCGGCGCCGTTGTTGGCCAGCAGCCAGCCATAGCACAACAGGCCGGCCAGCAAGACCGCGTTGAGGGGCTGGCGCAGATAAAAGCCCAGTTCATTGCGCCATAACAACAGGGCCGGTGGTGCGGATTGTGATGCGGATGGTCGGGTCAGGCGATTCATCAGGCGGCATCCTGCAGCGCTTTGTGTTGTTGCAAGGCCAGCACATAACAATCCTGCAGGGTCGGTGGCACTGCGACACAGTTGGCCGTCGGCTGGCTGCTGCTGAAGATGCGCTGCTGCGAAATACCGCGCAGGTAGGTTTGGCTCAGCAGCTGCGCATCGCCGGCCCAAGGGCGCTGTTCATCAAAGCCAGGCTCACCATGATTGAGCCAGATTTGCCCCTGCAGCCGGGCGGTCAGGCTGGCGGTTGGTGCAGCGGCACAGACTTGGCCTTGCAGCAGAATGACCACCTGCGGACACAAACGCTCAATATCTTCGACGATATGGCTGGACAGCAGCACCAGCCGCTGCTGGCTGACCTCGACCAGCAGCTGATGAAAACGTTCGCGTTCCTGTGGGTCAAGGCCGGCGGTCGGTTCGTCCAGGATCAGCAGCCGGGGCGACCCCAGCAAGGCCTGCGCAATACCAAATCTTTGCAGCATGCCGCCGGAAAAATGCGCCACTGTTTTGTCAGCGACTGCGGCCAGATTGGTCAGCGCCAGCACTTCGTCCAGTTGGCGGCGGCGCTGCTGCGGCTCGGTCAGGCCTTTGAGGATCGCCAGATGTTCCAGCAAAGCGCGGCAGGAAAAATGCGGATAAACGCCAAATTGCTGGGGCAGGTAGCCCAGCTGCGCCCTGAGTTGCTGCGGCTGTTGCAGGACGTCGATGTCGTCGAACCACAGCTGGCCACTGTCGGGGGTTTGTAAAGTCGCGATCGTGCGCAGTAAGGTCGATTTGCCGGCGCCGTTTGGGCCCAGCAAACCGAGGATGCCGTGGCCGGCCTGCAGCGACACCTGCTGCAGGGCCTGAGTGCCATCGGCATAGCTTTTGGAAATGGATTGGATTTGTAGCATGGTTTGTTCCCGCTCTGATCAGCAATAGCGGCACAGCAGCGCCTGGCCTGTGCCCTGGTGGTTGTGTCCCCAGCACGCAGCCTGACAAGGCCCGCCGGCCGGCACAATCTGACAATGACCAGCCGGCCTTTTGCCATGACAGTGCCGGTTGGTCAGCCAAACCGGCCTGTTGGTCAGCCCTGACATGACAAAATCCGGCAGAACAGGCACAGTTGAGTTTTGGCAGATGGCTGACGGCGCTGGGTGTTCGCGGTGTAAGCAGGGACTGATGGGCATCAACAGGTGTTAAATTGCAGGCATGGTTGAACAGATGGGCGGCGTGGTGGCAACGCCGCGACGCGCAGGCGCAGTGGCTGGCGGCTTCTTTACCGGTGTTGCTGGCCTGTTGCTGGCAATGGCTGCGGCCATTGCAATGGTCGGCTGCTCCGCTGGCGTGGGCGGAGGTGCTGCAGCAGGGCGCGCAGCTGGCCCTGTGGGCGCTGCCGCTGTGGCTGGCGCAAATTGTGCTGGTGTCAGGCCTGCCGGCGCTCTGGCGTTGGGGTTTGTGGGGTTGTGGCTTTGTGCTTTATCCGTTGGGCCTGTCGTGGCTCCCCGGCGCTCCGGCCGACGGGCTGTTTTCAACGATAGCCTGGCTGCTGCTGTATGGCGGCTTTTTGCTGTGGTTTTTCAGCCGTCACAAAGTGCAGCCATGGCGCCGGCCCTGGTTGTCGCTTGACCAGTGGTTACTGGCGTTGTTGAGCCTCTGGACTATCGGCTGGGCGGCATTGCTGACCACCCATCAGCAGGGTATGGCAGTGCAGCCGATCCCGCTGCGGGTGGAGCTGTCTGTGTTATGGCAACAACCGGCGCAGTTTGCCAGTTACCTGCTGCAGTTTGGCGTGATGGCGGCCGTGATGTACGGCTACTACTGGCTGAACCGCTACTGGCTGATCCGCCGGCTGCTCAGCCGTCATGGCACGGCGGTGTTTATCCTCAGCGCACTCTGTCTGCTGCTGCTCAGCTATGCGCCGGTCAGTGCTTTATTGCTGCAATTGCCGCTGAACCAGCATGTCGAAGTGCCGGCGTTACCGGCGGGCAATCAGTTGCCGTTTCATCGGCACAATTTCTACTTTGCGGTGGGGCAATGGCTGCTGACTACGCCGCTGATCCTGCTGACCGAATGGCAGCAGCAACAAATGGCGCTGGAGCAGGCCGAGCGGCGCAGCGCGCAGGTTGCGCAGCAACAAATGGCGATGGAACTGCAGCTGTTGCAGCAACAAATTCAGCCTCACTTTTTGTTCAACACACTCAACAACCTGTACGCCCTGTGCCTGCAACAGTCGGCGGAAGCGGCGCCGACTGTGCTGCGGCTGGCCGATCTGATGCGTTATGTGGTCTATGACGGCCAGAAACCCTGGGTGCCGCTGGCGCAGGATATCGCCTATTTGCAGAATTATCTGGCGCTGCAGCAATTGCGCACCAGTCATCGCAACCAGCTGCAGGCGGAGTTTCCGGCCGTACCGGTCCAGCTGCAGCTGCCGCCTTTGCTGCTGGTGATGTTGCTGGAGAATGCCTTTAAACATGGGGTGGAAAGCCATGCCGGCGCCAGCTGGGTGCGGGTGTCGCTGACACTGACTGACGACCAGCTGAAGTTTCAATGTGACAACAGCCTGCCGGACACCCCTACAGATGCCAGCGGCGGGGTTGGCCTGCAAAACCTGCGGCGGCGTTTGCAGCTGCTGTACGGTGAGGCGTTCAGTCTGGTGAGTGCGCCTGTCATCAACGCGCCGGCGCCGCATTGGCACGCCGCCTTATCGATTCCGCTGCAGCCATTGTCCGGCCGGCAGCAGGGAGCACGCTGATGTTGCAGCTGTTGATTGTCGACGACGAACCCCTGGCCCATCAGGTACTGCAGCATTTATGTGGCGCCCACGCCGATCTGCAGATCTGTGGTCACTGTTACAGCGCGGCCGAAGCCATGGCGGTGCTGGCACAGCGCCCGGTCGATGTGCTGCTGCTGGATATCCGCATGCCGGTGCTGACTGGCCTCGACATGCTGAAAATGCTGGCGACACCGCCTCAGGTGATCATGACCACCGCTTATCGGGAGTATGCACTGGACGGTTTTGCACTGGACGTCACTGATTACCTGCTCAAGCCGATCAGTGCAGAACGTTTTGCCGAAGCACTGCACAAAGTCCGGCGGCGCGCCGCGCAACCAAACCCTGGTGCTGAACCCGTGATGAAGCCACTGACTGAGCCGGTGACTGAGCTTGTGCTGAAAGTCGATCGGCAATGGCGGCGTTTTCAACTGGCCGATGTGTGCTGTTTCGAGGCTTATGGCAACTATGTCAAAGTCTGGCAGGGCAGCCAGATGACGCTGGTCAGCAGCACGCTGAAGCAACTGCAGCAAAAAGCCGGCCCTGGTTTTGTCCAGGTGCATAAATCCTTTCTGGTCAATGCCCGTCAGGTGGTGGCGCTGGACAGCCAGCAAGTGCAACTGGCCAACGGCCAGACGGTGCGGATTGGCGAAGCTTTTAAAGCGCAGGCGCGGCAATTGCTCAAAGGCTGAAACCGCAGCGCGGGCGGCGGTGTTCGATGCCGGGCTCTGAGTGCTTGTCCTGGCGTGTTGGTCTCAAAGTGCCGGTCCGCGGTCCTAAAGGCCGGTGACCCGCCCAATTTTTGATGAAATTCTGACAAACCCCTTATCCGGCCTGTGCTTTTGATAACAGCTGCTAAGCTGATTTATCAGACAGCGCAGGGAGTTACCCGCGACAAGGAGTTTCGTGATGCCAGAGTCACCTTCAGCAGTCACCGGGTTGTATCAGGAAAGGGTTGTGCCATTCACCACCGACGATGGCATGGCGTTAAATGTGATTCAGGTGCGCGGCGCAGAGCCGCCAACCAAAGGCCCGGTGTTGCTGGTGCATGGCGCCGGCGTGCGTGCCAATATTTTCCGCGCGCCGGTGCAGACCAGTCTGGTCGATGCGCTGATCGCCGACGGGTATGACGTCTGGCTGGAAAACTGGCGTGCCAGCATCGAATTTTCCCCCAATCTGTGGACGCTGGATCAGGCCGCGCGTTATGACCACCCGAAAGCGGTACAGACGGTGCTGCGCGAGACCGGCGCCGACAGCCTCAAAGCAGTGATCCACTGCCAGGGCTCGACCAGCTTCGCGATGTCAGCGATTGCCGGTCTGGTGCCGCAAGTCAGCACTATCGTCACCAATGCAGTGTCGCTGCACCCGGTGGTGCCTACCTGGTCGACATTTAAACTGCGTTTTATGGTGCCGCTGGTGCGGCTGCTGACGCCTTATCTGAACCCGCACTGGGGCGTCCACGCGCCGGATCTGCCGGCGAAACTCATCAGCGCGCTGGTGCGGCTGACCCACCACGAATGTCACAACGAAGTCTGCAAACAGGTCAGTTTTACCTACGGCAGCGGTTTTCCGGCGCTGTGGCGGCATGAAAATCTGAATGACGCCACCCATGAGTGGCTGAAAGAGGAATTCGGCGCGGTGCCGCTGCGATTCTTCCAGCAAATCAGCCGCTGTATCAGCCGCGGTCATCTGGTCAGCTACGAACCGCTGGCGGGCTTGCCGGCTGATTACGCCAGCGCTCCGCCACAGACCGACGCTCGTTTTGCTTTTTTTGCCGGTGAGAAAAACCTCTGTTTTCTGCCGCAAAGCCAGCAGCAGTCTTTTGCTTATTTCGACCGGTTCAGACCGGGCTATCACAGTCTGCATCTGTTGCCGGAATATGGCCATCTCGATGTTTTTATGGGGAAAAATGCAGCCGAGGACACTTTTCCGCTGATCCTCGCTGAACTGAATAAAAGCTGAGCCGGCAACGGTTCTTTGCAGGGAGCTGGGTCGATGTTTGGATTACCAAGACGTATCAAAAATTACCGTGACCGCTTTGCTTTGGTCGACGGCATTCCGTTTAAGTTGCCGGTGGCGGCGGTGAATTCACCGGCGCTGATGGCGGTGTTTCCGGTTGATGCCGAAGCGGCAACGCAGTTTTTGCCCGCCGGCGTGCATCCGCTGCGGCTGTGGAAATCGGCGTTGCTGGTGGTGACGGTCATTGATTACCGGGACACGCCGATTGGCAAATATGTCGAGTACAGCATAGCGCTGGCCTGTACTCATGGTGAAAAACCAGCGCCCAGGCTGTTGCCGGCGCTGTTTCTCGACTGGTTCCGTGGCGGGCAGTACGTGGTCGATTTGCCGGTGTCGTCGGAAATTTCGGTCAAAGGCGGCAAAGGCATCTGGGGCATGCCGAAACATCAGGGCCAGCTGAATTTTGTCATCACGCCGGACAAAGTCAGCAGCCAGTAC
>JACCDS010214936.1_pt1 | contig 12388 bp, 11 predicted proteins | sample 7446441 | NCBI WGS metagenome assembly JACCDS01 (sample SAMN15323445, study PRJNA562643) | freshwater metagenome | isolation source: river surface water | place: USA:Blue River Watershed | collected 2017-08-17
CCGATCGGTCAGCCAGTCCAGGTGGTGCACGATCTGACCGTCGGGGCTGACCAGGGCCAGCTCGCCATAGGGCGATTCGTGCTCCATGTAACGCACTTCCTGACCGGCCAGCCAGCCTGCGCGCGGGCAGCTGGTCCACAGCGGCTCTTCGGTGGCGGCGCAGGCAGCGAGCACATCATCGACCCTGGCATGGGCCTTCAGGCGTTCGAGCGTGCGGATGGTCGGGAAGATGATGAAGAACTGCCCCGCCTCGTGGCGCGCGAGCGCATCGGCAGGCCGCACCCAGACGGGCTCGAACTGCTCGGCCTCGTCGGCCACCGGCGTCTGGCCTTCGGGCATGCGGGCCACCAGAAAAGGAACGTCAAAGCGGCGCGGCAGGTCGCGGTCGGTGATCCAGTGCGCGAGGATGTAGACCTGATCGGCCGCCAGTTGCAGACCGCGTGCCAGGCACTGGTCCGCAAAGGGCCCCTGGCGGTCGATGGCGGAGATGTCCGAGGCATCGGCCCAGCGGCCATCGGCATGGCGGGCCAGGAGCACGCCGAGTTCTTCAAAGCTTTCGCGAATCGCCGCGATGGCCTGCGTCAGGTGCAGGTCGCTCTGGCCGGGGCGGCGGCTGGCCTGTGCATGCGAAGCCGCATCCCCAGCATCGATGCCGCCACCGGGAAAGACGTAGGCGCCAGGGGCGAAGCTGGCGGTCATGGAGCGGCGGGTCATCAGCACTTCAAGGCCCTGCGGGCCGTCGCGCAGCAGGAGCACGGTGGCGGCTTGACGCAGGGGCGCGGGTTCGCGCTGGGGGTGCAGGAGTTGGGTGGAACGGACCATGCGAAGGATTATCTATCCCGCTTGCTTGAAGAAGAGACCTCCGGGAGACGCGGCTGGGCAGTGGCCGGGACTCCTCATGCTGCGGTTACGCAGAAATCGTCGCCCCGGCCACCGCCCAGCCGCGTCAGTCGCAGGTTTCTCGTCCCCAAAAATTCGCTGGCAGATACAGCGGGATGATGGGGTGTTGGGGGCGACGATTTCTGCGTACCCCCGCAGCATGAGGAGCCCGCAACACCCCATCATCCCGCCCCCATGCGATTCGCAAACCACATCACCAGGCAGCGATAATCAAGAAATGCGTATTCGCTTTACCAAAATGCAGGGCGCGGGCAATGACTTTGTCGTGCTCGACGAGACCCGGGGCTGCCTGAACCTGAGCGCGGCCCAGTACCGTTTTCTGGATGACCGCCACTTTGGTGTCGGCGCCGACCAGATCCTGACGGTGCGGCCCTCGCCCGCCCCCGGTCTGGACTTTGAATACGTCATCCACAACGCCGACGGCGGCGAGGTCGAGCACTGCGGCAACGGTGCGCGTTGCTTTGTGCGCTACGTGCGCGACCACGGCCTGACCGACAAGACCACCGTGCGCGTCAAAGTGGAGAAAGGCGAGATCGAGCTGACCATGAACCCCGACGGCCGCGTCACGGTGGACATGGGTGCGCCGGTCTTCGACCTGCCGCAGGTGCCCTTCAACCCCGCGGGGCTGGCCACCACCGAAGTCCAGGACTGGACCGTGTACGACTTGCCTTTGGGTGAACGGGGAGAACAAGGCACCGCCCGCGTCGCCGTGGTCTCCATGGGCAACCCGCATGCGGTGCAGCGCGTGGACGACGTGGACACTGCACCCGTGCTGGCCCAGGGCCCGCTGATCGAGGGCCACCCGGCCTTTCCCAGGCGGGTCAATGCCGGGTTCATGCAGATCGTCTCGCGCCAGCAGATCCGCCTGCGGGTCTACGAGCGCGGCTCGGGCGAGACGCTCGCCTGCGGCACCGGCGCCTGCGCCGCCGTGGTCGCTGGCATCCGGCAAGGCTGGCTGGACCCGCAGGTGGATGTGCAGACCCATGGCGGCCTGCTGACCATTGCTTGGGGCGGCAAGCCACAGGACCCGGTGCGCATGACCGGCCCCGCCACCCCGGTGTTTGAAGGCACCATCGACATTCCCGACCTCTGACCCCGAGAACCCACCATGAGCAACGCCCCGATGGCCCCGATCACCGAAGACGACATCGCCAACTACCTGGCCAACACCCCCGATTTCTTCGAGCGCCATGCCGAACTGCTGGCCAGCGTGCAGCTCACGCACCCGCACAGCCAGCGCGCCGTCAGTCTGCAGGAGCGGCAGGCACAGATGCTGCGCGAGAAGATCAAGTCGCTGGAACACCGCATCATGGACATGTTCCGCCACGCCCACGAGAACATGGCATTGACCGACAAGCTGCACCGCTGGGCCTGCGACCTGCTGGCCACACCGGCGGCCGAGCTGCCCGCCGTGACAGTGGACAACATCCGCGAACTTTTCCAGGTGCCGCAGGTGGCCCTGCGCCTGTGGGCGCTCGACGGCGCCCACGCACAGGCACCCTATGCGCAGGGCGTGACCGAGGCGGTGCGTGAACAGGCGGCTGGTCTGGCCACGCCCTATGTCGGCGCCAACAGCGGCTTTGAAGCCGTACAGTGGCTCGAACAGCCCGCCCAGGCGGCTTCGGTGGCGCTGATGGCCCTGCGCCCGGCCCCTGGCCAGGACACGTTTGGCCTGCTGGTGCTCGCTTCGCCCGATGCCCAGCGCTTCAACGGCCAGATGGGCACCGAGCTGCTCGAACGCCTGGCCGAACTGGCGGGGGCGGCCCTCTCCAGCCTGCGCCAGGCACAAGCCTGACAAGCCCATGGCCAACGCCCCGGCATCGGACGCCAGCCCCGAGCCCGGGCCGCTGGACCCGCTGGTCCAGCGCTACCTGGACCATGTGCGTTTTGAAAAACGCCTGGCGCAGCGCACCTGCACCCTCTACCAGCTCGACCTTGAGCGCCTGACCCAGATGGCCAGCGCCTCGGGCGTGGCGCTGCTGCAGGTGCAGCCTGCGCACATCCGCCGCTGGGTGGCACAGATGCACAGCGGCGGGCGCAGCGGCCGCGGCATCGCCCTGATCCTCTCGGGCTGGCGCGGCTTTTATGCCTGGCTGGGCCGCGAAGGCCGGATTGCCAGCAACCCGGTGCAGGGGGTGCGCGCGCCCAAGGCCCCCAAGCCCCTGCCCAAGGCCCTGGGCGTGGACGAGGCGGTGCAGCTGGCCGAACACCACAGCGCCGACGACGACCCCTGGCTGGAGGCGCGTGACGCCGCCATGGTCGAGCTGCTCTATGGCTGCGGCCTGCGGGTGGCCGAGCTCACCGGACTGGACGTGTGCGCCAGCGACGACGCACTTCGGCAAGGCCGCGGCTGGATCGACCTGCAGGCGAGCGAAGTGCAGGTGCAGGGCAAGGGCAGCAAGCGCCGCACGGTTCCCCTGGGCCGCGCGGCGGTGCAGGCTCTGGAACACTGGCTCGGTGTGCGCACCCAGATCGCCGGGATGCTGAACACCCCGACGCCGGGCACGTCCAGCCCCTCGCTGGCCCTGTTCCCGGGTCGCCACGGCACACGGCTGACGTCGCATTCGATCCGGCAGCGCCTCAAGCGCCGCAGCCTGCAGGCAGGGCTGGCCACGCCGGTGCATCCGCACATGCTGCGCCATTCGTTTGCCAGCCATGTGCTGCAGTCCAGCGGCGACCTGCGCGCCGTGCAGGAACTGCTGGGCCACGCCAACATCACCACCACGCAGGTCTACACGCGACTGGATTTCCAGCACCTGGCCAAGGCATATGACGCCGCGCATCCCCGAGCGAAAAAGAAAAGCTGAAGCAGCGCACTGGCAACAGAGCATGAGGGTGAGGGGCAGGCCGGACGACGATTTCTGCGTACCCGCAGCATGAGGAGTTTGGCCTGCCCCTCATCCTCATGCGGCACTGCCCCGGCAAGGGCATGCGCAAGGGCGAATCCGGGCTCGCCTTTGCGCATGCTGTTGAACGAGCTGATCGCGGCGGGTCGCCGCTCCTGCCGGATAATCGGTGCCTCTGCTTGATAACCACAAGCCCGTCACCATGATCCGCGTTTGCGAACTCAAACTCCCCCTCTCCGCCCTGCCGGTCGAAGAACGCCGCGCCGTGGATGCGCCTGCCGAGACCGACGAGGACCGCCTGCCCCCACCCCACCCCGAAGCCGCACTGCGCCAGCTGGCCGCCAAAGCACTGGGCTTGGCCGAGACTGATATCGCCACGCTGAACGTCTTCAAACGCAGCTTCGATGCGCGCAAGCCCGAACTGCTGGCCGTATTCATCGTCGACCTCACGCTCACGCAAGCCGGGCGCGAGGCCGAGCTGCTCCAGAAATTCGACAAGCACCCGCACATCCAGCCAACGCCCGACATGGTCTGGCGTGCGCCTGTCCAGGCACCGCCAGGCTTTGGGACCAAGGAAGGCGAACGGCCCGTGGTGGTGGGCTTTGGGCCCTGCGGTATGCTGGCCGCGCTCACGCTGGCGCAGATGGGGTTCCGGCCCATCGTGCTCGAACGCGGCAAGACCGTGCGCCAGCGGACCAAGGACACCTGGGGCCTGTGGCGCAAGAAGGTGTTGCAGCCCGAGAGCAATGTGCAGTTCGGCGAAGGCGGCGCGGGCACGTTTTCGGACGGCAAGCTATACAGCCAGATCAAGGACCCGCGCCACCTGGGCCGCAAGGTAATGGACGAATTCGTCAAGGCCGGAGCGCCCAGCGACATCCTGTTTGCTGCCCACCCGCACATTGGCACCTTCAAGCTGGTCAAGGTGGTCGAAGGCATCCGCGAACAGATCATGGCGCTCGGGGGCGAGATCCGCTTCGAGCAGCGCGTGACCGATCTGCAGCTCGACGCTGCGCACCGGCTCAATGGCCTGCAGGTGCTCGACCAGGCCAGCGGCGAGTCCTACAGCCTGCCCACGCGGCAGGTGGTGCTGGCCCTGGGCCACAGCTCGCGCGACACCTTCCTCATGCTGCACCGCCGCGGCGTGGCCATGGACGCCAAGCCGTTTTCGATCGGCGTGCGCATCGAACACCCGCAAAGCGTGATCGACAAGGCCCGCTGGGGCCAGCATGCAGGCCATCCGCTGCTGGGTGCCGCCGACTACAAGCTGGTGCACCACGCCAGCAATGGCCGCGCGGTCTACAGCTTCTGCATGTGCCCGGGCGGCACCGTCGTGGCCGCGACGAGCGAACCCGGTCGCGTGGTCACCAATGGCATGAGCCAGTATTCGCGCAATGAGCGCAATGCCAACGCCGGCATGGTGGTCGGCATCGACACCGCGGACTTTCCGGTGGCCGACACCCCAGACGTGCGCTCGGCCTGGCAAGCGGCCTGGGGCGAGGACGATGGCGCCGTCCTGCACCAAGAAGCGGTGGCGATGGCGGTGCACGGTCAGGTGCACCCGCTGGCGGGCGTGGTCTTGCAGCGGGGGCTGGAGGCGGCCGCTTTTGAAGCCGGCGGCCGCAACTACCTGGCCCCAGCGCAACGCGTGGGCGACTTTCTGGCCGGACAACCCTCGGCTGCGCTTGGCAGCGTCGAGCCCTCTTACAAACCTGGGGTGCATCCCACCGACCTGGCGACGGTGCTGCCGGCCGATGTGGTGGCGGCGATGCAAGAGGCCCTGCCGGTATTTGGCCGCCGCATCCGGGGCTACGACATGCCCGACGCGGTCATGACCGGGGTCGAGACCCGCACCTCATCGCCCTTGCGCATCCCGCGCGGCGAGACGATGCAAAGCCTGAACGTGCGCGGCCTGTACCCGGCGGGTGAAGGTGCGGGCTATGCCGGCGGCATTTTGTCGGCGGGGGTCGATGGGCTGAAAGTGGCCGAATCACTCGCGCAACAGTGGCGGTGAAACTACAAAGCATAAATGTAAACTTCTCAAAATTTGATTTTTCTGCACAAAACCAAATTTTTTGATAAATTCCACCGTGCACATCTGTCTGTATACCAAACGAGTCCCACCGCCATGAGCCAACCGCAGACCCCGAGCCCGCTGGCGCGTGCGTATTTGCATTTCCTGGCACTGAGCCGCAGCCTGACGGGCGGCACGCCAGCGCAAATCAACGCCAACGAGCGTGCCCTGCTGGAAGCCTTGGTGCTGGCTTGGCACCAGGGACAACCCATGTCGGTGCGACAGGCCATCGCGATGGAAGAATTGGGCTCACCTGCCACCTTGCACAAGCGCCTGAGCCATCTGCGCGATTTGGGCTTGGTGGCCGACGTCACCACCGACAGCGATCGGCGAACCAAGCGCCTGGCCCCGACCGAGGCCACCCTCAGCTACTACGCGCAGCTGGGCGAGGCCATGCGCACCGCCCCCTAAGGGCTGGATCCCGTGCCGTGCATGCGGCGCAATCGATTCATCAACACAATGACAGCCCACAGGCAGATCAGGGTGATGAAGCTGCCCAGATAATCCCCGAGCATCACGGCCAGCACATTGCTGATCCAGTTGTCGGACTTCATGCTGGCCAAGAAAAAGAAGCCATTGACCATGACCGCATGCAAGCCGGTGGTGACAAGGTCCATGACCGGCAGGTGCCAAAAACGCAGATTGTTCAGATCGCTGCGCACCTGCAGCAAGCGAAGCCCCAACACCACCCCCATCCAAGAGGCCAAGGTACTGATCGTGCTGTAAGCCTCCAATTGAAGCGGGTGGGCGTTGTGCCAAAACTCGAAGGACACAGCCAACAGGGCCAGCCCGCAGCCCAATGCCCCCCAACCGCGAGCCAGCAAAATCGCGAGATGCTTGACCCCTGCGGGCAAGAAGATCAGGTTGATGCCCTGGTCGTAGACGGACCAGGCATCGGTGAAGGTGTTGAGCCGGTATGCCAACCAATATGACAAGCCGCTTGCCAACACCAGCAACAATCTTTGCACCGGCATTGGCAGGATCGCAACAAAGAACGACATGGGCCCGGTGAGAAGTGTCGTTAGACAATCCTAGAAGGTAAAACATTTCAGGACACTGACTGCAGGCATTGCCATGGCGGCAGCCCGCACCAGCGCCCTTCGATCGTTTTGGGCAGGCGGCAGATCGATGGTGCAAACTTGACCTTTTCTTGCACGGCCTGGCCATGCGCCCCCTTTGATGAAACAGGAGACCCCATGAGAGACCTGCGCGGCAAGCGAATTCTGGTGACCCAATCGAAAGACTTCATGGGCCCGGCCCTGTGCGAGGCCCTGGCGGGCTATGGCGCCGAGGTGGTCGCCGATGCGCGCATCCCCACCCACCCCGAGGACCCGCAGGCCATCGTGCAAGCCGCCGGCCCTATCGACGTGCTGGTGCTGAACCTGGCCCTGCCCGCGCCGTCGACGCGCGTGACCGAGGTGGACGACGAGGAGTGGCGGCGGATTTTTGAGGTGATCGTGGACCCCCTGCCCCGCTTCATGCGGGCGGTGGTGCCTGGCATGAAGGCGCGCGGCGGGGGCCAGGTGATCGTGATCGGCAGCGCGTCGGCCCTGCGCGGCAGCAAGCGCGTGGCCACCTACAGCGCCGCCCGAGGCGCGCAACTGGCCTTTGTGCAGTCGGTGGGCGTGGAGCTGGCCCCCGACAACATCCAGGTCAATGCGATCGCGCAGAACTTTGTCGAGAACCCGACCTACTTCCCGCCCGAGGTGCAGGCCAACCCACGGTTTCAGGAGCGCCTGCAACGCGAAGTCCCCCTGGGCCGCCTGGTGAGCGCCGCCGAAGACTGCGCCATGGTCGCCCACCTGTGCAGCGACATGGGCAAGTGCTTTGTGGGCCAGGTGTTCCCGGTGTGCGGGGGGTGGGCGGTGCGGTAAGGGGGGCGGCTCTTTGACGTCATCACCTCCCATGACCATTCGCCAGCGACCGCTTGGTTGCAAGGTCATCGGCAAGGTTTCTTCCGCAGTCAGCACTTTCTGATCACGACGACAACGCGCGGTCATCTGGCAGCAAAAGCTTGTACTCGCGTGGCTTGTCCTTTAACGCGTTGCCTTCTTCATGGTGGGCACAACCTGGCGCACATCGACATCGTCGAAGTCGGTCTCGCGGTTGAAGAGAAGGCACGCAAGCCCTTCAGGTCCCAAATCTGGCAAGTCAGACCATGAATTGCCACCATGAAGCCAATTGGCTGGCAATTCTCCTTGACCAGTTGGAACTGCTGCACCTCTGGACACAGGGAATACACCAACATCTCAATTTATTGAATTCTTTATAGTTAAATCACTTCAAGATTGACTTCATGTTGAACCATGGGTTTCTGGCACCAGCCCGCCACAGACCCGAGGGAGGCCCGTGGCACGAAAACGCAACAGCATCGCGATGGTCGCGGTACAGGACCATGGTCAACGCAACACGTGGACGCATATTTGGGTGATGGCATGACCACGAACCAGCTTGAGCGTCTTCGACCCGTGATTGCATGCGTGGATGTGGGTTCGCCTAAAGCGGGTAGCGTGGGTTGGGCCATCAGAGACAAAGATACGGTCCAGACCGGACAAGACCTGTATGGGCTGATGGATGCCCTGATGCCGGCGATCCAGGGACACCGAAAGATGGCGTTGGGCTTTGAATGTCCGCTCTATATCCCCTTACGCGAGTCCCCAAAGGAGATGACAAAGTGCCGCCGCGGTGAACGCCTTGCTTGGAGTACTGGCGCAGGTGCGACCGTGCTCTCCATTGGCCTTGCGCAAGTGCATTGGGTCCTGACGGAACTGATCAAGCACGGGATGCCCAAAAACCGCGGAACAACTCAGTGGGCGTCTTGGTCGGAAGGCGATAGCACCTTGCTTCTATGGGAGGCCTACATCACCCAAAACGATGGCATTGAAATCCCTGTCGATGGCATCAGAGGCAACACCGCACACGAACGAGATGCGGCGGCGGGGACATGGGCGATGTGGCACAAGCTCCAAAGGGAACCTGTGCTGTCGAGTGACTTTGGCGACGAAAAAGTGCTTTCGCTGATTGGTATGCAGTTGCTGGCAACCGACCAATCCAAAAACACAGAACTGCTGTACGCGCCTTGTGTGGTGTTGAAAGCAAAAAAACCAATCTAAGCCAACTGCAAGTGGGTTCGCAATGAATTCATGCGCGATATGCGCAGCAACAGCTTGTGGTGCATGTTCAGCAAACCTGTCGATTCACGCCAATGACTTCAGAGTGAACTCATGAAATTTGATGTTTTCGGACCATACGAGATCCATCGCTTCACATACCGGAGTGCAAAGCTGATCACCAAGGAGTCCATCGCGAAACTAAAAGTTGCCGTCGACAAGGACAACGACAGCATCTGTGCCGGATGTGGTTGCTATGTCTTTGCCATTCGGGCTGCCCACGGATTTACGCCATGGTACGTGGGCCAAGCGTCAAAAATGCGTTTGCTGGACGAGTCCATGAACCCGAATAACCGTGAAAAGTACAACAAGATCATCGCCAAGCGGGCGGGTACACCGGTCATGTTCTTCATTCCCAAACTGACCAAAGGCGGACAATTTTCCAAACCGACCAAGAAAGAGAATGGAGAGCTCAGGGCAGTTAATTTTCTTGAAGAGTGGCTGATTGCCTCGGCATTGCAAAAAAACCCAGGTCTACTCAACCAGAAAAAAACCCATTTCCTGAAGAATCTGCATGTGGTGGGCATTTTCAACCCGAAGCAAGGTGAGAGTCATGCCCGAAGCCAAGCGCTGTCACGTGCGCTGTTCTAGTGCCAGGCGCAAACAATCAGACGCTGGTTCACTCGGACCAGCCCCCAGCCACCCCAAGCTAAAAGAGATGAACGCGTTGGCAGAACAGGTCCATCGCGAGTCGATCCGGCAAGCGGTGGAAATACGCTGCCTCGACGCGCGCCTTGCGTTTGACTTTGCCGATCATGAGCATTTAAGTCCGATCGTCAAACTTGCTCACCGCCTGAATCACTCCACCGTCACACTCTTGGCCAGATTCCTTGGCTTGTCGACATCGGTGCCGCGGGCGCAGGCGGTGTGGTAGGCCAGCAGTTGCAGGGGCACCACGTGCAGCATGGGGGACAGCAGGCCGTAGTGCTCGGGCAGGCGGATCACGTGCACGCCCTCGCTGGGCTGGATCTGGGTGTCGGCGTCGGCCAGCACGTACAGCACGCCGCCTCGGGCGCGCACTTCCTGCATATTGCTCTTGAGCTTTTCCAGCAGCTGATCGTTCGGGGCCACGGTCACCACCGGCATGGCGCTGGTCACCAGCGCCAGCGGGCCGTGCTTGAGTTCGCCCGCCGCGTAGGCCTCGGCGTGGATGTAGGTGATCTCCTTGAGCTTGAGCGCCCCCTCTTGTGCGATCGGGTAGTGCGTGCCCCGACCCAGAAACAAGGCGTTTTCTTTGCTCGCAAAATCCTCCGCCCAGGCCATGATTTGCGGCTCCAGCGCCAGCACCGCGCTCAGCGCCGCCGGCAGGTGGCGCATGTCCCGCAGGTGCTGCGCCTCTTGTGCGTCGCTGCTGCGGCCCTTGACCTGCGCCAGCGCCAGGGTCAGCAAAAACAGCGCCGCCAGCTGGGTGGTGAAGGCCTTGGTGGACGCCACGCCAATCTCGGCCCCCGCCCGCGTCACATAGGCATGCCGGCACTCGCGCACCATGGCGCTGGTCGCCACATTGCAGATGGTCAGGGTCTTGTCCATGCCCTGCGCCTGGGCATGGCGCAGCGCGGCCAGGGTGTCGGCGGTCTCGCCGCTTTGGCTGATGGTCACGACCAGGGTGCGCGGATCGGGCACCGAGTCGCGGTAGCGGTACTCGCTGGCAATCTCGACCTGGCACGGCACGCCCGCCACGCCCTCCAGCCAGTAACGCGCCACGCAGCCGCTGAAATAGCTGGTGCCGCAGGCCAGGATCAGCACCTTGTCGATGGCCTTGAAGGTGCTGTAGGCCCCGTCGCCAAACAGCTCGGGGCTGATGCCCTCCACGCCCTCCAGGGTGTCGGCAATCGCGCGCGGCTGCTCGAAGATTTCCTTTTGCATGTAGTGCCGGTACGGGCCCAGCTCGGCCGCGCTGCTGTGCACCTGCACGGTCCGCACCGGCCGCTGTACGGGTCGGTGCTCGCGGTCGACGATCCAGTGGCGGCCCAGCTGCAGGTCCACCACATCGCCCTCTTCCAGGTACACGATCTGGTCGGTCACGCCCGCCAGGGCCATGGCGTCGCTGGCCAGAAAGGCCTCGCCCTCGCCCACGCCCAGGATCAGCGGTGAGCCAGCGCGCGCGCCGATCACACGGTGCGGCTCGTCTTTGTGGAACACGGCAATGGCGTAGGCGCCATGCAGCTGGCGCACCGCGGTTTTGACGGCCTCGAACAGATCGCCCTCGTACAGGTGGTCGATCAGGTGGGCAATGACCTCGGTGTCGGTCTGGCTGGCAAACACATAGCCGCGCGCCTGCAGGTGCGCGCGCAAGGCTTCGTGGTTTTCGATGATGCCGTTGTGCACCACCGCCACGCGCCCCAGGCCAGCGCCCTGCCCCTGCGGGCCGTGGCTGAAGTGCGGATGCGCGTTGTGCACCGCCGGTGCGCCGTGGGTGGCCCAGCGGGTGTGCGCGATGCCGGTGCCGCCCACGATGTGCTCGTCGGCCACCTGGCTCATGAGCTCGGCCACGCGGGCGGTGCTGCGTGCCCGCTGCAAGCCCCCGCTGCCGCCCAGGCTGGCCGCGTGCACGGCCACGCCGCACGAGTCATAGCCCCGGTATTCCAGGCGTTGCAGGCCCTGCACCAGCACAGGGACGATGTTGCGGTTCGAGACGGCGCCGACGATGCCACACATGGGCTTGCTCCAGAAGTCAATGCCCAGATCCTAGAGCGATCGTTATAAAATTTTCAGTCAATATCCGGATCAAATTGAAATTTTGATTCATTCAAGTGGCAAGATGAATTTTTGTTTCAAAATACGCCACATGATGGAACACAACGAGCTTGACGACATCGACTGGCGCTTGCTGGACCTGCTGCAGCAAGACGCCAGCCTGAGCAATGTGGCGCTGGCCGAGCGGGTGCATGTCTCGCCGCCCACCTGCTTGCGGCGGGTCAAGCGCCTGCACGCGGGCGGCTGGATCGAGCGGCAGGTGGCGCTGCTCAACCCCGACAAGGTGGGCGCGGGCTTGCAGGTGCTGGTGGAGGTGAGCCTGGACCGCCAGGGCGCCGAGCACCTGGACGCGTTTGAGGCGCGCATGCAGGACGCCGCGGCAGTGCAGCAGTGCTGGCGCGTCTCGCCCGGGCCGGACTTTGTGCTGGTGCTGCAGGTGCGCGACATGCCCGCCTACCTGGCGCTGTCGCAGGCGCTGTTCACGCAGGACGCGAACGTGCGCAATGTGAAGGCCTTTTTTGCCACCCGGCGCGCCAAGTTTGGCACCCGGCTGGCGCTGCCCGGGGGCTGAGGCCTCAGGCCTTGGGCTTTTGCGGGCGCTGCCAGTTGGGAATGCTGACCTGCTTGCCCCGCGCCACGCTAAAGGCGCCGGCCGGGGTGCTCTTGGTGATGGTGGTGCCGCCACCGACCGTGCCCCCCGCGCC
>JACCDS010328697.1_pt1 | contig 12388 bp, 14 predicted proteins | sample 7446441 | NCBI WGS metagenome assembly JACCDS01 (sample SAMN15323445, study PRJNA562643) | freshwater metagenome | isolation source: river surface water | place: USA:Blue River Watershed | collected 2017-08-17
ACGCTGGAAACCCATGTTGGAACGACTTGCCTACACACTGGGCCATGCACCCTCATTGGCCGGCATCCACACCGTGGTGCCGAGTGGGGCAGAGCTGGCCAGCAACCCCGAGGCGGCCATTGGCTTGCTGGCACAAGCCTGCCGCGAAGCGGCCGAGCGTTGGCATGTGGGCTCGGTGGTGTTGGGCGGTGCCGGGCTGGCGGGCATGGCGGCAGCGGTGCAGGCGCATGTGCCCGTACCCGTGATTGACAGTGTGCAAGCGGGCACGCGCCAAGCACTGGCGCAACCCACGACGGCTTTGTCGCGCAATGGCTTTGCCATCGCCTGGGAAGGGGTGGGCGAAGCGCTGGCCGCCCTGGGCGAACGTAAGCAGTTGCTGCAGGTGTAATCCCATGTAAGGCGGGTCATCCGCCGCCGTGGGCTGGCGTTGTGGGTGCATAAACCGCCACGTTTGGCGGTACGGGCTGCGGCCCCTGTGATGGCATGACTACCAACACCTCATCTGCAAAAGTTCTGCGTACCTCGCTTGCCGCCCTGGGCCTGTTGGTCTTGGTACACACCGCCCATGCTGACGACTGGACACCCCTGCTGGGGGGCGGTGCCGGTGCCGCTGCCGGCGCGGCCATTGGCCAAAGCATGGGAGGCAAACAAGGCGCAGTGCTAGGCGGGGCATTGGGTGGGGCTGCGGGGGCGGCCGTTAGCACCCGGGGTTCCGGCCAAACGGGTGCGGTGATTGGCAGCGCCGTCGGTGGTGCCGCCGGTGCGGCGGTGGGTCATTCTGTGGGAGGGCGCACCGGCGCTGTGGTGGGGGCCGGTGTGGGTGGAGCTGCAGGCGCCGGCGTAGGGCGCAGTGTGACCCAACAACACGCGCAGTCACGGGCCTATGGGCCGCACCCACACTACCACCGTGCAGGCTATCGCGGTGATGACCACCGCCATGGCTTCAAACCCCACAAGGGTAAAGGGCACGGCCACCACCACGGCCGTGGCCGAGGGCATGACCGCTACGACGACTGAGTAAGTCCGAACTATCCGCGCAAGGTCTGGGCAAAGAAGGCCAGTGTGCGATCCCAGGCCAGTTTGGCCGCGGCCGCATCAAAGCGCGGTGTGGTGTCGTTGTTGAAGCCGTGTTGGGTGCCCGGGTACAGGTGGGCCGTGTAGCGGGCACCAGCAGCCTTGAGGGCGGCTTCGTAGGCAGGCCAGGCCGCGTTGATACGTTCATCCACGGCAGCAAAGTGGATGAGCAGTGGTGCCTTGACTTTGGCGGCCTCTTCAGGCGCCGGGTGGTTGCCGTAGAAGGGCACTGCCGCCGCCAGATTGGACAGGCGGGTGGAGAGGAAGTGGGCCATGCCACCCCCATAACAAAAGCCGACGGTACCGAGTTTTCCGTTGCCTTGTGGCAGGGTTTGCAGCCAGCCCGCCGCCGCCACAAAGTCTTCGCGGGTTTTGGTCTGGTCCAGCTGGGCAAAGAGGGTGCGGGCCTTGTCTTCATCCCCGGGATAACCACCCAGGGGGGTGAGCGCATCGGGAGCCAGCACCACGTATCCTTCCAGGGCCAAGCGGCGCGCAATGTCCTCGATGTGGGGATTGAGGCCCCGGTTTTCGTGCACCACCAAAATAGCGGGGAGTTTGCCGTCCGCTTTGGCCGGTTGGGCTACATAGCCTTTGATGCTGCCGTAACCAGCAGGGGAGGGAATATCCACCAAACGGGTGCTGATGCGAGCATCGTCTTTGGCCACCACTTGGCCCATGGCGAAATTGGGGCTCAGGGCCGCCAACAAGCCGACGGCAGTGGCGCCTCCGACAGCATATTTCTGGGCTTTCTCCAGAAAGCCTCGCCGGTCCACCAGACCGTGCACATAGGCATCAAACAGGATCAGCAGCTCTTGGTCGAAGTCTTGTGCGGTCTTGCGTTGCATGGAGGCCTCCAAAAAGAATCAGCTTAGCCCCTTGCGCCCGTGTTTGTATTAACAGGACTGGATGCAGGGTTTTCGCCCAAGGCCACCTCACCCCCCAATGCTTCCAGCAAATCCGGGATCAGCTGCACCAGCTCACCCGTCGCAATGGCCACGTCGGCGTCAAAGTTGTCATCCTTGCCGTCTCCTGCCGCTTTGGCGGCTTCTTCGAAGACGGTGTCCAGAAACGCGATCTTTTTGATCTGCAGTGCCTCGGTCAGCACAAAGGACACACGTTCGTTCCAGGTCATGGCCAGGCGGGTGGGCATTTTTCCCAGCGCTATGTGCTGGGCTACCTCGTCGGTGTCCAACGCATGGCGGGTGTAGCGCACCACGGCCTTGGATTCATCCGCTGCCTTGAGCTCACATTCGCGGTCCACGCTGAAGTCGGTCGGGGCTTCCTGCGTGCCCAGCCAGTGCGCCATGGCCATGGCAGGCGACAGCTGGGTATTGACCAGCTGGACCGCCAGTCCATCCACGGCCTTGATCAAGGCAGTCATCACTTCATCGGCCTTGGATTGGCTGCCTGCGTCCAGCACCAGGCGACCGGCTTTGGGGTCTATCCAGACCAACACGCTGGACTGCTTGGTGAATGCCATGGGCAGCAGTGCCAGTTTGGCGTCGTCCCGGATCTCGCGCGCCTCTTTTTTGCCGGGCTTGCGGCCGGTGGTGGCTTCGATGTGCTGGAGTTGTTCCTGTACCTTGCGTTTGACCACCGAGCCCGGCACGGTCTTGACCTCGATCATCAGCTTGAGCAGCCACTGGCCACCCACGATCTCTACCAGCGGCCCATGGGCCTGGCCGCGTGGTTCGGTCCAACCCACCGACTTCTCCTGGCTAGCGCCACATTCCACAAACCGCGCGCCGTCCAGCGCGTCTTCCAATTGCGCTTGTGTGGTCGACCAGGCCGACACCAAGCGGTACACCATCATGTTTTTGAACACGTTTACCCTTTTCTTGCAGAACCGGGCATTGTGATGCAACTTTACAAACCTTTATCCGGCCGCAATCGCCAGCGTTACATGCGCGCAGCACACTAACTCTCAACCTGATGGCGATTCCGCTGCGGGTTCAAGACCTAAGGAGCTCCCCATGAAGACCCCGTTCAAATCCCTGATCATTGCTTCCCTGCTGGCCGGTGCCGGTGTTTCTGCTTTTGCCTACAAAGATGAGGGCGCGATGATGGATGGCAAACCACGTGCCGAACACCGCCGCTTGGACCCTGCCAAGATGGAAGAAATGCACGCCAAGCGCAGTGCAGACCTGAAGGCCAAACTGAAGATTACCCCGGCCCAAGAAGGTGCCTGGACGGCCTTCACCACAGCCATGAAGCCACCGGCACGCGACGCCAAGCAACGCCCTGACCGTGCCGAGCTGGAGAAACTGAGCACGCCAGAGCGCCTGGACAAAATGCGCGCACTGCGAACGCAACACATGGGTGATATGCAAGCCGCCATGGCCAAGCGTGATGACGCAACCAAAGCGCTCTATGCAACCTTGAGCCCCGAGCAGAAAAAGCTGTTTGACGCCGAGCACAGCCGCAAAGGCGGCCACCGTGGCGGCAAGCACCACTAAGTTCAGGCCAGCAAGGTCTTGAGTTCGCCGCTGGCAATCAGGGCCTGCACATCACTGGCGCCGCCTACCAGGGTGCCTTTGACAAACACCATGGGAAATGTGGGCCAGCCGGTCCACATTTTCAAGGCGTTGCGGCGACGCCATTCGTTGAAGTAATTGCCGTACTCCAGGTAGGTGTAGGGTACCCCCGCTGCGTCCAACGCGGCGCGCGCTTTTTTGGGCATGGGGTTCAGGCCCATGCCCACCACTACCACGGCATTGCGCGCCACGGCTGCTTGTACCTCTTGCACGATGTCGGCATGGTGGGTCGCAATGCGCGCACGCACAGCAGGGTGGATGTGGGATTCATCGAGGACGGGACGGGGCATGGGGTCTCCTGGGCGTTGGCGCCGGATTATGGGGTTAGTACAGGTGCTTGATGGATATCAATATCTGCGCCATGCTAGCCACCTACACTGAGACCCCATCTACCGCATGCCTTCTTCCGCTTTCACCCCCCCACTTGTTCGCACCATAGGCTTGATGCGCCCCATGGCATGGCTGGCGCTGGCCTGGCGTGACATGGCGCGTGCTGGTTGGTCCAGCTTTGCCCATGGCATTGCGCTGGCAGTATTTGGCGCGGGCATTGTGGCAGTGGCGCACCACCGGTTCTGGTTGTTGGCGGGCGCCTTGTCAGGTTTTTTGGTGGTGGCACCGGTGCTCGCCACCAGCCTCTACGCGCTGAGCCGTGCGCTGGAGCGCAAGGAAACTGCGGACTGGGGCGTGGTCTTCAAGACCTGGCTGAACTGGCAAAACAGCCATTTCAACAAGTGGGGCAACGACTATTGGTGCATGGTGCAGTTTGGAGCGTTGCTGGCTTTGGCGGCAACCGGCTGGGTCCTGACCTCGGCGGCCCTGATCACCCTGTTGGCACCCGTACCCATCAACACCCCACTGGAGTTTGTGCACCACGTGATGTTGGCACAGGACAGCTGGTTGTTTGAACTGTGGCTGGCACTGGGTGGTGTGATGGCAGCCCCCATGTTTGCCTCCAGCGTCGTCTCCATGCCCTTGCTGCTGGACCGTCGCATTTCCTTGCTGCAAGCGGTATTGACCAGTTGGCGCACGGTGCTGGCCAACCCGGTGCCCATGGCGTTCTGGGCAGCGTTGATCATGGGTTTTACGCTGCTGGGTTTAGGCTCGTTGTTGTTGGGTCTGATCCCCGTGATTCCCATGTTGGGTCATGCCAGCTGGCATGCCTACCGTGACTTGGTGGATGCCTCTGCACTGCCAGCACGTGAAGCCTATTCCGAGCCCTACATTCCCCAGGGCCAACGCTGATGTTCGGGTTCTCTGAAGAGCAAATTGCCAGCTTTGGCCTGAGCTTCGGCGTGGGCGGCTTCATGCTCTACATGCTGTTCATCATTGGGCAACTGGCCTGGGAATCAAAAGCCGGGAAGTTCGGCACCTTTGTGCTGTTTTTGGGCCTGGCCTTTGGCATGGTGGGCTTTGCCGCCAAGTTTGTCATCCAGTGGCTGCTAACGTCCTGAACCAAACTCAGCCCAGCGGGCGTATGCCAATCAGCACGCCGTGCAGGTAAAAGGCAAACAAGGCCCAGCCCAAAACGCCCAACACCACCGTGGCCAAGGTGCCGGGCAGAGTGCCTGACGCATACACCACAGCCTGCACCCGGTCGCGTCGGCGCGAAGCCACAAAACACAAGACTGCCCACAGCAGAAAGCTGCCAAAAAGCAGGACGTGGGCCACGGTTCCCGTGGCCAGCAAATGGGCCAATGCCCAGGTTTTGACGGACAACACCATGGGATGGTGCACACGTGCCTTGATGGCATTGCCTGGTACATACGCAGCGGCCAGAAAAACGAACGCTGGCAAGGTGAGCAAAGCAGCCAGGTGGCGCATGCCGGTGGGCGGTGTCCACAGCACGGCAGGGGTTTCACGCGCAAGCCCAAAGCCCCAGACGATCAGCCCAAAACCCAGCAAGGACAGTACGGTGTAGACACCCTTGTAGGTGTTCTCTCCCCACACGGTGCGCAGGCGTGTGCGGGTGGTCTCCGCCACGATGCGGATGGAATGTAGGCCCAGAAAAATGAGCAGGCCGGCAAGCAGATACGCCATGGTTGTGTCTCCTGGTCAGGCGCCCAGCACCCTGTTTTTGCCAGCGCGTTTAGCGAGGTACATGGCCTGATCGGCGCGTTTGATCGCGTCGGAAGGCTCTTCGTTGGCCACGAGTTGGGCGACCCCGGCGCTGAAGGTGATCAACACCTTCTCGGTACCGGCAAGAAAGAATTTTTTGGTCAACTCCCTCTGCAAACGGGTCATGGCTTCAATGCCCTTGTCCAGAGGCGTATCTGGCAGAAGGATGACAAATTCTTCACCACCATAACGTGCCAAGGTGTCCTGTGGCCGCATGCATTCACGTGCCACCTTGGCGAGATGGGTCAGCGCTTCATCACCTGTGGCATGGCCCATGGTGTCATTGAGCTTTTTGAAGTTGTCGATGTCCAGCAGGGCCATGCTGAGCGGCGTATCCTTGCGCCGCACATTTGATACTTCGCGGTTCAGCGCTTCGTCCAGGCCTTTGCGGTTCAGGGCGCCGGTCAATGGATCGTGGCGGGCCTGGGTACTCACCCGGTCCAACTCCTGGTGCAGACGTGCCAGCTGGGCATCGGTTTCAGTCGCACGTTCGCGCATGCTTTGCAGCTGCTCTCGCGAGGTTTGGCTCTCTTGGGCCATGGCACGTGTGGTCCCTACCACGTCTTTTAGCACCGGGGCAATCTCGGCAATCGATTTGGCCTGCTCAATCAGCTTGGCGCTTTCCTCCAGCTTTTGCTCGAAAGTCCCTGTGGACTGGGTCATTTGCGAAAGACGCTCCACAAACGTGGCCAACATGCTGCGCATCTCGTTTTGCGCTTGCAGGGTTCTTTCCTTGGCGTCTTTTTGCTTGAAGATGACATCTTTGAGGCGACGTTCCACATCGTCCAGGCGACGCAGTGTCAGGGGTGGCGTGGATGCTTCCATCAGTGCATCCATCTGACCTTTGAGCCACTGCTCTTCGAGACTGAGCTCACCAATATTCTCGAACACCAGATGCAAGAGCTTGAGCAAGGTGCTTCGCACTTCCGCCTGGTCCTCAGCCGCAAAAGATAGGCGGTGGCTGTAGTTCACCAACATGAGTTTGGCGGTGGCGACATCCGTACCCGGCTGGCGCAAGGCTTTGATCAAAGTGTCGGTCTGCTCGTTGAAGCGCACATCGTCATTGCCCAGCGCGGGCTGGGCATATTCGATCAGCTTGCCGATCTGTGCCAAAAACTCGGTCGTCAGCGCTGCTGGCGCAACACTGGTGGCCGCGGATTCCGCTGCCGGAGTTGCCGCACCATGGCCCGGCGCAGGCTCCGGGGTGTTGACAGGGACAAAACCGCCATAAGCCACCAGTGCGGACTTCACCCCATCCCAACTCAGGCGGTCGATGGAGTAGTCGAGCAGACCCTTCTGTTTTTGTTGGCCCGGTGTCTTGACTGGCAAGGACTGCGAGATCTCACGCAGGATGTCAGCTGGAAAATGCGGCACATGGGGAATGCCTGCGATCTCGTTGTAGATGGAGAGGTAATTGGCAGGGGTGGGAACCAGCTTGCGCGCCGTCAGTTGCTTGAGTGTTTCGCGGGCAATTTCAAAGGGTTTTTTGTCAGCCATGGCAGCACAGGGTTCTACACAATGTTCAAAAAAGCACGTACAGCATCCACCGTGCGCCGGGGATCTTCTTCGTGGGGCACGTGCCCCAGATCGTCAAACACCACCAAACGGGCATTTGGCACATCGCGCACAAACTTGTGGGCATTCTCCAGTGGAATCAACCGGTCTTGTGCGCCCCAGATCACCAAGCTGGGTATTTTGAGGGTTTTGAGGGCTTCTGTGTCACCTGACACACTTTGCTCAAACCGGTAACGCAGGGCTGCACGGTTGCCCGTGCGCAGCGCCAGTTCGTAGTAACGATCCACCAAGTCGGGGCTTACCTTGCCGGGGTCTCCATAGACATTGCGCAAACTGCTTTGGACCACACCGCGCGGTAGCACGTACTCCATCACATCCCGCACCACGGGCCAACGGGCCATTTGAAAACCGATCGGCACGGATTGCGACTCCAAAGGGTAACCAGCGGAATCCACCAGAATCAACTGGCTCACCCGCCGGGGCTCGGCTACCGCTGTGGCCCAAGCAATCTGGCCACCCAGTGAATTGCCGGCCAGGACAAAGGTTTGCACTCCCAGGGCATCCAGCATCTGAGTCACAAACTGCACGTAGGCTGCCATCGAATAATCATTGGCTGGGTGCGGCCCCGTCAGGCCAAAGCCGGGCAGGTCAAAACGGATGACTCGGCGCTGGCCTTGCAAGGCGGCTGTCCAGCCATCCCAGGTATGCAAACTCGCAGAAGTGCCATGCAACAACACGATGGGACGGGGGTCGCTGCGCGGCCCTTCGTCCCGCACATGCACCCGCATGCCACCCACGTTCAACCAGCTTGAAGGGGGCAGGGCCCAACGTGCGGCCAGTTTGTCGACACTGCGGTCTGGTGCCCAGGTCGCCACCACACCAGCGACAAAAAACACAACGCAGCTGACACAGACCACCAACAGCAAACGCAAAAGGTATTTCATGGGGACAGACTGTACTCTTTCGTAACCACCCCAGCGACTGCTAATAACCCTGTGCATAAATTTCTAACAAGCGGCAAGTTATCCACAGATTTTTTGGAAAAGACCAAGTTACCCCCAATCCGGTAGCAAAACCAAAGCGCAGTCGCCCACATGGGTTCACACAATCTAAGTATTTGATTTTTATAAGAAAAAAAGGCTTGTCCACACAAACAGGCTTTGCTTAGCTACTACTACTATCTTGAAATAATGAATTTAGTTAAATAGCAGCAGACATCTTTTCCTGAAAAGTACACCAAGTTTTCTAAACTAAAAAAAGTTGTGAACATCTGCAAAAGCCAGGCAGCAAAGCGCCGAAACAGGCCTGTCGATCAAGTAAGATTTGCCAGCTTTCGTTTCTCCCTTCCCAAAAACCGCCTTCATGCCAGCTCCTTCCGCAGGTTCAGCCCCTATTTCCAAGCCCACGAGCTTCGAAATCAAAAGCGCGCAACTTCCTTTGGTGGCTTTGCTTTTGAAATCGGACAATTGGGACCAGGTGGCTGCCGAGTTGCAGCAGCAATACGGACAGGGAAGCGAAAGTGCCGATTTTTTTGACCACGATGGCTTGGTCATTGACTTCTCTCAGCTGCCTGCTGACACACCCGTGCAAGACATGGTGCCTTTGCTCAAGGTTTTGCGCTCTTGCAACCTGATTCCGGTTGCGGTGCGCGGCGCCAGCCCGGCGTGGACCGCTGCAGCCTTGGCAGTAGGTTTGGTCGAAGCGCCGCCCGAACTTGTCCGGGTTCGGCAGGCTGAGGCACCAGCCCCTGTGGCCGTGCAGGAAGTGGTCAAGGAGGTGGTGCGTGAGGTACCCGGGCCTGCCACCTTGGTCATCGACAAGCCTTTGCGTTCAGGGCAAAAGGTCTATGCACGTGGTGGTGATTTGGTAGTGTTGGCCATGGTCAACCAAGGCGCCGAGATTGCAGCCGATGGCAATATTCACGTGTACGCACCGCTGCGTGGCAAAGCCATGGCGGGTGCGCGTGGCAACACCCAGGCACGCATTTTTTCCTTGTGCCTGGAACCCGAGTTGGTATCCATCGCAGGCGTGTACCGCACCAGTGAAAACGCATTTCCCAAAGAAGTGCAGGGCAAGGCGGCCCAGGTGCGGCTGAGCAGCGATGGACAGGAAAAACTGCTCATAGAGCCGCTCAAGGCCTGAGCCCATTTCAAACTTTTATCCCGAAAGCATTTCACCCATGGCAAAAATCATTGTGGTTACCTCTGGCAAGGGCGGTGTGGGCAAGACCACCACCAGCGCCAGCTTTGCAACTGGCTTGGCCCTGCGTGGTCACAAAACGGCCGTCATCGACTTTGACGTGGGCCTGCGCAACCTGGACCTGATCATGGGTTGCGAACGTCGTGTGGTGTACGACCTCATCAATGTCATCCAGGGTGAAGCCAATCTGAACCAGGCCCTCATCAAGGACAAGCAGTGCGACAACCTGTACGTGCTGGCCGCCTCGCAAACGCGTGACAAGGATGCGCTGACCCAAGACGGTGTGGAAAAAGTGCTGGCTGACCTGTCGGCCATGGACTTTGAGTTCATCGTGTGTGACTCCCCCGCCGGCATTGAAACCGGTGCCCTGATGGCCATGCACTTTGCGGACGAAGCTTTGGTCGTGACCAACCCCGAGGTGTCCAGCGTGCGTGACTCGGACCGCATTCTGGGCATGCTGGCCAGCAAGACCAAACGCGCCATGACCGGTGCTGAGCCCGTCAAGGAACACTTGCTGATCACGCGCTACAACCCTGCCCGGGTGGACCAGGGCCAGATGCTATCGCTGGAAGACATCCAGGACATTCTGCGCATCAAGTTGATCGGGGTGATTCCCGAAAGCGAGTCGGTGTTGCAGGCGTCCAACCAAGGTGTGCCTGCGGTACACATGCAGGGCAGCGATGTGTCCGAGGCTTACAAGGATGTGATCGAGCGTTTCCTCGGAACTGACAAACCCATGCGCTTTACCGAAGCCCCCAAGCAGGGCTTGCTCAAGCGTCTGTTTGGAGGCAAATAAGCCATGGCTTCTTTACTGTCCTTTTTTCTGGGTGAAAAGAAGAGTACGGCCAGCGTTGCCAAAGAACGCTTGTCCATTCTTCTGGCCCACGAGCGTTCAGGACGCAACGCCCTGCAACCCGAGAAGCTGATGGAGCTGCAGCGTGAGCTGGTGGCCGTGATCAGCAAATATGTCAAGATCAATCCCTCGGACATCAAAGTCATCCAGGGTCGCCAAGACAATCTGGAGACCTTGGAGGTCAAGATCGAACTGCCGGACGCGCGTTAATTTGCTATTGTTTTAGTAGCTTTTTGCGCAGTATTTACGGAGTCTAGAGGCCAATTTGGCTTCAAATCAAGCTGCTACTAGGCGCAGCAGCGTGATCTCGGACGGGGCACCAAAGCGCTTGGGTGGGCCCCAATAGCCAGTGCCCCGGCTGGTGTACACCCACAGTGTGCCCAGCCTGTGCAGGCCCGCTGTGAAGGGCTGTTGAAAACGCACAAAGTAGCCCCAAGGCCAAAACTGGCCACCGTGGGTGTGGCCTGACAGTTGCAAATCAAACCCTGCTTGCGCTGCTGCCGGCGCACTGCGCGGCTGGTGGGCCAGCAAGAGTTTGAACAGCGCTTCCCCGGGTGCCTGGTTGAGCGCCGCATGCGGGTCGCTGCGGTGGCTCTCATCAAAGTGGTGGGCGCTGTAATCGGCCACCCCGGCCACCACCACCATGGCGCGCTGCGCGTCGTGCGAGTCATGGCCGTGCTGGATCACCACATGTTCATTCATCAACACCCGGATACCGAGAGCGCGCAAAGCCTTGATCCAGCTGTGTGCGCCTGAGTAGTACTCATGGTTGCCGGTGACAAAGAAGGTGCCGTGGGTGGATTGCAGTTGTGCCAGGGGCGCAATGTGCTGGCCCAGCTCGTGCACGCTGCCGTCGACCAAATCACCGGTGATGGCCACCATGTGGGCATCCAGGTTATTCACCCGGTTCACGATGCGCTGCAGGTAGTGTGTCTTGATGGTAGGGCCGACATGGATGTCGCTGATTTGCGCCATGGTGAAACCGTGCAGCGCTGTGGGTAGGTTGGCAATCGGCACATCCACCCGCACTACCGCTGCAGTGCGGCGGGCGTTCCAGAAACCCAGCACGGTCATGAGCAGGGCGAGCAAGGGCACTGCCAGTGCACTGTGGTGGCGCAGGGCTGCCAAGTCCTGCACCAACCCTGCTGCTTGAGCACCCCAGGCCAGAAACAACACGCCATCACGCAGCAGGGTGAGTACCAACAGCGAAGAAAACCCACCCATAAAGAGCAAACCTGCCCACACCAGCGCAGCATTCCACACCCCAGCTTGGGCGCCGCGTCCCATCAAACCCTTTGGAACCAGCAGGGCCGACAGTAGCAGCAGCCCACCCATGAAGAGCCCCAGGCTGGAAGGCAAATCTGGCAACAAACGCCAGGCAATCAGCCCATGAAAGAGCAGGGAGATCAGGGTAACCGGGGCAAGTGCCATGGTGTGCGCCGCGTTTGGCAGTGGGCCGGCGGCAAAGTGGAAAGTGCGTAGGTGGTGGGAAAGCGCCCAGATTCAAGGGAGCACTGCCATGGCCAACGGGACGGAAGTACCGCCCAAGGCCCCATCTGCCCCAAAACACTGCTCGGCAAACTGCACGCTGTGTGCACCTACCCGCACCACACTGCAGGCCCGTGTGCCGTAGCCTTGTGTGGCAATGAATACGGGGGAGAGTACACGTTCCAGGTCCCGCGGTACCCCGGTGTGGGGCAATTCTTCATCCTGTGCAAGGGTGCGCGATTGCAGCAAAGTCCACAGGTGTTCGTCCTCTGTCTCACCGCGTGCCACACAGTCCGCCAGACCATTGCGAAGCTGGCGCAGCTTGGGCCAGGGGGTGTTGAAGTCGGCGTTGGAGACAGCGCCCAGGCCAGGCGGCGGCGTCACGATGCGGGCGCCACGGCTCTCCAGGCCCAGCAAGGTCTGGCCATCAAACACCAGCAGGTTAAACGGGTTGTAGGCGCTGGCTTGGGCTTGCAGCTTGCGCAGGTAGCTGGCTGCATCCAGCGGGCTTTGCAGGAAATCGGTGACCAGTTGACCGCGCGAAGGCGCATCTGTGTTGGCGCCCAAAACGGCGTTGTAGTCCACACCCGCCGCGCGGTAGGTTTCCGTC
>JACCDS010270190.1_pt1 | contig 12383 bp, 8 predicted proteins | sample 7446441 | NCBI WGS metagenome assembly JACCDS01 (sample SAMN15323445, study PRJNA562643) | freshwater metagenome | isolation source: river surface water | place: USA:Blue River Watershed | collected 2017-08-17
ACAGCCTGCACACCAACGCCTTTGACGAGGCGATCACCACGCCGACCGAGGACTCGGTGCGCCGCGCGATGGCGATCCAGCTGATCATCAACCGCGAGTGGGGCCTGGCCAAGAACGAGAACCCCAACCAGGGCGCCTTCATCATCGACGAGCTCACCGAGCTGGTCGAAGAGGCGGTGCTGGCCGAGTTCGAGCGCATTGCCGAGCGCGGCGGCGTGCTGGGCGCGATGGAGACGGGCTACCAGCGGGGCCGCATCCAGGACGAGAGCATGCACTACGAGATGCTCAAGCACACCGGCGAGCTGCCCATCATTGGCGTGAACACCTTCCGCAACCCCAAGGGCGACGCCACACCGCAAACCCTGGAGCTGGCGCGCTCGACCGAGGACGAGAAAGAGTCACAGTTGAAGCGCCTGCAGGACTTCCACACGCGCCACGCACAGACCGCGCCCCAGCAGCTGGCGCGCCTGCAACAGGCGGTGATCCACAACCAGAACGTGTTTGAGGTGCTGATGGACGCGGTGCGGGTCTGCTCGCTCGGCCAGATCACCAACGCGCTGTTTGAAGTCGGCGGCCAGTACCGCCGCAACATGTAAGGCGCGGGCGTGGACCTGGCCAGCGCCCTGCCCGCCCTGGTGCCTGCGCTGTGTGCGCTGGCCGAGGCGGCCGGGCAGGCGATTGCCGACATCGAGGCCCGCCTGGACCCCGCCGCTGCGCAGCTGCCCGACAAGGCCGACCACACCCCGGTGACGCTGGCCGACCTGGCCGCGCACCGCGTGATCGCGCAGGGCCTGGCGGCCCTGCCCCTGGCCTTGCCCCTGGTGTCCGAGGAGGACAGCGCCTCGCACCGCCATGCGCTGCCGGACGCGTTCTGGCTGGTGGACCCGCTCGATGGCACGCGCGAGTTCATGGCGCGCAATGGCGAATACACGGTCAACATCGCCCTGGTGCAGCACGGCGTGCCGATCTGGGGCGTGGTGCATGCGCCCGCCCTGCACGAGACCTTCTGGGGCGGTGCGGGCCTGGGCGCCATGGGCCGCACGGCGGCGGGCCTGGCACCGCTGGCGGTGGCCCCGGTGCCCACGGGCCTGCAGCCCTGGCGGGTGCTGGCCAGCCGGCACCACCTGGACGCACGCACCGCCGCGCTGATCCAGCGCCTGCCCGCGCACACCTTGCTGCAGGTGGGCAGCTCGCTCAAGTTCTGCCGCATTGCCCAAGGCCTGGCCGATCTGTACCCACGCTTTGGCCCCACCTCGGCCTGGGACACCGCGGCCGCGCAGGCGGTGCTCGAGGGTGCGGGCGGCAGCGTGTGCGATCTGCAAGGCGCGCCGCTGCGCTGCCAGGGCGGCGACTGGCGCAACCCCGCCTTTGTTGCCAGCGCCAGCCCCAGTGGCCTGTCGCTGGCGAGCGACTGAGCCCGCGCGCGCCGCGCTCAGGCGCTGGGCACCGGGCCGCGCACGGCCAGCAGGCTCTGCGGCTGCACCTCGATGACCAGGCGCCGGGCCACGCCCAGCCACTCGCCATCGGCGGCCAGGGCCAGGCCCTCGGGTGACTCGATCTGCGCCCGCGCATAGGGCAAGACCTGCACGCCTGGGTCCCCCAGGTGCTGGCCTGCGAGCAGGCGCGGCAGCAGGCGCAGGGCGCGCCAGCGACCCATGGCCTGGGCCAGCAAGAGCTGCAGCTGACCGTCGTCGGTGCGGGCCATGGGCGCAGCCGGCATGCCGGCGCCAAAGGTGGGGGTGTTGAGCGTGGCCGCCAACAGCACCGGGCCCTGGTGCACGGCCTGCCCGTCCAGCCAGATGCGGGCGTGGTGATGGCGCAGGCGCGCAATCTCGAGCAGGCTGGCGCGCACATAGCGCGCCTGGCCCCGCCAGTAGCGGGGGCCGGTTTGTGCGCTGCGCGCGATGCGGGCGTCCAGGCCCACGCTCAGGCTGGAGTGAAAGCGCACCCGGTGGTGGTCGCCATGGCCATCGGTCCAGGTCAGCAGACCGCTGTCCTGGGCCTGCGCCGGGGCCGTCAGCAAATGCGCCAGGCGAGCGCCCAGCTCGGCGGGCGCGGCCAGGTCCAGCGCCCGGGCCTGATCGTTGCCGCTGCCAGCCGACAGCAGGGCCAGCGTCAGGCGCCGCTCGACGATGGGCGCCAGCCACTGGTGCAAGGTCCCATCGCCACCCACCACCAGCACGCGCTCGCCCGGCGCACAGGCCTGCAGCAGCTCGTGCGCATCGGCCAAGGTGGACGTCTCGTGCACGCTGGCCTGGTCAGGGTGGGCCTGCGCCCAGTCGCGCAGCGGCGCCAGCAAGCGGGCGGCAGCACCAGCACCCGCATGGGGATTGAGCAGAATGCGCGCCATGGCCTTACTGGAAGGCCACTTCGGCAAAGCTGCGCAGCTTGCGGCTGTGCAGCTGCGCCGGGCCGGCCTGGCGAAGTTTTTCCAGCGCACGGATGCCAATTTGCAGGTGCTGGCTGACGCGCTCGCGGTAGAAGTGATTGGCCATGCCCGGCAGCTTGATCTCGCCGTGCAAGGGCTTGTCGCTCACGCACAGCAAGGTGCCATAGGGCACGCGAAAGCGAAAACCGTTGGCGGCAATGGTGGCGCTTTCCATGTCCAGCGCCACCGCACGGCTCTGGCTGAAGCGCCGCTGCGAGGTGTTGTCGGGCAACAGCTCCCAGTTGCGGTTGTCGGTGCTTGCCACCGTGCCGGTGCGCAGCACCCGCTTGAGCTCGGCGCCCTGCAAGCCGGTGATCTCGGCCACCGATTCCTGCAGCGCCATCTGGATCTCGGCCAGCGCCGGGATCGGCACCCACAGCGGCAGCTCCTCATCGAGCACATGGTCCTCGCGCACATAGGCATGCGCCAGCACGTAGTCACCCAGCTGCTGGGTGGTGCGCAGGCCCGCGCAGTGGCCCAGCATCAGCCAGGCGTGCGGGCGCAGCACCGCAATGTGGTCGGTGATGTTCTTGGCATTGGCCGGCCCCACCCCGATGTTGACCATGGTGATGCCGCTGTGGCCCGGGCGCACCAGGTGGTAGGCGGGCATTTGCGGCAAGCGCGGGGGGGCCACCCCGGCCTCGTCCTGCGGCTGGGCGGGCAGGCCCACGCGGCGGGTAATGACGTTGCCCGGCTCGACAAAGGCCTCGTAGGGGCTGGCCGGGTCCTGCATCAGCGCACGCCCCAGGGCGATGAACTCGTCGATGTAGAACTGGTAGTTGGTGAACAGCACATGGTTCTGGAAATGCCCAGGCCGTGTGCCGCTGTAGTGGCGCAGGCGCTGCAGCGAGTAATCGATGCGCGGGGCGGTGAACAGGGCCAGCGGCTCGCTCTGGCCCGCTGGGGTGCGGTAGGTGCCGTTGGCAATGCCGTCGTCCATGGCATTGAGGTCGGGCAGGTCAAAGCACTGGGCCAGGCGTGCACGCCGCTCGGGGGGCAACTCGCCCTCGATGAAATCATCTTCGGCCAAGGAAAAATGCAGCGGAATGGGCTGCAAGCTGGTGCCCACCTCCAGCGAGCCGCCGTGGTGGCGCAGCAACAGCGCAAACTGCTCGCGCAGGTAAGCGGCAAACACATCCGGTCGGGTGAGCGTGGTCTCGTAGCGGCCCGCTGCGGCCACAAAACCATAGCTCAGCCAGGCCGATTCGGCCGCCGGGTTGGGGCCTGCGCGCTCGGTCTGCAGGCGCACAAAGGGGTAGCAGGCGCGCACACGGCCGGCGGGTTCGCGACCGGCCACAAACTCGCGCAGGGCCTGGCGCAGGTGCTGCACCGAGCGCTCATAAATCAGTTGGACGCGTGCCAGGGCGTCGTCGGCGTTGTCAAACGCAGCGGGGGCGATGAATTCGGGCGTCAAAGGGTTCATGCCGCCATTGTGCACAGTGGCGGGGTGCTGTCACCCGGCGCGGCAGGCGCGCCGGTTTTGTGCGACATTCGGGGCATGAAGCTGATGTTTGTTGCCGATCCTCTTGAGTCCTTCAAAACCCACAAGGACACCACCTTTGCCATGATGCGCGAGGCGCAGCGGCGCGGCCACCGCGTGCTGGCCTGCGAGATGCATGGGGTGCGCTGGCAGCGCGGCGCGCCCGTCACGGCGCACACGCGCGAGATCCGCCTGACCGGCCGCGCCGACGACTGGTTCGAGGTGCTGGACACGCGCGCCTGGGCGCTGGCCGACACCGACGCGGTGGTCATGCGCAAGGACCCGCCGTTTGACAGCGAGTACTTCTACGCCACCCACCTGTTGGGCCAGGCCGAGCGCGAGGGAGCGCGGGTCTTCAACTCGCCGCGCGCCCTGCGCGACCACCCCGAAAAGCTGGCCATCATGGAGTTTCCGCAGTTCACCGCGCCCACGCTGGTGACGCAGGACGAGGCCGACATCCGGGCCTTTCATGCCGAGCACCAGGACATCATCCTCAAACCGCTCGATGGCATGGGCGGCAGCGGCATCTTCCGGGTGGGGGCCGACGGCCTCAACCTGGGCGCCATCATCGAGACGCTGACCGACCTGGGTCGGCGCACCATCATGGTCCAGCGCTACCTGCCGGCGATCGTGCACGGCGACAAGCGGGTGTTGCTGATCGACGGCGAGGTGGTGCCCTATTGCCTGGCGCGCATCCCGCAAGGCGGCGAGGTGCGCGGCAATCTGGCGGCTGGGGGCAAGGGCGTGGCGCAGGCCATCTCGGCGCGCGACCGCGAGATCGCCGAGGCCCTGGGCCCGGTGCTGGCCGCGCGCGGCCTGCTGCTGGTGGGTCTGGACATCATCGGCGACACGCTCACCGAGATCAACGTCACCAGCCCCACGTGCTTTCAGGAAATCAGTGACCAGACCGGCTGCGACGTGCCGGCGCTGTTCATGTCGGCGCTTGAGCGACGCTGCGCTGCGGCGCCAGCCTGAACAGCTTGAGCCAGGACTGCAGGGCCTCGTCGTCGACCGGGCCCGAGATGGCCTGGATGCTCAGAAAGGCCATCAACTGGAGTTTGTAGGCATCGATGAGGTCTCGCCGGTAACGCTGCACGGCAAATTGTGTCTCGAGCAACTGCAAGCGAGTTCCCAAGCCAGCGGCCAATGACATGCGCGCCGCCTGCTCGCTCAACTGGGCATCGGCCAAGGCACGGGTCAGCACCTGAACCTTCTGCTGGTTTTCTCGGAATTGCTTGTTGTCCCGCGTGATCTGCTCGATCACTGCCCGGCGATTGGCCGCCAGCGAAAACTCGACTTTTTGCAGCTCGGACAACGCCTGTCGAATCCCCGACTCCACACCACCGCCCGCGTAGATCGGGATATTGAGCTGGATGCCCAAGGTGTTGCTGCGGTAACCAAACTGCGGATTGGAGGCGGTTTCGCCCTCGCTCCTGGTGTTCTGGAAAAACGCATCAACCGTGGGCAAATGTCCGGTGCGGGCCTGCTCCAGGTCCTGCCGGGCCACTTCCAGTTGCGCCATCATGGAGCGGACCACCAGCGAGTCTTGCAGCGCCCGCTCGATCTGGCTGTCCAGATCGGGCAGGGCCAGGCCCTGATCGGTCACGGCGCTGAGATCCAGGCCCAGCAAATCCTGCGGCAACTCGCCCAAATGGGTCTTCAGGGCCTCTTGCGCCACCCGGATCTGAAGACGCGCGGTCTGCACATCCAGGTCTGCCAGATCGCGCAATGTGCGGGCATCGTTGACCTGCAGCAAGGTCCCCAGGCCTTTGTCGCGCGTTTGCTGTGCAGCCTCCCATTGCGCCTGACGCCAGGCCAGCTGGGCCTGGGCCTGCGCCTGCTGGGCCTGGGCCAGCAACACATCGGTATAGGCCCCCAAGAGCTTGAAACTCATGGCCTGCTCTTGAAAGCGCAGGTTCGACTCGATGGCCAGCTTGCGTTGCTGGGCGCGCTCGATGGCCACCGTGAGGCTCTTGCGATAAATCGGCTGACGAATCGACAGGTTGCGGTTCAGGCTGGTGAACTCGGAGGTTCTGGTGCTTTGGTTGTCATTGCGCTGCACCTCGCTCTGGACATAGCTGAGCCCAACCGATGGCCGCAGCTGGGCTTGTGCCTTGTTCAGCTCCTCGGCGGCCGATTGAAGGTCCTGGCGGGCGGCTTGCAACTCGGCGTTGTGGGTCCGTGCGCGCTCAAGGGCCATCCAAGGCCCCATCACCGCCGCCGTGGCAGCGGTCGTCTGGGCCCAGACCGGACCGAGCGGCACCGCTGCGGCGCCCAGCGCGAGCCAACTGGCCAGCACAAGTCGATGGATGCGCATCATTCTTCCTTGAGCGAAGCGGCCATGCGTTTGACCAGCGGGTGCAGGATGTAGTCCAGCAAGGTGCGCTCGCCCGTCTTGATCACCACCTCGGCTGGCATGCCCGACTGCATCTGCCGGTTTCCCAGCGCTTTCAGACCTGCCGGCGTGATGTGGATGCGCGCCAGGTAATAGCTGGGGGCCTGCATGGCGGGGTTGGTGCTGTCGCTGAGCAAATCGCGCGAAATGCTCTGGACCTTGCCATCGACCACCAACTGCGGTGAATGCGCGAAGGTGCTAAAGCGCACGTCAACCGCATCGCCCTCGCCCACGCGGTCGATCAGGTGGGGGGCAATCTTGGCCTCGACAATGAGCTCTTCCTTTTCCGGCACCACGTCCAGAATCTTTTGCCCGGACTGGATCACCGCGCCCTCGGTCTGCACCGACAGACCAATGACCTGACCCGCCGCGGGTGAGCGGATCACGGTGCGGTCGAGCTCGGCTTTGAGGGCGACAAATTTCTGACTGTCCGCTTCCAGGGTCCGCATGACTTCGGCCAGTTGGGTCTCCACTTCCTTGCTGTACTGCTGCACCTGTTGCTGGCGACGCAAACGCAGCTCACCAATGGCCTGTTCCACACGACCTATGGTGGCCTGAAGATCCGCTGCGGAGGCGCTGACCTCGGCAATGCCGCGTTCGAGTTCCCAGCGCCGCGATTGCGGCACGAAGCCTTGATCGATCAGGGGCGCAACTTTGGCCAGCTCGTCGCGCAACAGCCGCTGCTGGACCTGGCGCTGGGCCAACATCTCGCGCGTGCCCTTGAGTTGCTCTTGCTGGGTCAGGATGTTTTGTTCGATGATGGCCAGGTCACTGGCCTGCACGCGTTGCCGGGTCTCGAACAACTGACGCTGGTTGGCCATGTGGGCACTGGCAATCGGGTCCTGCGCATTGCGCAGCAGGTCGGCGTGGAAGGCGACAGCCTTGGCGCCCATCTGCTCGGCCTGCAAGCGGCCCTGCATGGCGCGTCCCATGAAGTACTGCTGACGAGCCGCTTCATAAGCCGCCAAGGTATTGGTGTCATTGAGCGACAACAGGGGCTGACCTTCCTGCACATGGTCGCCCTCCTTGACCAGCACCTGGCGCACGATGCCGCCCGCGCTGTGTTGCACGGTCTTGCGCTTGGTGTCGATCACCACGCTGGCCATCGAGGGCACGCCCTCGTCCAGCGGGGCGGTGGCACTCCAAAGCATGAAACCACCAAAGCCCAGCACGATCAGCCACAGGCCCAGACGAATGGGGCCCTTCATATCGCGAAGGGCGGCCTGCTTGGCTTCGACGTCGGCAATCGCCGGTTGTGAATTCTTCATGTCCATGACGGGTCTTTTCTTTCAATCAAGCGGCCGGGCCGCCAGATGCTGGGGCGGGGGCAGGGGCCACACGCACCCGATCGGCCGGCAGGTCCTGGACCAGCATGCCGGCCTGCATCATCAACACCCGATCGGCCAAGGGCAGCACATTCGGCCGGTGGCTGATGATCAGCACCGTGACCCCATTGGCCTTGAGCTGGCGAATGGCCTCCATCAGGGCTTTCTCGCCCTGCTCGTCCAGGCTGGCATTGGGTTCATCCAACACCACCAAACGCGGCTTGTCGTACAAAGCGCGTGCCAAGGCCACGCGCTGACGCTGTCCGCCTGAGAGCAACTGGCCGGCCAGGCCGACCGGCGTGTCGTAACCCAGCGGCAGGTGCTGCACCAGGTCATGCGCCTGTGCCGCTCGGGCAGCCTGAACAATTTTTTCCGGCTCGGTGGTGTCAAAACGGCCGATGTTCTCGGCAACGGTGCCCTCGATCAATTCCACGCTTTGCGGCAGATAACCAATGTCCTCGCGGCGGCAGTGCGCCGCTGGGTGAGCGTCGATCAGGACCCGCCCGGTATGCGGCACATCCTCGCCCATGACCAGGCGCGCCAGGGTGGTCTTGCCCGAGCCACTGGGGCCGAGCACCAACACCGTCTGGCCAGCAGGAATCTCCAGGTTGAGCTTGCCCAAGGCAGGACGCGTGCGACCCGGGTACTGCACGGTCACCTCCTCAAAGCGCACGCTGAGGGTCTCGGGTGCATGGGTGCCGCGCAGCGGATCATCAACCGACTGCACAAACAGATCGTTGAGGCGTTCGTAGCTCTCGCGCGCCGACAAAAAACCACGCCAGGCCATCACCACAGACTGCAGCGGCTGCAGGGCTTTGCCCATGAGCAGATTGGCCGCCACCATGGCACCGGGGGAGATCTTGTTGTCGATCACCAGCAGTGCCCCCAGGCCCAGGATCAGCGACTGCTGCGCGTACTGGACGTATTTGGAGAGCAACATCTGGCGCTGGGTGAACTCGTTTTGCTGGTCCTGCAGTTGGGTATAGGCCTCGTTGCGGGTCAGCCAGCGCTTGAACAATTTGCTGCGCATGCCCATGGCATCGATCAACTCTGCACTGCGCAGCTTGGCCTGCATAAAGCGGCGCGTCTGGTGATTGGCCTCGCTGATGGGTCGATGCGTGCCAGCGGTGTGGCGCTCGATCCAGATGGCGATCACCAACTGGATCACGGCGAACACCAGTGCCGCAATGCCCAACTCATGGTGCAACAAAAACGAGGCGCCAATAAACACCGGAATCCAGGGCAGGTCGTAGAACGCCAGCACCCCGTTGCCCGTGAGAAATTGGCGCAAGGTCATCAGGTCTTGCAAGGCCTCGTTCGGGTTGGCACCGCCCTGGCGCAAGTAGGCCGTGAAACCGCGCTCAAACACCTTGAGGTTGACCTCGTCATCGAGCTTGACCCCCAGGCGCACCAGCAGGCGCGAGCGCAGCCATTCGGCCAGGGTCATCACCATAAAAAAGAGCAGGACCAAGAGGCTGAGCACAATCAGCGTGATCTCGTTCTGGCTGATCATGATGCGGTCATAGACCTGCAACATGTAAAGCGTTGGCGTGAGCGACAGCAGATTTGCCACCGCGCTGAAAAAACCCACCCAAAGCAGCGGGCGCTTGAATTGCAGCAACATGCTGCGCAGGGTGCGATCGGGCTTTGTGCTCATGCCGGCACCTGTTTGGTTTGGGGTTTGCCGGACAAACGCGCCATGATCTCATCGCGCGGACCGAAGGCCAGTTGCTGGCCGTCTTTGAGCACCAGAATTTTGTCGGCCACTTCCAGCAAGCGCGTCTGGTGCGACACCACCACCACGGCGGCGCCATCGGCCTTGAACTGTCGCAAGGCATGCAAGAGGCGAACCTCGCTTTGTTCGTCCAGGCTGGCATTGGGTTCGTCCAGGACCAACAGGCGTGGCATGCCGTAGTAGGCGCGCGCCAGACCAAGGCGCTGCCGCTCCCCACCCGAGAGCCCCACCAGGTCGTCGTTGATCAAATGCTTGTCCTGATCCGGCAAATTGGCCACCACCTCGCTGAGTCCGGCCATTTCAACGGCTTTTGCAAACCGTTCTGGATCGACGTCGCCAAACCGGCAGATGTTGTCTTGAACCGTGCCGTCCAGCAATTCGATTTCCTGTGGCAGATAGCCGATATGGGGTCCCAATTCGTCCTTGTTCCAGGCGTGAACATCCGATCCGTCCAGCCGCACCTTGCCGGCCATGGGCGGCATGACACCCACCAACAACTTGCACAAGGTCGATTTGCCAGAGGCCGAGGGGCCGATCACCATCAACAACTCGCCGGGCTTGATCGCAAACTGAACCCCGCGGATGACCATGGTGTTGGTGCTGACAAAGCCTGCCGTCAGCTGTTCGACCGACAACTCGCCCTTGGGCGCGGGCAAGCTCATGGGGATGCGCTGAGGCGGCACAGCGGCCAAGGACTGGCCCAATTGCTTGTAGGCATCGAGGGCCCCCGACAGGAGCCGCCACTGACCGGTCAGCACCATCAGCGGCTGAAGAATGCGGGCCCCCAAAATGGAGGCCACGATCATCATGGCACCGTTGCCACTCATGAAACCCTTGAGGCTGAGCCAAGCGCTGAGCCCCAGGATCATCGAGCCTTGCATGGTCATGATGAACTTGGAGAAGGCGGCATTGAAACCGGCATGATCGCTGGCCGTGGCCTGGTGCTCCAGGAATTCGTTCTGTTTGTCCAGCCATTTGCGGTGTACCGCATGCTCCATGCCCAAGGCGCGGACAATCGCGGCCGAGCGGAACACGCTGCCAGCAAACTGATGGCTTTGCGCGGCGGCTTTTTGCGATTCCTCAAACGGTGTTTGCGTGCGCCGCTCAGCGGTGTAGCTCAGCAGCATCTGCAGCACGGCGCCAATCAAGGACAAGAAGCCCAGATAGGGGTGAATCAAAAACACCAGCACCAGGAAAATCAGCGACAGCGGCGCATCAAAAAAGGCCAGTGCTGCGGGGGAGGACATGAATTCCTTGAGGCGCTTGAGCTGATCCAAGGCGCCACTCCCAAGCTGTGGCATTTTCATCAACTGCGCATCCACCGCCAGATCAAACACACGCTGCTGCAAGCGTTGCTCCAGATTGCGGCCGACCACTTCCAGCAGTTTGTAGCGCACATGCTCGAAGAGTTCCAGCAGCAGGTAGACGGCCAGCACCAGCACGGTCAGCATGATCAGGGTGTCGACGCTGCGGCTGTTGATGACGCGACCGTAGACCTCCATCATGTAAACCACCGGCGCCAAAGAGAGCATGCCTGTGATCAACGTAAAGCCCAAGACCCGCTTGAAGATTGGTTTGGAGGCCATGATGGCCTCCTTCAGCTCCTGGGTCTGGGCGGGCCCCGGTGTGCGGGATCGGGCTGGTGCACTCATGCGGTATCTTGGTTGCGGCAGCCTGCGAGGTGCGCTGCGCGAATGAATTGGCGCAATTATAGGTTTTTTTAAATTGGATATTTCAATAAAAATACTCGAATAGTTTGAATTTACAAAAAATAATGTATCTCACAATGTCAACAACAAACCGTCCTCGGGGCTGACGGCCTCAGCCTAGGGCGCACGCCAAGCCCGCTCAGCCACAACAGCCGCTCAAGTCAGGCCCAACTGGGCCAGCAGCCCCGCGTTGTTCATCACCCCGGTCAGGCTCACCTGCGCGTCGTAGGGCCGCTCGTCAAACACATGCGCCAGCGCATCCAGCGCCGCCTCGCGCGTGCTCGCCTGCAGCGTCACCGTCGCCAGCAAGGCATTGATCGCCTCGTTCTCAAAGTCCAGCACCGTTTGCCCCGACAAGCGGCTCACATAGTCCAGCGCCACCTCGTGCTTGTTCGTCAGCAGCCCCTGGTCCTCCGGTCCGCTCGTGACCGCGTACGCGCCCAGAATCAGCTCGCACACAAAGTCTCCTCGGATGTTGCGGTCCGCCCCGCCGTCGGCAGGATCTGCCGCCGCCAGGCGCTCCTGCAGCACCTCCGCCCAGTACGCCAGCCCCGCCGGGTCCGGCGCCCGGTTGAAACAGTTCTGGTAGATCGCCGTGATGAACGCCTCGTTGCTCGCCCCCTGCGGGAACAAGCGCTCGGTCTCTCTGGCCCAAGCAAAGTCCTGGCTGATCAGCCTGAAATCTCGGCCCTCTTCCAGATTGCGCTCCTGCCAATACGCCAGCCCCCCCACATCCGGCGCACGTCCGTAGAAGGCCAGGTACAGGTCCGTCAACTTCTCCAGCTGATCCTGCGCCTCCCCACTCACAAAGCGCGCCACCGGGATGCTGCTGACATACTCGTTACCCAGCTCGATCGTCTCGATGCCCTTGAGCGTGAGCGTGTGGCCGGTGTTCACCTCCACCCGGTAACCTCCCTCGATGGCCTGCCAGTTCTTGTACGCGTTGGCGTACAGCGGCAGCACCACCGTGTCCTGCCCCAGGCCCCCATCCACCGTGTCGCTGCCCAGCCCCGGCTGCAAGCGGTCGGCCCCCGCCGTGCCCACCAGGTGGTCGTTGCCCGCGCTGCCCAGCAACCCACCCGTGATGCCCGCCGTGGTGAACAGGCCCCGCGCTGACGCCGCCGCATTGCCCGCCAGGTCCTGCACCGCCCCCGCCGGCAAGCGCAGCGCATAGGTGGTGCCCACGGCCAGGTCGCTGCTCAGGTTCAAGGTCAGCGTGCTGCCGCTGACCTGCACCTGCGTGGGGTCGCCCACCGACACGCTGCGCAGCACGCTGGCCGTGCGCACATCGATCACCTCGATGGCGCCGCT
>JACCDS010177423.1_pt1 | contig 12378 bp, 14 predicted proteins | sample 7446441 | NCBI WGS metagenome assembly JACCDS01 (sample SAMN15323445, study PRJNA562643) | freshwater metagenome | isolation source: river surface water | place: USA:Blue River Watershed | collected 2017-08-17
GTGTTGTTTGGTCGGCCTTGTAAGCTGACCGGGTTTAGTAGTTAGACCAATGAAAAGCTTTCCAGAAATTCTGATTTTCAGAACTAAGGATAGCTTTTTTGATTTACAAGGGTACTAAATCGTTATAGTTACTCTTTTTTATCCTAAAAAATAGCATAACTTTGGTTTTTCAAAATTTTTTTTCTCCCTTTACATGAAAAACTTTGATTACTACATTTTTATTGTTCTGTTTTTTATTTCTTTTACTGCTCTTGCTCAACCAGCATTGATATTCAATGAAGATAAGCAACTAAAGGACTCATTATATAATGTAAACCGCCGTGTTGTGGTAAATTATACTATGAAAGAATTTGATACGTTGTTTTTTGAGTTTTTTGAAAAAAAAGCAAATCCAGCTATAGTTTTGAGTAAAATAGAGTTTTATAGTTATACTATTAAAATTGCTGCTTTTTCCGATCGGCTTGCAAGATTGTATCCTGCTCAAAAAGAAACTGCAGCCGAAAGTAAAAAGAAATGGATGTCTGAATCGTATCAAGATTATTTGCTTTATAAAGCTTCTCAAAAAAAATAATTGTATTTTTATCCCATATTAGTTTTATTCAAACACAAAACATTGAAACATTATTTTCTTTTTTTAGTTATTTTACTTTTTAGTTCTTGTCAATATTTTGAGAAGCAAATTCCTTCTGAAAAAGAATTATTAGCCAAAGAATTAAAAGAAATCAATTGGAAAGAAGTGGATGAGTTTCCTTCACTAGTTGATTGTGAAAAAATTGAAGATAAAACACAACGTAATCAATGTTTTTTTGAAATATTAACTCAGTTAATTCAAGAAAAATTAAGTATTGATACACTATCAGTTCTGTATCCAGAATTGGATACTATAGAAGTTAAAGTTACTGTTTTTCCTAATTCAGCCATGCAATTTGAACCGCAGTTTCCAAAAGATTCAGTAGCATATGATACGGTTAAAATTGACAGTATTTTAAAAGCACGTTTAGTAGATTTTCCGAAAGTAAACCCAGCTATCAAACGTGGAATTCCTGTTAAAACTCAATTTATTCTTCCTGTAATACTAAAAGTAGAGTAGTTCCTTTAAACAAACCTCAATTGGCAAACGAACGCATCATATTAGGAATCGACCCTGGAACCACTATTATGGGTTTTGGATTGATTAAAGTAGTCAATAAAAAAATGGAATTTTTGCAATTGAACGAACTGCAATTATCCAAATACGACAATCATTATCAAAAGTTAAAAATCATTTTTGAACGCACAATTGAGCTCATCGAATCGCATCATCCTGATGAAATAGCGATTGAAGCTCCCTTTTTCGGAAAAAATGTGCAGTCGATGTTGAAATTAGGTCGTGCACAAGGCGTTGCTATGGCGGCGGGACTTTCGCGCGGTATTCCCATTACAGAATACGAACCTAAGAAAATAAAAATGGCCATAACCGGAAATGGAAATGCTAGTAAAGAGCAAGTAGCCAAAATGCTTCAACAATTATTAGGTCTTAAAACCTTACCGAAAAATTTAGACTCTACCGATGGATTAGCGGCCGCTGTTTGTCATTTTTTTAATTCAGGCCGACTAGAAATTGGCAAAAGTTATTCGGGTTGGGATGCTTTTGTGAAGCAAAATGAGGAACGAATTAAGAAATAGTTTTCAGTGTGCAGGTTTTAGTGTTCAGTCAAACTAATTTTATTCTATGAGATTTCAAGATTTATTAGCCTACAAAAAAGGATTTATTGTTGCGATGGAAATTTTTGAATTAACGAAAAATTTCCCAAAAGAGGAAATCTATTCTTTAACGGATCAAATTCGTAGAAGTTCTAGAAGTGTTACAATAACTATAGCTGAAGCATATAGAAAAAGAGAGTATCCAAAATATTTTCATAGTAAATTAACTGACGCTGATTCAGAAAATTCAGAGACGCAGGGTTGGTTAGAATATGCTTTAGCTTGTAAATATATTTCACAAGAAATTCACGATTCTATTCTTGAAAAGTCAAAAGAAGTTGGTAAGCTTATCAATTTTATGATATTAAATCCAGGTAAATTTGGTTCTAAATCTGAAAACTAATATTTTTTTAATCTCGTCTGACCACTAAAATCTGATCACTGACCACTTTAAAAATGAGCGGAATCTACATCCATATCCCCTTTTGCAAACAAGCGTGTCATTACTGCGATTTTCATTTTTCGACTTCGATGAAGAAGAAAGAAGAAATGGTTTTGGCTTTGGCCAAAGAATTGCAACTGCGTAAAGGTGAGTTTGAATATGAAATTATCGAAACTATTTATTTTGGAGGAGGAACCCCAAGTAGATTGAAGATTGCAGATATAAGATTTTTGATTGCTACGATTTATGAACATTATACTATTGTAGAAAACCCCGAAATTACTCTCGAAGCCAATCCTGATGATTTGTCAGAATCTTATTTATTAGAACTTAAAAGGATTGGGGTTAACCGGCTTTCTATTGGAATTCAGTCCTTTTTTGAAGAGGATTTAAAGTTAATGAATCGCGCGCATGATTCGGCACAAGCAAAAAAATGTTTAGAAATAGCTACCCGTTATTTCGATAATATTTCATTGGATTTAATTTACGGAATTCCCGACCCGAGCCAGAATGGCGAACAGGCGAAGCAAATGTCGAACGAAAGATGGCAGCAGAATATTGAAACGGCACTATCATTTGGAATACCGCACATTTCCAGTTATGCCTTGACGGTAGAGCCTAAAACCGCGTTGAACAAACTGATTCAAACAGGTAAAGTAGCTTCGCCTAATGATGAGGTAGCCCAAGAACATTTTATGATTTTGGTCGAAACTCTGGAAGCCAATGGATTTGTTCATTATGAGTTGTCTAATTTTGGTAAAGAAAATTATTTTTCTAGGAATAATTCGGCCTATTGGTTGGGTAAAAAATACATCGGAATTGGTCCTTCAGCACATAGTTATAATGGTGATTCTAGAAGTTGGAATGTTGCAAATAATACCTTGTATCTGAAAGCACTTCAGAATGACGAATTGCCTAATGAAGTAGAAAAATTAACACTCGAAGATCGTTATAACGAATATATTATGACAGGTTTACGAACGATTTGGGGTGTTTCTTTAGATCGAATTGAGCAGGAATTTGGTTCTCAATATTTGGATTATTTGAAGCAACAATCACAAAAATTCATTGTTGATGGTTTGCTTTCTATTACCGATGGAATATTGAAGCCAACATTGAAAGGGAAATTTTTAACCGATGGAATAGCAAGTGATTTGTTTTACTTAAATTTGGAATAATCTAACCGCAAGGGTCGCAAAGTTTTCGCAAAGAACGCAAGATAAAAATATACACCAATATTCAATATGACAGAAAACGAATTGTCTAAAATAGTATTTGATTGCGCTTTAAAAGTACATCAAAGTTTAGGTCCTGGACTACTAGAAAGTGCTTATGAAGAATGTTTGTTTTATGAATTAAAAAAGCAAGGATTAAATATTGAAAAACAGAAGCCATTGCCTTTAATTTATGAAGAAGTAAAACTTGATATTGGATATAGAATTGATATTATAGTAAACAATAAATTAATTATTGAAATTAAATCTGTTGAGGCATTGAACGATGTACATTTTGCTCAATTGTTAACGTATTTGAAATTAACAAATTGTAAATTAGGATTGCTAATAAATTTTAATGTAACATTAATTAAAAACGGAGTAAAAAGGGTAGTTAATAATCTTTAAAACTTTGTGAACCTAGCGTAAAACTTTGCGTGCTTTGCGGTTAAAATAAATGAAAGCAAAAATCCACAACATACAAATTGACTTATCAAAACCCATTGATATTTCCATTCCAATAACGAATGACGAGCAAAATCCTATTGCTTGGTACCAAAATGCCCCCGAAATTACTCCTGTAGTTATGGGAGATTGGATTGGGAAAGTAGGCGCAGGGCAATCGTCAACGAATTTTAATAATCTATTTTTCAATCCGCACGCTCACGGAACACATACCGAGTGTTTAGGGCATATTACAAGAGAATTTTACAGTATCAATCAATGTTTGAAAGCGTTTTTCTTTTGGGCAACTTTAATTTCGGTTCAACCAGAAAAAGTAGGGGAGGATTTAGTGATTTCAAAACTGCAAATTGATAAGGCGTTACAATCTGTTCCTAATTCAGAAATCAATCCAGAAGCCATTGTTATTCGCACCCTGCCAAATGACGTTTCAAAAAAATCATTGAAGTATTCCAATACGAATCCGCCTTTTTTGTCTGAAGAGGCAGCGTTGTTCCTTCGCGAAAGCGGAATCCAACATTTGTTGATTGATTTGCCTAGTGTTGATAAAGAAAAAGACGGGGGCAAATTAGTAGCACACAAAGCCTTTTGGAATGTCAAAGATGTGAACCATTTGAATGACGATGCGAGACTGAATTGTACGATTACCGAGATGATTTTTGTCCCTAACGAAGTGCTTGATGGCAATTATTTATTGAATTTACAAATCGCTTCATTTGAAAATGATGCTAGTCCGAGTAAACCTATTTTGTATAGTTTGGAGTAAGGAGTTGAGAGTAGGGAGATAGTTTTAGGTTTTAAAGATTTGAATTATGGATTATAAAGATTTGTTAGCTTATAAAAAATCATTTGCTTTAGCAATGTTTATTTTTGAAGAATCCAAAGGTTTTCCAAATGAGGAAAAATTTTCTTTAACAGATCAAATTAGAAGAAGTTCGAGAAGTGTAACAGTTACAATAACGGAGTCTTATAGGAAAAGGGTTTATCCCAAAAATTTCTTAAGCAAACTTACTGACGCAGAAGCTGAAAATTCCGAAACTCAAGTTTGGTTAGATTTTTCTTTAGCTTGCGGTTATTTGAAAGAAATAAAATACAACGAATTAACTTCTCTAAATATTGAAGTTGGGAAACTGATTTACTATATGATGAATAATCCAGATAAATTCGGTTCGAGCAAGATTTAAATTAAACATTTTAAAACTCCCAACTAAAAACTCAATACTCTCAACTATTATGGATATTCAACAATTTTTCGAATATTGTCTTTCTAAAAAAGGAGTTACAGAACATTTTCCGTTCAATGAAGATGCTTTGGTGTTAAAAGTAGGCAGTAAAATGTTTCTTTTGACTTCGCTAAGTTCATGGGAAAATGGAAATCCACAGGTCAATTTGAAATGTGATCCCGATAGAGCTCAGGAATTGCGAGTTGAATACGACGGAATTCAGCCGGGGTATCATATGAGTAAAAAACATTGGAACACCATTTCAATCAATCAAGATGTTGCGGATGCTTTGGTTAAAGAGTTAATCGACCATTCGTATGAATTGGTTTTTAGCAGTTTGCCTAATAAAATAAAAAATGAAATCCTGAGTTTAGAAAATTAGATAGTATATTTACTTAAATAAAACTAATTCCCAAATAAATAGTATATGAATGAGCATTTAAAAAAGTTCTTAAACGAAGAACAAGATCCTAAAGCCATCGAAAAAGTCATGTCAAAATTGAGTGATTTATTGATGAAAAATGAAGAAATTGGTTATATAGCGGTGCAGAAAAAACCAGCTATTACCGTTTTGCCAGATAGTATTGTGGTGACTAATAAACGAATCATTATTTGCCAACCTAAAAACTTAGGACTTTCAATGAATTTTACAGATTATTCTTGGGACGAAATTGAAAGTACTTTTGTTAAAGAAGGTATTTTAGGTTCTGATTTTTCATTTGTAACCAAAACCGAGATTTCGGTGACTATTGAATACATTCCGAAGGTTCAAGCAAGAAAGATGTATGCTTTTGCTAAAGAACAAGTCGATTTGTTAAAAGGAGGTTTAGGTTTGAACATTAACCCAGCGGTAGAAGAAGTCGAAACAGAAGAAGTTAGTTCATTTGCAGAGATTATGCCTACTCAAACTCCTTCGTATACAGGAATCAGTACTTTGGATGGAGACAAACCATTGAATGAATTGTCATCGGACGAACTTTTTGAAAAGTTACAGAACTATAAAAAATTACTCGATAACGGTCTGATTTTACAAGGTGAATACGATGCCTTGAAAAAGGAAATTTTGAGTTATATGTAATAAAATAGCGGTTTCATTTGAAACCGCTATTTTTATCTTTTTATTTTTAGAATAGAAAAACCAAGCATCCCCCAAGCCAAGATGAGTAATAAGCCACCTAGTGGGGTAATGAATCCAATACTTTTAAAATTGATCCCTGAGATTCCCATTGTGGACAACAGATAAATCGATCCTGAAAAGAAAAGGACTCCTGATATAATCAGGGTATAGATCGTTTTTTTAGTTTTCTCTAGAATATCATTTTGAGCGGCTAGAAAGAATAAAAAGAACGCTTGGTATATTTGGTACCGCACCCCTGTTTCAAAACTAATCAATTGTTCGGGAGTGAGTACTTTTTTCAAAGCGTGGGCACCAAAAGCGCCTAAAATAATGGCGGTCATTCCTAAGAATGCGGCTGTTGCTGTAATTTTTTTATTCATTTTTTCAGATAAAAAGGAAAATTATTTACTCAGTTCTACAAAATATTTATAGAACAACGGAATAGTTTCAATCCCTTTCAAGTAGTTGAAAATTCCGAAATGTTCGTTTGGTGAGTGAATCGCATCGCTGTCTAATCCAAATCCCATTAAGATGGTTTTACTTTTCAATTCTTTTTCAAATAACGCAACAATAGGAATACTTCCGCCAGAGCGAACAGGAATAGCTGGAACTCCAAAAGTTTCGGTGTAGGCTTTGTTAGCGGCTTGGTAGCCAATGCTGTCGATTGGGGTCACATAACCTTGTCCGCCATGATGTGGAGTTACTTTTACGGTTACTCCTTTTGGAGCGATACTTAGAAAATGGTTGGTAAATAATTCAGTGATTTCCTCCCAATCTTGATTTGGAACCAAACGCATTGAAATTTTGGCGAAAGCCTTACTTGCAATCACAGTTTTGGCCCCTTCGCCAGTATAGCCACCCCAAATTCCGTTCACGTCTAATGTGGGACGAATGGAGTTTCTTTCATTAGTTACATAGCCAGTTTCGCCATAGACTTCTTCAATGTTTAACGCTTTTTTATAGTTCTCTAAACTGAAAGGTGCTTTGGCCATTTCGGCTCTTTCGGCAGCAGAAAGTTCTTCAACTTTATCATAAAAACCAGGAATAGTAATATGATTGTTTTCGTCATGCAAAGAAGCAATCATTTTAGTCAGCACATTGATTGGGTTAGCCACGGCACCGCCATACAATCCGGAGTGTAAATCACGATTAGGTCCTGTAACTTCTACTTCTACATAACTCAAACCACGAAGGCCTGTCGTAATAGAAGGTTGTTGGTTTGAAATCATTCCGGTGTCTGAAATCAGAATCACATCGGTTTTTAGTTTTTCTTGGTTGCGTTCTACAAACCAACTCAAACTTTTGGAACCGATTTCTTCTTCGCCTTCAATCATGAATTTTACATTACAAGGCAGGCAATTTGAATGAATCATGTATTCAAATGCTTTGACGTGCATGTACATTTGTCCTTTGTCGTCGCAAGCGCCACGTGCAAAAATAGCGCCTTCGGGATGAATTTCAGTCGTTTTAATTACGGGTTCAAATGGAGGAGAAGTCCATAATTCGATTGGATCGGGTGGTTGTACATCATAATGCCCGTAAACTAAAACAGTAGGTAAGTTGGGGTTAATGATTTTTTCGCCATAAACAATTGGATAGCCTGGGGTATCGCAAATTTCAACTAGATCACAACCTGCTTTTTCTAAACTTAATTTTACGGCATCGGCGGTATCGAATACATCTTGAGAGTAAGCTGTGTCTGCACTGACAGAAGGGATTTTTAATAATTCAATTAATTCATTGATGAAACGTTCTTTGTTTTCTTGAACGTAAGCGGCTATATTTTCCATAATTGGGTTTCAAATTATACAATCAAAAGTACAAAAAATGACTGAAATATTTTTTGTTTAATTTGCTTTGAAAATTAGAACTTATGTGTATATTTGCACCCAATTCACGCGGATATGGTGAAATTGGTAGACATGCCAGACTTAGGATCTGGTGCCGCAAGGCGTGTAGGTTCGAGTCCTATTATCCGCACCAAAAACCTTAAAAATGGAAACATTTTTAAGGTTTTTTTATTTTATATTCTTCCTTTCTCCTAAATTTACTTTTTTAAAACGTAACATATGATAAAAAAATCTTTATTTGTTTGCCTAGCCATTGGAAGTATGCTAACTGCAAATGCTCAAGAAACGACTACTATGAATCCATTTTTTCAAGCGTACAATACACCATTTAATGTTCCACCTTTTGATCAAATTAAAAACGAACATTTCAAACCTGCCATTTTAGAAGGAATTAAAAGAAATGCTGCCGAGATTGAGGCAATAGCCAATAATCCAGTAGCTCCTACTTTTGAAAACACCATTTTAGCTATGGAAAATGCGGGAGAGTTGTTGTCTAATGTCAATACAGTTTTCTCTAATTTAAATTCGGCTAATACCAACAAAGAAATTCAGACAATTGCCAAGGAAGTTTCCCCTAATTTATCGGCGCATCGCGATAACATTTATTTGAACGAAAAATTATTTGCTAGAGTTAAAGCGCTTTGGGACAAAAAAGAAACCTTAGGATTGAATTTAGAGCAGGCTAAACTTTTGGATAATGCTTACAAAGACTTTGTTCGTTCAGGAGCTAATTTAGCGGCTACTGATAAAGAGAAGTTGCGTAAAATTAACGGAGAGTTGTCGATGTTGAGTTTGAAATACGGTCAAAATATTTTAGCGGAGACCAATAAATACCAATTGGTAATTACCGATAAAAAAGATCTAGAGGGATTGCCACAAAATGTCATTTATGCGGCAGCAGCTGATGCTAAAGTAAGAGGAAAATCAGGAAGTTGGGTATTTACTTTAGCTAATTCGAGTGTGATACCGTTCTTGCAATATAGTGCTAACAGAAAGTTGCGTCAAGAGATTTGGAATGCGTATCAAACTCGTGCCAATCACGATGATGAATTAGATAATAAAGCAAATGCAATTCAGTTAGCGAATCTTCGTGGGCAGAAAGCCCGATTGTTGGGGTATGCCTCTCATTCTAATTATGTTTTGGAAGAATCAATGGCAAAAACACCAGAAAATGTCAATAAATTATTAAACGATTTATGGAAACCTGCTTTAGAAAAAGCAAAAGTAGAAGCTGCCGACATTCAAAAAATGATGGCTAAAGACGGAATTAAAGGAGCTGTTCAACCGTATGATTGGAGGTATTATACGGAGAAAATTAGAAAAGAGCGTTTTGATTTGGACGAACAGGAATTGCGTCCGTATTTTAGTTTAGAGAATGTAAGAAATGGAGCTTTTCAAGTCGCTCAAAAATTATATGGATTGCAGTTTAAAGAATTAAAAGATGTACCTAAATATCATGAATCGGTTACTGCTTTTGAAGTTCTTGAAGCTGATGGAAAGCATGTTGGGGTGCTTTACACTGATTTTCATCCTCGTGAATCTAAAAGAGGTGGAGCTTGGATGACTTCATATAGAAATCAAAAAACGGAAAATGGAGAGCGAAAAGCACCAGTAGTTTCTATCGTGTGTAATTTTTCAAAACCTACTGAAACAACCCCAGCCTTATTGACCTTTGATGAGGTAAGTACATTATTTCATGAATTCGGACATTCATTGCATGGGTTACTTTCAAATGTGACCTATAAGAGCTTGGCGGGAACTAGTGTTCCAAGAGATTTTGTGGAACTGCCTTCGCAAATTATGGAAAACTGGGCTGCAGAACCTGAAGTGCTTAAAATGTTCGCTAAACATTATCAAACAGGCGCAGTCATTCCAGATGCATTAATTGCTAAATTGAAAAAATCAGGCACGTTTGACCAAGGTTTTGGTACTACCGAATATCTGGCAGCTTCCTTATTGGATTTGGCATACCATTCACAAACTAAAGACATCACCATCGACGCCAACACCTTTGAAAAACAAGCCATGACTAAAATTGGCTTGATTGAATCTATTATTCCAAGATATAGAAGTACGTATTTCAGTCATATTTTTTCAGGAGGGTATTCTTCAGGATATTATAGCTACATCTGGTCAGGAGTGTTAGATACCGATGCTTTTGAAGCGTTTAAAATCACTACACTTTTCAATCCAGAAAAAGCGAAGTCTTTCCGTAAAAATGTATTGGAAAAAGGAGGAACAGAAGACCCAATGGTTTTGTATAAACGTTTCCGAGGGGCTGAGCCAAGTATTGAACCTTTGTTGCGAAAAAGAGGCTTGGACAAGAAAGAAGAAGCTCCGGTTAAAAAGATAAAAGGATAGCCAAATTAAAACACAGATTTCACAGATTAGCACAAATTCAAAGCAGCAGTTTAATCCCTGACAAAAAGTACTATTTGAGAGTCTGTTTATTGATAGTATCTAAAAAACAAAAACCTGCAAAGTAATTTGCAGGTTTTTTTATGATTTGATTGGAGCAACTTAAATGTTCTTCAAATTGATAATTTCTTGATCAGTTAAATAACGCCAATTGCCTCGAGGTAAATTCTTTTTGGTTAAACCGGCAAAAGCGACACGGTCTATTCGCAATACATTATATTCAAAATGTTCAAAAATAGAGCGTACTACTTTTACATTTGCAGTACGTAATTTTAGCCCGATTTCGCTTTTTGGTTCGTTCTCGATATAACTTACCTCTTCAACAAATACGCGGTGACCGTCTAATACTAAACCCTTGCTTATTTTTTCTAAATCTTCGTATTTCAAGTTTTTATCTAACGAAACTTGGTAAATTTTTGATGATTTCTGATTAGGTAAGGTAAATTTTCTAATCATATCGGTATCATTGGTAAACAATAATAATCCCGTAGTGTTTTTGTCCATTCTTCCTACAGCGCTTATTTTTGCTGTAGTAGCTCCACGAACTAACTCTAATACATTACGAAATTCTTGCCCTTCGTCTAAGGCAGTTGTGAAATTTTTTGGTTTGTTTAACAAGATGTATTCTTTTTTCTCTGGAGTCAATGTGACACCATCAAAATTGACTACATCATTTAGCTTAACTAAATATCCCATTTCTGTCACAGGAACGCCATTCACTTTTACGTTTCCTGATTGGATGTAAATATCCGCATCACGACGCGAACATACTCCTGAGTTAGCAATGTATTTGTTCAAACGAATTTCGTCTGCTGCTTTAGCTCTTTTTGGCGCTTGATTGGGTTTCTTAGCCGTTTTATTGGCTTCCACTTCGGCTACTTTGGTATTGATTTTAGCCTTTTTAGGCCCTTGCGCACGCTTTTGCATGGCAGGTTTAGCTCCGCTCCGTTCGCCTTTGGCTCGGGTCGGCTTATTTGAATTAGGTCTAGAACTATTGGTTCTTCCGCCTCCTCTTGTAGTACTCATAATAGTTGTAATTTATTGCTGCATTCGGACAGCCTTGTCCTTCAATTGGCAAAGATAGTATTAAAATTCTTGAGAATGTCTATTTGGAGCGATTTCCCGCTATTTGCTCTATCTTTTCCTTTTTAAAGAAAAAAGGAAAAGGATGCCGCTGCTATCGGGGCTAGGGGAGTAGTAGTCGTTTGCCGTGCCACAACACTTCAGGATTAATAAGTACAATACAAAAAACGCCTGCTACAATTAAAAATTTAAGTAGGTTGTGCAATCGGAGAAATGCTTCTTTACTGCTTGCTTTTTGTAAGGATAATAAAAAGAAAATCAATACAATTAGACAACTGTAAAAGTAAATATCCATATACCCCACATCATAAATTTCAATTAAGACATAGACTGGAATTACAGTGCAAAAGGCCAAAGCTGTAATGATTTTTTTTGACGTATTTTCTCCGTAAACAATCGGAATGGTTTTGTAATTGTTGGCCAAATCGCCTTTCAAGTTTTCTAAATCTTTGATCATTTCTCGAATAAGCAATAACAAAAACAAAAAGCTGGCGTGTGCAAAAATGACCGCCAATTGACTACTATAATTTTCAATTTCTTCAAATGGAATTTGGTTATAATAATACAAAAGGATCGCAAAAAAAGGCAAAACCGTTAAAAAAGCAGACATTAAATTACCAATTAGCGGTTGTTTTTTGATTTTATGAGAATAGAACCAAATTAGGAAAATATAAACAGAGAAAAATAAAAAAGCGCGCCAAGAAACAAATAACGCCATTAAAGCTACAATGAAATTGAGTGAAAAATAGACGCTTAACTTTGTCTTTTGACTTACAAATCGATCCAACATCGATTTGTTGGGACGATTAATTAAATCTTTTTGGCTATCGTAAAAATTATTAATGATGTAACCCGATGCAATGGTCAATGCTGAAGCAAAAACCAA
>JACCDS010003218.1_pt1 | contig 12377 bp, 10 predicted proteins | sample 7446441 | NCBI WGS metagenome assembly JACCDS01 (sample SAMN15323445, study PRJNA562643) | freshwater metagenome | isolation source: river surface water | place: USA:Blue River Watershed | collected 2017-08-17
CTGGTTTAATATCATAACGAGTAGTTGATATACCGAAATTCAATTTATGGCTATCTACCGGCTGATAATCGAAGCTGATTGAACCGTTACGATATAAAATCGAACTGTTTAAATCAATTGTGTTAACTGAGTCAGGCGCATAGGTTTTGGTAGCATAATTTGAAACCGCAGCACTAACCAACATATTTAACTTAGGAGAGAAATAATGATTCCAGTGAATTGAACCATTCTTGTGACCATAGTCAAAGGAAGTTTGCTTCGCTACAACGTTTTCAATACTAAATAAGGAGTCTACCCGGTAGTAATCATGGCTTAAATAAGCTGATACTGAAATCGTATTTTTCGTATTAGGTCTGTAATAAATCTTCGTGGCAATGTCAGAGAAATTGGCCCGAATATTTTTCAAGTTGGCCGGTGCTACTGATTTAAATAGATAATCATTCGCAGATAAACGACCAGCGACAAGCACAGACAATTTTTCTTTGATAACCGGAATTTCGGCCATAATACGGTTAGAAACTAAACCGATACCACCTTGCATTTTAAACTTGTCCGTGTTAGGCTCGATCATTTTAATATCAAGTACCGAAGCGGTCCGACCACCAAAGCGAGCTGGAATACCCCCTTTATATAATTCTAAATCACGAATCGCATCTGATGCAAACACAGAGAACAATCCAAACATGTGCGTTGGGTTGAAAATTGGGGTATCATCAATGTAGATTAGATTTTGATCGACATTGGAACCACGAATATTTAATCCATTAGCTCCTTCGCCAACAGACGAAACGCCGGGTAAAGATTGTAGACTTCGGATAACATCGACCTCCCCCATCATGGTAGGAAGCTTCTTAATCCCTTTTAAACTAAGGACGGTCACACCAAGTGATGGTGTTTGAATATCTTTTTTACTGGTAGATGCCGAAACAATGACTTCTTCCAATTGCTTGGTCACATCATTCAGTTCGACATTAAGAACCAGATCTCCTTTCACGTAGATTTTAGTCCGATATGGATTATAGCCTACATTACTGACTTTGACTACATATTCCCCTACGGGCAACGAAAGTTTGTAATTTCCTTTGGCATCGGTCGTGGACCCTGACTTTTTAAAATCGACCGAAATCACAGCACCTACTAACGGATCGCCCGATTGCGCGTCTACTACTTGACCACTTAAGACAGGAAGATTGTACTCTTGAGCGCTTAGATTCGTGTAAACACCAATCAAACCCAGCAACAATAGGCGGGTAAAAATTTTATACATAGGTTAACAGCTAGTTTGCAAACGGTAATGATACACAAATTCTCAGACTTTCCTCACCCGAGTTGCGACCACAAAGCAGATATTGCGACGAATGCCAATGTGAAAGGAATGAGAACTTTCCAACACAGGTACATGAATTGATCCACGCGTAAACGAGGCAGCGTCCACCGAATCCACATTTGCAAGGCAATGAGAACATACGATTTAGCCATGATCCAAATAAAACCCAATATAGTCGCTTGGATCGTACCCGGTGTTCCATTGGTCCAGTCAGCTAAACGCAAAGAACCTACATTAGGCAGAGGAGAATACCAGGCTCCCCAGAATAAAATTACACCTAAAATACTCACGAGGAGCATCATGCCGTATTCCGACAAGAATAATAGTGCCCATCGCATCCCAGCATATTCGGTATGAAAACCACCCACTAATTCAGATTCCGCTTCTGGAATATCAAACGGTGCACGGTTGGCTTCAGCTAATGATGCAATGAAATAAATAATGAATAGTAAAAAGAAGAACGGCATGCGTACTACATTCCACGTCAGAATCCCTCCGATACCCTGCACCTCAATTCCTAGGGATTTAAGGCCAAATAAATACTGTACGTCTTGAGAAAAAATACCTTGTTGGCCTGCAATATCCTGCAAATTCAAACTGCCCGAAACCATGACTACACATAAAATCGTTAGCCCCAAAGGAATCTCAAATGAGACTAATTGAGCTGCCGAACGAATGGCCCCTAAAAGCGAATATTTATTGTTGGACGTCCACCCTGCCAACAAAATTCCCAAGGTATCTAAGGAAACTATCCCCATAAATAACATGACGCCCATGTCGGTCTGGCTGCCTTGCAACCAAGTCCCAGAACTGAGGGGGACGACGGAAAACGCACCAAAAATTGACAGAAAGATAATCCAAGGTGCGAGCAAAAATAAACGTCTTTGCGCGGAAGCGGGGACGATATCTTCCTTTTGGATCAACTTCAACAAATCAGCAAAAACTTGCAAAAGCCCCCATTTACCTACTTCCATTGGACCTAACCGGTCCTGCATGAATGCGGAAAGTTTACGCTCTACATATACGCCGATGATGACATTGACTGTCAGCAAAGCAAGGCATATGAGGAGCGCGATAAACATTACTTAATTGCGTTTAGGGCTTGCAAGAAATCAGATTTTAGATCTTCGATGGATTCTAGGCCAACAGCCACACGAACTAAACCTTCGGTGATACCTAAGGCCACCTTTTCTTCTGGAGCAATTTTGGCATGCGTCGTTGAAGCGGGATGAGTCATAATGGTTCGAGAGTCCCCTAAGTTGGGAGATATCGAAGCGATCTTCAGATGCTTACTAAAAGCAACTACTTTTTCAAAGCCTCCTTTGATATCTAAGGTCAAGATCCCTCCGCCATATTTCATTTGGCGCTTGGCTAAATCATATTGGGGATGTGACTTCAAAAAGGGGTATTTTACGGCATTCAGAGCCTCATGACCTTCCAAAGCTTCAGCCAATGCTTGCGCATTTTCTGAATGTTTCTGAAGACGAAGATCCAATAACTCTAAACTTTTGGAAAGTATCCAAGCATTAAATGGAGAAAGAGATGGACCTGTATGACGTGCAAAGAAACGAATTTCATCCATGTACACTTTCTTGCCGCAAATAACGCCACCTAAAACACGGCCTTGACCATCGATGTATTTAGTTGCCGAGTGTATCACTAAATCAGCACCTAAATCTAAAGGCGTTTGTAAAATGGGTGTAGCAAAACAGTTGTCGACCGCCAAAACAATATCACGTCCTTTTTTCAAGGCGGCTAAAGCAGATAGATCGATCAGTTCTAATCCTGGATTTGATGGGGATTCACAGAATAAAAATTTGGTGTTTGGCTGAATGGCTTTTTCCCAAGCAGCGATATCTGCACCTGGAACAAATGTACACTCAATCCCCCATTTGGCGGTAATCTTGGTCAAAATCTGGATACAAGAACCGAATAAGGCATTGGATGCAACGATGTGATCGCCTGATTTTAATAAGCCGGCCATGGAAGCAAAAATAGCGGCCATACCCGTCGAAAAAGCTAATCCGTCTTCTGCATTTTCCAACATCACCATCTTCTCCACGAACTCATCTACATTGGGGTTCATGTAACGTGAATAAATATTTCCAGCTTTTTCCTCTGCAAAAATAGCTCTTCCCTCTTCTGCATCTTCAAACGTAAAACTAGATGTTAAATATAAGGGTACGGAGTGTTCGCGATTTTGTGATCTTTCGGCTTGTATCCGAATCGCTTTCGTTTGTTTTTGCATCAGTCTCAAAATTTAATCTACAAAAGTAATAGAATAGTGGGAAATCGTGCCTATTCAGCAATCAGTATTTTTTTACCTGATAGAGCCCGATAAATCAACTGAATTATTTCAAGATAATTGAGTAAATTTCAGGGTAAGTCCTCCTTTAGCTTACAATAAACTTGAACTATGAAAAAACAATTACTCATTGCCTTGAGCGCTGCGCTCTTATGTATTTCCTTCACATCCCAAGCCCAAAAGTGGACAAATTTATTTGATGGGAAGACCTTCAAAGGGTTTAAACAATTAGGTGGAAAGGCTATTTATGAAGTTAAAGACGGAGTTATGGTGGGTACGACTGTACCAGGAACCGGAAATTCATTCATGGCGACAGAACAAGAATACGGAGATTTTATCTTGGAAGTAGACTTGAAAGTGGACAACAAAATGAACTCCGGCATTCAATTCCGTAGTTTATCCATTCCTACCTATAACAACGGTGTTGTTCATGGTTACCAAGCGGAGATTGATCCATCATCACGCGGCTGGTCTGGCGGTATCTATGATGAATCACGTCGTGGTTGGTTATCTCAAAATGAATTAAAACCAGAGGCAAAAAAAGCATTCAAATTAGGTGATGTATGGAATCATTACCGCATTGAGGCGATTGGTCATACAATTCGTACCTGGATTAATGATGTTCCTGTCACTTATTTAGTGGATGACATGACAGCGAAAGGATTCATTGCATTCCAAGTGCACGCAATTTACGGAGAGATGAAACCAGGAATGCAAGTGATGTGGAAGAACATCCGTATTCAAACGGGAAAAGATATGCAACCACGTCCTATAGATGGAAAAACAGTTGTGGAGAATTACATGTTGAACAACTTATCTGAGCAAGAAAAAGCGGAAGGCTTTAAATTGTTATTTAATGGTAAGGATTTAACGGGTTTCCGTTCGGCATTTAAAACGACGGCTCCGCCGACGGTTTGGACCGTAGAGGATGGCACATTGCACGTAAATTCATCAGGTGGTAAAGAGTCAGGCAATGGCGGTGACATTTTGACCAATGAGCAATTCGGCAGCTTTGAGCTGACCTTTGACTTCAAATTAACAGAAGGAGCTAATTCAGGCGTGAAATATTTTGTGAATGAGACCTACGATTCGGGGATGTCGGCCATTGGTTTAGAATACCAAGTTTTAGACGACGCCAAACATCCAGATGCCAAATTAGGAACGGTAGGTAATCGTACCTTAGCGAGTCTATATGACATCATACCTTCGTATAAATTAGATCCACGTTTCCGTCGTAAAATTGGCGAATGGAATCAGGGACGCATTATTGTCTATCCAAATAACATCGTTCAACATTGGTTGAACGGCTTCAAAGTATTGGAATACGAGCGTAAGAGCAATATTTTCAAGGTACTTGTCGCGCATAGCAAACATGCTAAGTGGGATGGATTTGGGATGCAGGACAAAGGACCAATCTTATTTCAAGAGCACGGGGATTCCGTGTTTTACAAAAACATCAAAATCAGAGAAATTAACTAAACCTTACCATGGAAAGAAGATCATTTATTCAAAAGGGGGCATTGGCGACGCTAGGAACCCTGGCATTTAGTGCCAAATCATACAGTAAGATTATTGGTGCGAACGACCGTGTTCGCGTGGCATGTGTCGGTTTTTCTGATCGTCACCGTGCTTCTCATGTTCCTCCATTTAAAGCGTTAGCTAAAGGAATGAACTTTGAAATGGTTGCGTTATCGGATCTTTGGAACCGTAGACGTGATGAAGGAAAAGCATTTTTAGAGAAGGAATTGGGTGGAACTATTCAGACATATCGTAATAATGAAGAGTTGTATTCAGCCAAAGGAATCGATGCAGTGTTTATTTCAACTGCGGATTTCCAGCATGCCTTACACACGATTGAAGCGGTAAAGGCGGGTTGTGACACCTACACAGAGAAGCCATTGGCAGAGACCATGGAAGATAACCGTGCTGTTTTGAAGGCAGTTAAAGAATCTGGTAAAGTTGTTCAAATCGGATCGCAACGTCGGTCGGGAGAGAATTATTGGGCAGCAGATGAATTCATCAAATCTGGGAAATTCGGCGATATCAAAATGGTGGAGTTGATGTGGAATGTAAACCAACCAGGTCGCTGGAGACGTCCCGAGTTAACGAGCATCTTAAAGGAATCAGATATCGACTGGAAGCGTTTCTTGATGAATCGTCCGGCGGATAAATTTGATCCACGTAAATACTTAGAATACCGTTTATTCTGGCCTTATTCTTCTGGAATTCCGGGACAATGGATGTCACACCAAATCGATACCGTTCACTGGTTCTCAGGTTTGTCTCATCCAAATTCGGTCGTAGCCAACGGTGGAATCTATCAATGGAATGACGGACGTGTTAACGCGGATACAATGACTGTTGTATTTGATTATGGAAAAGGTAATAAAGGTTTCCAAGTACAATTTACTTCTCGCTTCTCCAATAGTGCTGGTGGTACGAAGGAAATTTACTACTCAAATGGTGGTGAATTAAACTTGGATACGAATACGATTTCACCCAATGGTGGTCTTCGTGAGCGCGAGGCGAAAGCCATGGGCTTACAAGCCAACTTATTGCCAACGATGAAAATAGAAGGTGCCAAAGTAGCGACAGACGCAGATACAGGTGGAGACATTTTGACATTCAATCACGTGAAAAACTGGATGGAATGTGTTCGTTCTCGCAAGACACCTAACGCTCCGATCGAAGCTGGCTACCAACACTCCATCGCAACGATCATGTCGAATGCTGCTTACCGTACAGGTCAGCGCGTTACGTTTGATGAGAAGACGCAAGAAGTAATGGCGGGAGATAAAATCTTTAAGTATTAGGAGGCTGTAAAATTAAAGTCCGAAGGGAAATAGTCCGGAGGGAAAAAGTACGAAGTTGAAAGTTCAAAGTCTGTTAAATCAGCTAGGAGCTATTTACTTCGGACTTATTCCCTCCGGACTTTGTTTTAGAATTTAGACCTCAGTCACATGACTGTGGACTTACCATTTGCCTGAGGTTTTTGTTTTAGTTATCTTGCAATCAAATTCGTATTTCCTATTATGGCTCAAATACCAACTCAAACCAAGAAAGACCTCTTCACGCACATTGCGATTTTGGTGTCGTTATTTTTGGTTCTATTTTTTGGCTTTTTCTTTGTCTATTTACCTTGGAGCACACACCACGGTGAAACAGTCAAAGTGCCTAATTTAAAAGGCTTGACAGCTGATAAAATGGAGGATTTGATCGATGCCAACGATCTCACATATGAAGTTTCTGATTGCACGTATACAGCAGATAAGCCACCATTAACTGTTTTATCGCAATATCCTTTACCCAATTCTTTGGTTAAATCAGGACGTAAAATTTACATTACAATCAATTCGGAGACACCACCTACGATCAAATTACCTACGTTGGTAGGCTTATCAGTTCGCAGTGCAGAGCAACAATTATTCATTGCAGGATTACGTAAAGGAATTGTACACGAAGTCAATGATCCACGTGTCAAAGAAGTTATTGAAGTGCAAGCTTTGGGACGCAAAATCGAAGCGGGCGCAAGTATTCCCAAAGGAACAATGGTTGACCTATATATCGGAAACGGTATGGCGAATGTCGACATGGAAATGCCTGATTTTGTGGGCAAACCAATGGACGAGGTGACCATTATTTTGGCAGGAATGAATCTAAAAGTAGGTAAAGTTGTATATGAAGCGAATGACACATTTCCAGCAGGGACAGTCTTCAAGCAATCGTGTGCAACTTGCGAAGGAACAAGTGTTAAACCAGGCGACCTGATCGACCTTTGGGTTGTGGGTGGCGAAGATCAATAATCATGGATATTACAATTGAAGAATTAAAAGAACGTTTGGATAAAGGGGAAGCCCTTAATTTAATCGACGTGCGTGAGGAATATGAATTCGACGAATTCAACATTGGAGCCAACTTGATTCCTTTGGGAGAATTACCTGACCGTTTAGATGAAATCGAAGCGTTAAAAGACCAAGAAATCTTAATTCATTGCCGTTCAGGTGCGCGTTCTGGTCGTGCGAAAGAATATTTAGAAAGCGAAGGCTTTTCTAACGTACGCAATGTATTAGGAGGCATGCTCGCTTGGCAAGCAGCTGGATATTAATATGTTAACTATTTCCGCGAAAGAATTCAAGGAAAACTTATCCGCTCTTTCCCTCTTGGATATTCGAACGCCGAGGGAACGAGCGGATTTTGATTTAGGGGGAATTCACATTCCTTTGGATGATTTATTAGCCCGAATTAGTGAATTAAATACCTCAATTAACTATACCGTTATTTGTTACAACGGAACGCAAAGTCAAATTGCTTGTAGACTTCTCGTTGCCAAAGGATATCAAGCCCAAAATGTCACGGGAGGATTGGAAGCTTATTTAAGCTTAGCCTGAATGTAGGCGAAAGCCTGGTCAGGATGAACAAATTCAAAATCATCCTGATGTCTAAACCACGTCAATTGCTTTTTAGCATAATGCCGAGAATTACGTTTCAACAAGCGAATCATTTCTGATTCATCATATTCTTCACGGAAATAGCCATAAACTTCCTTATAGCCTAAGGTTTTCAACGCGTATAGGTCTTGATAGGCTTCGAAATCTTTGGCTTCTTGAACCAACCCGGCGTCGAGCATGTGGTCCATGCGCAAATCAATTCGGGCATATAATTCTTCGCGTGGGCGATCAAGGCAAATTTTGATCATCTCAAAAGGACGATCTGATTTTTGTTGGCTTCGAAAAGAGGTATATGACTTGCCCGTGGACAAGCATACCTCCAGTGCTCGAACGATCCGTTGGGGATTTTGGGCATCCACTTTTGCAGCATATTCGGGATCGAGGGCTTGAAGTTGGAGGAATAACTTTTCCAATCCATCTGTTTCCAAGGCTTTCATCAAATTTTCCCGTAAGGTTAAATCCACATCGGGCATATCATCTAGACCTTCCATCAAGGCTTTTAGATATAAACCTGATCCTCCGGTTAGAATGACGACGTCATGTGATTGGAATAAATCCGTTAGTATTATTAGTGCTTCGCGCTCAAAATCTCCGGGGGAGAAATAGTCATGAATTGAATGAGAATCGATGAAATGGTGTTTGACTCCACCCTGCTCTTCGAGGCTAGGTTTAGCGGTACCGATGCTTAATTCTTGGTAAAATTGCCGGGAGTCGGCGGAGATAATATCGGTATTCAAACTTTTGGCCATTTCGACGCATAAAGCTGTTTTGCCAACAGCCGTAGGACCCGCAATGACCAAAAGTGTTTTTTTCATCTTAGTAGGTATTCTTTTTGCCGTACCATTTACGGCCAGCTTTTGCTTTGTCGAATGAACGAGGATTTTCTGCAGGTTTAGCTGCAGCGGCTCCAGGTCCAGCTGGTTTTCCGCCACGGTTTGGAGGTCCTTGTTTGGCCTTTTTCTCGACCGTTAAAACTTTCATTGGGTAGCGGTGCGCTTCTACAACAGGCACCTTTTTACCGATCAATTTCTCAATATCTTTCAAATAGGCTTTTTCCTCAATGTCACAGAATGAAATCGCGGTACCTCGAGCACCGGCGCGTCCTGTCCGACCGATTCGATGGACATAAGTTTCTGGGATATTCGGTAACTCAAAATTAATCACATATTCCAAATCATCCACATCGATACCACGTGCTGCGATATCGGTCGCAACTAATACACGCGTTGTTTGTGCTGTGAAGTTTTTCAAGGCAGTTTGACGCGCATTTTGGGATTTATTTCCATGAATGGCTTCTGCTTTGATACTTGCTTTTAGGAGCACTTTAACGACTTTGTCGGCACCATGTTTGGTACGTGTAAATACGAGAGCAGTTTTGATTTTGGTGTCTTCCAGAATATCAAGCAGGAGGGTATTCTTGTTGTTTTTGTCAACGAAATACACGGATTGGTTGATGATTTCCACTGTAGAAGAAACAGGCGTTACAGAAACTTCTGCAGGATTACGCAAAATGGACGCGGCCAACTGGACAATTTCTGGAGGCATGGTAGCCGAGAAAAACAAAGATTGTCTTTGACGTGGCAATGCGGCTAAGAGTTTTCTTACATCGTGAATAAAGCCCATATCGAGCATTCGATCGGCTTCATCCAGGACGAAATATTCGACATTGGCAATCGACAAATGTTTTTGATTCATCAAATCCAATAAACGACCTGGAGTCGCGATCACCACATCTACGCCTGATCTCAATGCGGAAACTTGTGGACTTTGGCCAACGCCTCCGAAAATAACGGTATAGTTAAGTGAGGTATGGCGTGCGTAGGCTTTAAAACTTTCTCCGATTTGAATCGCAAGTTCCCGGGTGGGTGTCACGATGAGGGCACGGATTTTTTTAGGTTTTTGAAATGTTTGATTTGCGTCCATCAGTTGAATGATGGGAAGCGTAAAAGCGGCCGTTTTTCCTGTACCAGTTTGAGCACAACCTAATAAATCAGTGCCTTTTAATACAATTGGAATAGCTTGAGCTTGAATGGGTGTTGGGTTTGTGTAACCCTCCTCTCCGAGCGCCTTTAAGATTGGCTCGATGAGGTGTAACTCTTGAAATGTCATATACTAATGAGAATGTGTGCTTATGAGTAATAACTGGAAATAACAAGCATTCTCATAATGATGCCGCAAGTTACGGCTTTATTTCGGCATTTCGCGCTTTCGGCGAACGCCTCACGTGCGGGGGTGACGCTGCCGGGGTCGTTGACCCCGGCAGCGTAGCTGGCTAACTTGCGAACGTTTTTCAAACGACATTAATTGCGCAAGAACCTGATAATTTATAGATGAACTGCAGCTTGAATTTCCACTGGTTTTTGGGTGCCAATTAATAATTTTTCGCCCGATTTAAAAACCAATTGAAGCCCTTCTTTGCCAGAAATGTTATAGACTTTTCCTTGTCCATTAAACCCGTATTTGATCCCCCATCCCCCATATTCCATTAAAGCATTGTAAGTTCGAACTTGGGCTGATTGAATCGAATCCCATGGATAAAATTGCTCTTTGAAGTGAAAGGGAATGAATCGAACATAAATGCCAGCTTCGGTAATTCGAGTAGTTAACCGCATTTGTAAAAATAGCACCGGCAATCCGATCATCATGACAACTAAAACGACAACACCAACGGTCTCTTTCGGACTTTCCGTAAATAAACTGTAGGACATTGAACCCCATGTACATACTAATATCAACCATAACCACCATTGCGTAAACCGCTGCGTCTCTTTAAATTCAGTCATATCTTGAATAAGTTGTCAGGCAAATTTTAGATATTTTTTCGATATATTGGGATAAAATTCTAAACCTGTGAATAAAAAATTAAGCTACATCATCGGCGCCTCATCCGTAGGTACGTTGATTGAATGGTACGACTTTTACATATTTGGAAGTTTGGCGACTGTTTTGTCGACCAAATTTTTCCCAACTGATAACCCAACAGCTGCATTTTTAAATACGCTCGCAACCTTTGCGGCTGGGTTTGTGGTGCGACCTTTTGGGGCATTATTTTTCGGAAAAATCGGAGATGTAATTGGCCGAAAATACACCTTTATGGTCACGTTGATGTTGATGGGAGGCGCCACATTTGCCATCGGTTTAATTCCATCCTATCAGAGTATCGGCGCACTCGCACCCATTCTAGTATTAATCCTTCGTTTATTACAAGGTTTAGCGCTCGGTGGCGAATACGGAGGAGCGGCTACCTACGTGGCGGAACACTCACCTCAGCATCAGAGAGGCTTTTATACCTCCTGGATTCAAACTACGGCTACACTCGGACTCATTATTTCATTAGGCGTAATCATGTTGACGCGAAGCCTTCTTTCTGCCGAGGAATTCGATTATTACGGTTGGCGTATCCCCTTTCTAATCTCCATTATCATGGTAATTGGATCCATTGTCGTTCGTAAAAACATGTCAGAATCTCCCTTATTTGAGGAAGCCAAAAAAAGTGGGAACGTAGCTAAAAACCCATTAAAAGAATCCTTTGGGAATAAATTAAATTTGAAATTCGTCTTATTGGCCTTGTTTGGAGCAACCATGGGTCAAGGATTGGTTTGGTATACGGGTCAATTTTATGCCCAAACTTTTCTGCTAAAAATTTGCCATTTGGAAGAAACTCAGACAAACCTGATTTTAGTCATTGGGTTACTTGCTGGAACTCCCTTATTTGTGGTTTTTGGCGCATTATCGGATAAAATAGGCAGAAAAGGAATCATGTTAGCAGGTATGGCCCTGGCACTATTTTTATACCGACCAATCTTTTCGAAGATGTACGACCTTGTAGACACAAAACAAAAAACAGAAATTACAGGATCGATTTCCTATGATCATGGAAATACAGTTAGAACTTTTACGGATGGAAGTGTCGAAACCATCACCGATAAAGGCTCCAAAATCCACATACCTCCTTTAGCTCAATGGCAGATGGTCGGTTTGATATTCTGCCTTATTAGCTTCGTCAGCATGGCATATGGCCCGATTGCGGCCTTTTTAGTCGAATTGTTTCCCATTAATATCCGCTACACATCTATGTCATTTCCGTATCACATCGGAAATGGAATTTTTGGGGGACTCATGCCGGCCATTGCTACATTTTTAGTCACCACAGCTTCTACGGATACGGGTATAGCAAAACCCTATTTGGAAGGATTGAACTACCCTATCGCCATGATTTCCGTTTGTTTAATCATTGGATTAGTTTACATGCAAGATGTCAAAATCAAAAAAACATTTCAACTCAATGGCTTGAAGC
>JACCDS011555849.1_pt1 | contig 12376 bp, 11 predicted proteins | sample 7446441 | NCBI WGS metagenome assembly JACCDS01 (sample SAMN15323445, study PRJNA562643) | freshwater metagenome | isolation source: river surface water | place: USA:Blue River Watershed | collected 2017-08-17
CGGTCGCGGATGCAAGACTGGTTGTAAATTTTGAGAATAACCACTGGGGTATCTCGTCGGAGGGGATTTTGGATAAAAATATGAAAATTCTCGTGGTAGACGATTTTTCTACTATGAGACGCATCATTAAAAACCTGTTACGTGATTTAGGCTTCACGAACGTACAGGAAGCAGATGATGGCAGCACGGCTCTGCCTATGCTGCAAAATGGTGATTTTGATTTTGTCGTCACCGACTGGAACATGCCAGGAATGCAAGGGATTGATTTGTTGCGGGCTATCCGCGCAGATGCAAGACTGAAGCATATCCCGGTTCTGATGGTCACTGCTGAAGCCAAAAAGGAGCAGATTATTGCTGCTGCTCAGGCCGGAGTGAACGGTTATATCGTTAAGCCATTTACTGCAGCAACATTACAAGAGAAGTTATCAAAAGTATTTGAGCGCTTAGGTTAAGCCGTATCTGACACAGGAGTGGCGCTATGTCTGCATATACGGCACCTATAATCACCCTGCAACAGGCGCGCGAGCTTGTGCAGTTGCTGGAGATGGGCGAGCAGGATGCCGCCAACGAGCTGGTTCAGGGACTTGCGGTGCCAGGTTCGTCTGAGCTCTTCGCCGAAGTAGGGAAACTGACTCGGCAACTGCATGATTCTCTCAAAAGCTTTCAGGTCGACCCCTCCATCAGTAATTTGCTGGAAGAGGATATTCCTGATGCCAAACGCCGGTTATCGCATGTCATCGACATGACTGAGCAGGCGGCAAATCAAACTATGGACGCAGTTGAAACTTGTTTACCGATTGCGGACAAGCTGAGTACTAGTTTGAATGCAATCCTTCCTGAATGGCAAAAATTGATGACCAGGAACCTAAAACTTGGTGAATTCAAAGCCTTATGCCATAGTTTAAATAGTTTTCTACATGAATCCACAACCAATGTTAACGCATTGCAAGGGTCAATGACCGAAGTGCTGATGGCACAGGGATTTCAGGACTTAACCGGGCAGATCCTGCGCCGCGTGATAGAACTGGTTCGAGAAGTAGAAGACAGCTTGATCGGATTATTAACTGCATTTGGACATGTCACTGTCGCTGCTGACGCCAGACCTGCTGTAGTACGCAAGCCCAAAGCCGGGCATGAAGCCGAAGGGCCGATTATTGATGCCGGCAGCCGGAATGATGTAGTGCAGGGACAGGATGATGTTGACGATTTATTATCGAGTTTAGGGTTCTGAGAGAGGTAAGGTGGCATGGGCTTTGATTTAGATGAGGATATTTTACAGGATTTCCTAGTCGAAGCCGGCGAGATCCTGGAAGCATTGGCAGAACAGTTGGTCGAACTAGAAAACAACCCCGACGATTCTGCTTTGCTTAACGCAATATTTCGTGGATTTCATACGGTTAAAGGCGGCGCTGGTTTCTTGTCCCTGACAGAGCTTGTTGATGCCTGTCATGGTGCAGAAAACGTTTTCGATATTTTACGCACAGGTAAGCGTCGCGTCACTTCCGAATTGATGGATGTGATTTTGCAGGCACTTGATGCGATCAATGAGATGTTTGCCAATGTGCAGGCACGCCAGCCACTGGAGCCTGCAACGCCGCAATTGCTGGAAGCATTGCATCGCCTCAGCGAGCCTGAAGGCGCGGATGAACATCATGCGGCCCCGGTAGCAGAACCGGAAATGAGCATCGAATCCTTTGATGCTGCGGTTTCGTTTGAAACAGATGCAGAACCTGTAGCTGTCTCAGGCTCAGTCGATGATATTAATGATGATGAGTTTGAACGACTGCTCGATGAGCTGCATGGCGGTGGCGCTCCTGGGCGCGACGCAGCACCGGTGGCTGCTCCAGTCATAGCTGCCGCAACGTCGTCGAATACAGACATAACCGATGATGAATTTGAAGCGATCCTTGACCAGTTACACGGCAAGGGTTCATTTATCCCCGGGCAGACCGACCCTGCAGCACCTGTTACTGCTCCGGCCAAGCCTGCGGCGGCGCCAACACCTGCAAAAGCGGCCGCAAAAGCCGGCGATGATATCAGTGATGATGAGTTTGAATCGTTGCTAGATGAATTGCACGGCAAAGGCAAAGCCCCGGTGGGTGTTGCTGCTGAAGCAAAACCTGCAGTTAAACCTCAGGCAGCACAACCTGCTGCTTCGGCAACACCTGCGAAAGCCGAACCGGTAAAAGCTGAAGCTGCAAGACCTGCTCCAGCACCTGCTCCAGCGCCAGCACCTGCACCTATCGTAGCAAAAGAAAAAGATAGCGGTGATGGCGACAGCAAAGGCGCAGCTCAGGCCGACACAACAGTGCGGGTCGATACCAAGCGGCTTGACCAAATCATGAATATGGTCGGCGAGCTGGTGTTAGTGCGTAACCGACTGGTGAGTCTGTCAAGCGTTGCGCAGAATGAGGAAATGAGCAAAGCCATTTCAAATCTTGATGTTGTCACCGCCGATTTGCAAGGCGCCGTGATGAAAACTCGGATGCAACCGATCAAAAAAGTATTCGGTCGTTTTCCACGCGTAGTTCGAGACCTTGCGCGCTCACTGCAAAAAGAAATCAATCTTGAGCTGGAAGGCGAAGAGACCGATTTAGATAAAAACCTGGTCGAAGCGTTGGCCGACCCACTGGTGCACTTAGTACGCAATTCTGTGGACCATGGTATTGAAATGCCTGATGTTCGGGTCAAATCTGGTAAACCTAGGAATGGTCTGGTAAAACTAGCGGCTCAACAGGCAGGCGATCACATTTTACTGACCATTCAGGATGACGGCGCAGGGATGGACCCTGAAAAGCTGAAATCTATCGCGATCAAACGTGGAGTGCTGGATCCTGATGCAGCTGCCCGTATGTCAGATACAGAAGCGTTTAACCTGATTTTCGCGCCTGGTTTTTCCACTAAAGAACAGATATCTGACATCTCAGGCCGCGGCGTGGGCATGGATGTGGTGAAAACCAAAATTAACCAGCTCAATGGTACCGTGCATATCCATTCAAAGCTGGGTCAAGGCACACTGCTTGAGATTAAAGTCCCACTGACGCTGGCGATCCTGCCGACGTTGATGGTCGTCGTTGGTAAGCAGCCATTTGCTTTGCCTTTGGCTACAGTCAATGAAATCTTTCATTTGGACCTGTCGAAAACCAATATCGTTGACGGCCAATTAACGATAGTGGTTCGGAACAAAGCAATTCCTCTGTTTTATTTACAACACTGGCTGGTTCGTGGCTCCGATAAAAAATTGCGCCGAGAACAAGGTCATGTCGTGATCGTGCAGATTGGTACGCAACAAGTTGGTTTTGTTGTAGATTCTTTGGTCGGACAGGAAGAGGTCGTGATCAAACCGTTGGACGCATTATTACAGGGGACTCCAGGCATGGCCGGAGCTACCATCACATCGGATGGGAGTATCGCGCTGATACTTGATGTGCCTAATCTGTTAAAGCACTATGCGAAAAAATCCAAAATCAAATTTGACCGTTTTAATAACTTAGTGTCATAGGAGCCAACTCTATGGCAATCAGAGTATTAGTGGTTGATGATTCAAGCTTTTTTCGTCGTCGTCTGACTGAAATTATTGCGGCTGATCCGGAGATGGTCGTCGCAGGCACCGCAAATAACGGCCGTGAAGCGGTTGAAAAAGCTTTGGAATTAAAGCCTGATGTGATCACGATGGATGTTGAAATGCCCGTGATGGATGGCATCCAGGCTGTGCGCGAAATTTTGAAAACACAGAGAATTCCAATTCTGATGTTTTCATCATTGACGCACAACGGCGCTAAAGCCACGTTGGATGCGCTTGAGGCCGGAGCAACGGACTTTCTACCCAAGAAGTTTGAAGATATCGCACGGGACAAGGCTGATGCCATTGATTTGCTGCGTCAGAGAATAAAAGCTGTTGCCAAACGGCGTTTGTCGGTGAAACCGTCAACGCCAGCGGTAACCCCGCCGGCGCCAATCAGCCGACCGGTAGCAGCCCCTATCGCCCGGACGCCAGCAAGTCGAGCCGAATTGCTCCGAACAGTTGATCGACTAGACTCGTCTGAAAGTCTTGAACGGCCTTTCAAGCCTACAGGCAAACAATACAAGATTGTGGCGATAGGGACCTCAACAGGTGGACCGGTAGCGCTACAAACCATCATAACGGCATTGCCTGCGAATTTTCCTCTGCCAATTTTGTTAGTACAACATATGCCGGCTGCTTTTACCGGCGCGTTTGCTGCACGCCTAAACACATTGGCAAAAATTGAAGTCAAAGAAGCTGCAGATGGAGACGTCTTGCGCCCCGGCGTGGCTTATCTCGCACCCGGCGGTAAACAAATGCTGTTAGAAGGCTCTGAGACACATTGTAAAATACGTATCAAAGAAGACGATTCTCCGCGGATCACATTTAAGCCCAGTGTAGATATTACTTTTGGCAGTACCGCAAAAGTTTTTCAAGACAAGGTCTTAGCGGTGGTTTTAACTGGGATGGGCTCAGATGGCAGAGATGGTTCTCGTTTGCTGAAACAATTTGGTTCGCGGATCTGGGCTCAGGATGAAGCTAGTAGCGTCGTGTATGGCATGCCACAGGCAGTTACAGCAGCGGGACTGACAGATGTTGAAGTGGGTCTGGCTGATGTTGCTTCGAAGCTGATTTCGGAAGTTGGTCATGGATAGACTGGCACTATTAGGCCTGACGCTTGGATTGTTTGCGATTGCTAGCGGTTTTACGTTACATGGCGGCACGCTGAGTACACTGTTTGATCTACCGGCGTTGGTCATCGTCATTGGCGGTACGCTGGGAGCTGTACTGTTTCAGACGCCATTGCCGCAGTTTACTATAGGTATCAAGATGCTGGCCTGGGTGTTTAAGGCTCAGTATGTACCATTAAATGCAACTGTCGAGCGACTGATTAACTGGGGTACTGCAGCCCGCACCAATGGTTTCTTATCATTGGAAGCGGAAGCGTTGCAGGAATCAGATCCATTTTTACACAATGCGTTGAATCTGTTGGTGGATGGTATCGAACCGTCCATCATCCAGGATGCTCTGGATACTGAACTGACGTTGGAACGGGAACGATTACTACGCAGTGCTAGAATATATGAATCGATGGGCGGCTACAGCCCGACTATTGGCATTATCGGTGCAGTCCTTGGCCTGATCCAAGCCATGCAGAATATCAATAACCCTGAACTCCTTGGCAGCGGGATTGCGACTGCTTTTGTCGCGACTATCTACGGTGTCGGATTTGCTAACCTGATTTTTATTCCGATCGCGAACAAGTTAAAAGCGGTAGTGATACAACGCTGTCTGTATCAGGAGTTAATTGTGGAAGGTGTGGTGTCGATTGCTAACGGCGAAAATCCGCGGGTGATTGAGCGTAAGCTTGCAGCATACCGGGTGAGCTGAAATGTACAGGAATCGGGTCCGACATCAGGACAACGAACAAGAACCGCTGGATCGCTGGTTGGTGTCATACGCCGATTACGTCACGTTAATGTTTGCGTTGTTTGTAGTACTGTATTCGATCGCTATTCATAAAGAAGAGCAATACAAGACCATTTCAGAGACACTATCGCAGGTGTTTGAAAAACCAGTAGATAAGCAGACTGGTGTCACCGGAGACGCGGTACTGACGGATAATCAGCCGAAAAGCGATTATCAACAGTTCGGTACTTCGCTGGAATCTGCCAGCGGCCCTGAAATTGTCGCGGATGCCAAAGAACAGCCCGTACTGGAGAAACCTCAGTTTGGTAATCCGCTGGTCTCATTACAAGAACAACTCACACAGTCTTTGGCAAACCTCATTGAAAAAGGCGTTGCTAAAGTGGAATCAGATGAAGATTGGTTAACTATCCAGCTAAACAGCGGACTGTTATTTCCAAGCGGCAGTGGTTCACCAATAGCTTCCGCTGATATCGTGCTGAAAGAGATCGTCACAGTGCTGAATCAGACCAATAATGTGATCAGAGTACGTGGCTATACTGACAATGAGGCTATTCATAACGAAATTTTTGATTCTAACTGGGAGCTGTCAATGGCTCGGGCGATGGCTGTGTTGCGCCGTTTACAGGCCCTTGGCGTCAAACCAGATCGGATGGCTGCGGAAGGTTACGGTCAGTATGCTCCATTTGCTGACAATGCAACGACCGAAGGCCGTATTGAGAACCGCAAAGTCGTGATTGCAGTGTCGAAATTGTCAGCTAAAGGCTCTGGCAGTAGTTCGTCGGATGCTTCGGTAGATGTCAGTGCTTTGCAGCAGGCCGCGGAGACTCCTGAAGGATTGCCGTCCCCAGCGCAATCTCAGATGGAACCCGCAGAGATCTCTGCAGACGGAACAATCAAAGTAATCCGTTTGCCGCATGGTGGTATTAAAATTACGTCAGCGGCAGACAGTCCGCCGCCGGCGCAACAAAAACGGGATAATTGAATTGGTAGTCTGGACCATTGCGAATCAAAAAGGCGGGGTTGGCAAAACCACCTCGACAGTGACACTAGGCGCATTACTCGCTGAACGCGGTTTCCGAGTGTTATTAATTGATACCGATCCGCATGCATCGCTGACCTATTACTTCGGTATTGATGCCGAAGAATTGGAGAACAGTGTTTACGATATTTTTATCCGTGGAAAGAGTATCTCTAAAGAAGAGATCATGCAGTCGCTGTGTCCCAGCGGGGTAAACAATCTGGACATCCTGCCTTCGTCTATGGCGCTGGCCACTTTAGACCGTTCGCTCGGGGATAAAGGTGGCATGGGGTTGATCCTGAAAAAAGCACTGGCAAAGGTCGAAGACGAATATGATTATGTGTTAATCGATTGTCCGCCGGTGATCGGTGTTCTGATGGTTAATGCGATGGCAGCCTGTGATCGGATTTTGATCCCCGTGCAGACGGAGTTCTTGGCTCTCAAAGGTTTGGACCGCATGCTTGCCACAATGCAGTTAATGCAGTCGCCAAATCAACCTGGTTATGCGTTTACGATAGTACCGACTATGTATGATAAGCGGACAAAAGCGTCGCTCGAAGCGTACAAGGAATTAAAATCTAAATATGGTGATTTGGTGTGGTCTGCGGTGATCCCGATTGACACAAAAATGCGTGATGCCAGCTTGGCCCAAACACCACCACCGGTATATGCACCGAAATCGCGTGGGGTATTTGCTTACAACACACTGTTGACTTACCTGTTACAGCTAAATCAGGAGTCTGCGCATGAGTGATCTGTTCGCCAGCCGCAAGGTGATGCGCAGCTATCTGAATGCTTTGCTGACTGAAGAACAGGAGCCGCCACCAGTAACCGCGGCTGTGCAGAAGCAACAGTTAAATAAACTGTTGGCCGAGGTCAAACCTCAGGTTGAAGTGGTTACACCGCCGATCAGTAAACCTACGCCGGTTAAAGAAATTGTTGTTGCAAAAGTTGCGGAGCCAGTAGCGCCTGCAATTGTACAGCCTGTGCGTCAGGTCGCTGTGCCGCCTCCAGCGAAACCTGTAGTGACACCGAAGGATTATCGGAGTGGCAAGTTTCAGGCGCTGTTTTTCGAAGTAGCTGGATTAAAAGTAGCTCTGCCATTAAAGGAACTCGGTGGGATCCACCAGATTGGAACGCTAAATACCCTGCCGGGCAAACCTGACTGGTATAAGGGTGTGATGCTCTATCGTGATCAAAAGATTAATGTCGTGAACACTGCTATGTGGGTTATGCCAGAAAAATATGATCATGCACTGGCAGAAAAGCTAAACTATCAATATGTTATTATGCTTGGAAAGAGTTCTTGGGGTCTTGCCTGTGAAAAACTGGTGAACACCATTTCCCTTGAGCAGGATGATGTGAAGTGGCGTTCATCTGAAGGCAAACGGCCTTGGCTCGCCGGATTAATTAAACAACATATGTGTGCGTTGTTAGATGTTGAAGCCATGATTGCCCTGTTGGCAAAAGGTGCAGCAAGTTCTGACTAAACGCTGAGAATGAATCAGGTCACTGAAAATGAATCAGGTCGCTGAGAATGAATCAGGTAAAGGAGCGTTAAATGAGTAATTTACTGGCACAGTCCGGCAAAGGCAAAGAGACCACTGATCAGGTACTGCAATGGGTCACGTTTAAGTTACAGGAAGAAACTTACGGTATTAATGTAATGCAAGTACAGGAAGTTCTGCGTTATACCGATATCGCGCCAGTGCCGGGCGCTCCAATGTACGTTCTTGGTATTATTAACCTGCGTGGTAATGTCGTTACCGTTATTGATACGCGGGCACGTTTTGGCTTGCCACCGAGCGATGTCACTGAAAACAGCCGAATTGTGATTATCGAAGCTGACAAACAGGTGATCGGTATTATGGTCGACAGTGTGGCAGAGGTTGTTTACCTGCGAGCTTCTGAGATCGATACAGCGCCGAATGTGGGTACCGACGAAAGCGCCAAGTTTATTCAGGGCGTTTCGAACCGGGACGGCGAACTGTTGATTCTGGTCGATTTGAACAAACTGCTCACTGATGAAGAGTGGGAAGAGATCACCAGTATCTGATGGGCACCCTGTGACTTTATCGTTTGAACTCCTAGTGTTGTTAACAGTGCCGGCAGCCTCAGTGCTGCTGGTTGTTTTTGTGCTGTGGCAGCATAAAAGACAAAACGAAGAGCAGGTCGCGTTGAGCCAGCAGTTCGCGTTAGCACAAGAACAACTTCAACTGTTGTCGGCTGAATTAGAAGAAATCAGATCTGGGCTGATTGGAATAGGTCAGCGTGTGCTTAAAGTCGAACAGCAACAAAGGGCATTGAATCAACAAGTCGATGAAATCGTGGATTCACAGTTGCAACTCGCTGAGCAGCAACAAAAAATTGACATGTTTGACCCTGAATCCAAGCTCTATAGCCGGGCAATGAAAATGGTTCAGCTTGGTGCGCCATTAGAAGAAGTCATGCGGGAATGTGAATTGCCGCGTGCCGAAGCCGAATTATTGTACAACTTACATAAAAATTAGCGACAAACGATTGTTCCCCATGACAATCAGCTTGTCTGCCTGCTTTAAATGCCCCTTCAAATTGCTCTGACTACCAAGCCGCACTATGCGTTTCGTCACAGTTTTGTTAAGCTAAACGCCGTTTTTATAATGATCGCAATGGAATTCGCAGATGATTAAAGTCCTGAGTGTCTTTGGTACCCGTCCTGAAGCCATCAAAATGGCCCCACTTGTCAATTTGTTAAAGCAAGATCAATCGATTGATAGCCGTGTCTGCGTGACAGGGCAACACAGGGAAATGCTCGATCAGGTACTTAAGCTTTTTCATATAGTACCAGAATACGATCTGGCTATTATGAAAGCAGGTCAGGATTTGTATGACGTTGCGACTAGCATCCTGTTGAATATCAAACCGGTATTACGGGATTTCCAGCCCGACATCGTGCTGGTGCATGGTGATACCAGTACGACATTTGCGGCAGCTTTAGCTTGTTATTATGAAAAAATAGCAGTGGGCCACGTTGAAGCCGGTTTACGTACCGGTAATATCTACAGCCCATGGCCGGAAGAGGCTAATCGCCGGTTAACCGGCGCCATCACCACGTTGCATTTTGCACCAACTGCAACCTCACGCGATAACTTGTTACGTGAAAACACTGCTGCCGACAATATCGAAGTGACTGGTAACACAGTGATTGATGCATTGCATCAGGTTGTCGCCAAAATTGATGCTGACCAGGCTTTAAGTCAGCAGTTCGCTAGTGATTTCCCATATGGCCAGGATGGTCGTCGCTTGATCCTGGTGACAGGCCATCGCCGTGAAAGTTTTGGCGCGGGATTCGAAAACATCTGCGCTGCGCTCAAAGCTATTGCTGAACAATTTCCGGATTGTGATGTCGTGTATCCGGTGCATCTGAATCCAAATGTGCGCGAACCTGTCTACCGTCTACTTAGCAACAGCCCGAATGTGCACCTGATCGCGCCGCAGGATTATCTGCCTTTTGTTTATCTGATGAGCCGTAGTTATCTGGTATTGACAGACTCTGGTGGCATCCAGGAAGAAGCACCATCGTTGGGCAAACCAGTGCTGGTGATGCGTGATACGACTGAGCGACCAGAAGCCGTGGCAGCAGGAACAGTCAAATTGGTGGGAACTGACCAGCAGGTGATTGTGTCAGAGGTTCACAAACTGATGACCGATCAGGCCTATTACGACAGTATGAGTTTTGCGCACAATCCTTATGGTGACGGCTTGGCGTGTGGTCGTATCGTGGAAAGCATCAAGCGTCATTTTGCCGATAAAAACTAATCTCAGGAAAAGTATGACTACTGTATTTGAACAGCGGAAACAGAGCTTGCTTGCAAGCCCCGCGACATGGCTTGTGACAGGGTGTGCTGGATTTATAGGGTCAAACTTACTTGAACAGTTGTTAAAACTAAATCAGAAAGTCGTTGGTCTTGATAACTTTGCTACCGGCCATCAACGTAATTTGGATGAGGTTAAAAACCTTGTTACTGCAGAACAGTGGCAGAACTTTCGTTTCATTGAGGCGGATATTCGGGATTACTCCAGCTGTGAGCAGGCCGTTCGGGGCGTAGATTTTGTGTTGCATCAGGCTGCGTTAGGATCAGTACCACGCTCGATAAATGACCCTGTGAGCACTAACGCGACCAATATCAGTGGCTTTCTAAATATGTTGCAGGCAGCACGCCAAGCTTCAGTGACTGGGTTTGTTTATGCAGCGTCAAGTTCAACTTATGGTGATCATCCTGCGTTACCAAAAGTAGAAGCTAACATCGGCAATCCGTTGTCACCATATGCAGTAACTAAGTATGTTAATGAACTGTACGCAGATGTCTTTTCACGTTGCTACGGTTTTAATGCAATAGGCTTACGTTACTTCAATGTGTTTGGGCCGCGTCAGGACCCAAATGGCGCCTATGCGGCGGTGATCCCAAAATGGACTGCTGCAATGATTAGTGGTCAGCCGGTGCTTATCAATGGTGACGGCGAAACCAGTCGGGATTTTTGCTTTGTGGCTAATGCGGTACAAGCGAATATTTTAGCGGCTACAACTGCGCTGGAAAAAGCAGAAGTATTTAATGTTGCTGTAGGTGATCGCACAACTTTAAACGATTTGTTCAATGCAATCCGCGACACATTGGCTAATAATGGCTCCTCATATCAATTGGCTCCGGTTTATCAGGGATTCCGTGCTGGTGACGTCAGGCACTCACAAGCTGATGTATCTAAAGCTAAAACAATTCTTGGATTTGAACCGAGCCATACTATCTGGCAAGGGCTCGACGTTGCGATGCCTTGGTATTTAGCGCAATAAGCGAAGTTCTTTAAGTACGGATAGCGATCGTGCTGTTGGTAGAGATCATAGTTAAGCTTTTCGTTGGTCTGATAGTGGCAACCAGCAAATGGCACATAGTGGAGTAATTGAGTGAAAAGGTTTGTTTCTAGGTTAAGTCTTTTTTTTGCTGTTATTGTGTTTAGTATCAGTGCTTTAGCTGTTACACCTTCACCAGCAATGCTGGAGCAATTAAAGAAACTGCCGAAATCTGAACAACAGCGCATCGCCCGCCAATATGGTTTTGATTTAGACAAACTGAATCAGTCTCCCTCTGCAGATGCAGTGGATACCAGTGAAAAAGATAGCCAGGTCCAACTGGAGCCGTTGAAAACACCTGAGCAACTCGAAGAGATTAAAAAGAAAGAACTGAACGAACAGGATAAAAAGCCTATTCGTTTTGGTATGAACATGTTTGATCCGACCATCAGTACCTTTGCCCCTATCGGTAATGTTCCGGTCCCTGATAGTTATTCGCTTGGTGCTGACGACGAACTGTTAATTCAGTTGTTTGGTAAGCAAAGTGCTGAAGAGAAAGTGAAAGTTGCCCGTGATGGCACATTATCGATCCCTGGTTTTTCTCCTTTTAATGTCGCTGGTTTGAGTTTTGTCAAAGCGAAGGAATTAATCGCAGCACGGATTAAAGAACAAAATTTGGGCGTTGAAGTAGCGGTGAGTATGGGGAAACTCCGCACCATTAACGTCATGATTGTGGGGGAGGCTAAATTTCCGGGTAGTTACACGGTTTCAGCCCTGTCGACGCTGACGCAAGCTCTATTTGTGGCCGGTGGTGTTAGTGACATCGGGTCGCTTCGTGAAATCAAGGTAAAGCGTGCCGGTGTTGAAGTTGCGAATTTCGATTTGTACAAATTATTGATGCATGGTGATGCTAGTAGAGACGTTTTCCTCAAGCATGGCGACGTCGTTTTTATTTCGCCAATTAAATCTGCAGTAGAGATCAGTGGCGAAGTACAAAGACCCGCTATTTACGAAGTACTGGCTGACGAGACCGTTGCTGACGTGGTGAAAATGGCTGGTGGCAGTAAGGCTGGCGCTTTCCCCCGTAAGGTCGTAGTAG
>JACCDS010047296.1_pt1 | contig 12371 bp, 10 predicted proteins | sample 7446441 | NCBI WGS metagenome assembly JACCDS01 (sample SAMN15323445, study PRJNA562643) | freshwater metagenome | isolation source: river surface water | place: USA:Blue River Watershed | collected 2017-08-17
GTAAAAAGCATTGCAAGCAACGAAGGCATTAGCCAAGCAGAGCTTGATAGCATTGCTGGAACAGGTTCAGAAGGTAGAGTTACCAAACAAGATATTTTAGATTACGTTGCAAGCAGAAAATCAGGTTCAGCACCTGCGGCAGCATCTGCACCTGCTGTAAAAGCTGAAGCTCCAAAAGCAGCAAGTACTGCACCAGCAGCAGCATCAGAAATAAAAATTACAGCTCCAACTGTTACTGCAAATAATGGCGACGAAATAATTGAGATGGATAGAATGCGTAAACTTATTGCCGATCATATGGTAATGAGTAAACACGTTTCTCCTCACGTTACTTCATTTGTTGAAGCAGACGTAACAAACATTGTTCGTTGGAGAGATAAAGTGAAGAAAGAATTTGAAAAACGCGAAGGTGAAAAAATCACTTTTACCCCGATATTTATTGAAGCGCTAGTAAAAGCTATTAAAGATTTCCCAATGATTAATATTTCTTTAAATGGCACTCAAATTATTAAGCGTAAAAATATAAACATTGGTATGGCTGCAGCTTTACCTAGTGGTAACTTAATTGTTCCAGTTATTAAAAATGCTGATCAAATGAATTTGGTTGGTTTAACTAGAGCAGTAAATGATTTAGCAAACAGAGCACGTGCCAATAAATTAAGTCCGGATGAGATTTCTGGTGGAACATACACACTTACAAACGTAGGTTCATTTGGTAACGTAATGGGAACTCCAATTATTAACCAACCTCAAGTAGCAATTATGGCGGTAGGTGCTATTCGTAAAATGCCTTCAGTAATTGAAACTCCAGAAGGCGATATGATTGCAATTCGTCACAAAATGTTTTTATCACACTCATATGATCACCGTGTAGTTGATGGTTCTTTAGGAGGACAATTCGTACGCCGTGTGGCCGATTACTTAGAGGGATTTGATGTAAACAGAGAATTTTAATTTTATACACTTTGTAGAAAAAAGCGTGGACATAATTCCACGCTTTTTTTGTTTATGCTGTTTATTGATGTTTTTTTGAATCGGTATAATGTTTGTGCCCGTATATACATACTAAAACATTAACCTATGAAAAAGATTCAATTAATTTGCATGTTACTATTCATGGTTTTAATAGTGAATGCTCAACCCAAAGGTTTTTATTATTATTCGAGAGTTGGATTAGGAACTTCAGAATTTTATAAAACAAGTAATGTAAACCAACAAAGTAAATTGGCTTTAAATGTTGGTATCGCCGGAAATTATCAGTTCAATAAATACCTAGGTGTAATTGTAGAAGCAAACTTGAGTTCAAAAGGAGCAAAAGTTATTGGTACAGAACCTGCAAATTTCACAACTCCTGCAAAAGCGTATGAAGATATTTATCGCTTGTTTTATGCAGAAATTCCACTTTTACTTAAAGCTAGTTATCCAATTAGCGATAATTTCTACATTAAAGGTTTCGGAGGTATTAGTAATAATTTCAAACTATTAGGTACCTACAGCAGAAATTATGATGATCCCAATGAAAACGATCAATTAGATCAAGAAATTAATGGCATAAATATTAATGAACAATCTGTAATTCTGGGGATTGGATTTGAAGTGCAAGACAAAGCAGAGCATCTATATTCCGTTGATTTTAGAACCAATAGAGCCATAAACTCCTTTGGAAATATAAAGAATAGTCAGAATAATGTAATAACTGGCTATAATAATTACTATACTATTGGATTTGGATTTAGTTTTTAGTTATATTGCATTGAACAATTTTTTTGCTGAATTTATTAGGTGAACAATTCAGTTATAAAAGGGAAGTACCTTCGACAAGTATTTCCCTTTATTTTTTTATCGTAATACCAATTGTACAGTACTTCTGCTTCGCTGTTCGAGTAATAATTGTTTGTTTTTCACAATTTCTTCAATTACTGCTTCATTGTAATGTCTAATGGTTACTAATTCCAAACCATCATTATAGTACACTTTGTATTTATTCGAAACATCCGCAATTAGTGCTTCTACTTTATCATCATTATCAATACAACAAGAAAAGGTCATGGCAGAATTTTGCATGGTATTAATTTTAATTCCATGTTTACTGATGATGCCAAATAATTCACTTAAATTCTCTTCCGCAATAAATGAAAAATCGAGTGTAGAAATACTTAGAAGTTTCTGATCTTTTTTTACAATGATAATCGCTTTATCGAATACTACATTATCCTTTAATCCAACACAAGTCCCTTCTTGTGAGGGGTCGGAAAATGCTTTCACAAACAAAGGAATTTTTTTGTTCTGTAGAGGCTTTATGGTTTTAGGGTGAATTACACTTGCTCCATAATAGGTCATTTCAATAGCCTCTGCATACGGAATATGATCTAACTTTTGTGCGTTTGGAAATAATTTAGGATCGGCAGTGAGTACTCCAGGAACATCTTTCCAAATAGTTACACTTTCAGCATCTAAACAATTCGCAAAAATAGCTGCTGTATAATCAGAACCTTCTCTACCCAGGGTAGTAGTAAAATTTTCGGAAGTACATCCAATAAATCCTTGGGTAATAATTGTTTTTTCTTTTAATACTGATGGTAGATCTTTTTGAATGAAACTGCGTGTTTTATCCCAATCAACCTTAGCCTCTCTATAGGTGTTATCGGTTTGAATGTAAGCACGTGCATCGACCCAAGCACAATTCATCCCCTTGTATTGCATATAGGCTGCAACAATTTTTGTCGATAATAATTCGCCTAAAGAAACAATTTGATCGTATAAATAATTTTTAGAGTCTTGAGCTTCTTCTTCGACTATCCATTCGAGTTCTACAAATACATTTGAGATTTCATCTTTTACTTTTTGACCATCGGCACCAAATAATTCATCAATCATATTGAAGTGAAAATCGTGTACTACTTGAACAAGTTCATTAACGTTAGAATCCTTGTTAATGTAAGCTTTCCATACCGCTTCCAAGGCATTGGTGGTTTTAGCCATCGCCGAAATCACAACCAATACCTTTTCGCCAGCATAACTGCTCAAAATTTCACAAACATTTTTTACTGCCGCTGCATCCTTTACCGATGCTCCTCCAAATTTGAATACACGCATATATTTTAAATTGTCAATGGTGAATTGTCAATTGTAAATGATGACAAAACTATATATTATTCAATTAAACATTTAAAATTAACAATTAACAATTAACAATTAACAATTAACAATTAATCTATAGGTACCACTATTTCCGTTACACCTGCAACATAGGGTTTGATTTCGTATAAGCCATAATGAAATACAAGTCCATCTTTGCTTAATGTGAAATTGTTAGGAAGGTAAAATATACCTTTTTCAAAAAAGTAATTCGAGTAATCATCTGTGGCGCTTAGTCCTTCTTGTTTTCTGAAAATTTCTTCAGCTTTTTTGGTGATGTTGTTAATTTCTTCTTTAGTATACATTTCATCTAAGCTAACTACTTTGTTTTTTTCGCGATTGTACACCAGGTAAGTAGTTCCATACATACCATGTGCACCCCCGGTATATTCGTTAAATTCAAATTTTAAACACAAATAAGGGTATTGTTGATAGGGTACAGTTACGTTGATTTCTCTGTTCCAATATTGGGTGTATGATGGATCTATTTTTATCATCGAATCGTAACGCATTACAAATGCAGCAGCAGCTTCTGCTGCTCCTGATACCATATCGTTGCCTTTGTACTCTTTTATCAATTCGTTAATAATTGCTTTGTTGATGAGCGCGGTGTCGCCTCTCTGACTAAAGTTTGGGTAGCGAATAATGGCATAGGTTCTATCGCTATCATTTTCAGAGCGTTTAAACTCCGACCAGCTTTCTGCCTTGTAAATGGTATAAGAAAGGGTGTCTGTTCGTTGATTATCTTTTTCCGACGAACCACCACACGATTGTAGTACAATGGCAGAGATGAGTAGGAGGTAGCTTAGGTTTTTCATTTGTTGAGTATTTAGTATCGAGTATTGAGTATTGAGTATTGAGTATTGAGTATCAGGTACTAGTTACCTTTAATTCGTATCCCGATAGCTATCGGGACGTAATTTGTAATTCGTAATTTGTAATTCGTAATTAAACTTGTATTGCGCCATTTAGCCACTCAGGGTCAAAGCTTGCGTTGTATTTCTTATAAAAATTAATGGCGGGTTCGTTCCATTCGAGCACTTGCCAAACAATTCCTTTTAATTTTTTCTCTTTTGATTCTTCGATTAATTGGTCGAAGAGTAATTTGCCGATGCCTTTTCCTCGGTATTCCTCGGTTACAATAATATCTTCAAGGTACATACGGCAACCTTTCCAGGTAGAGTATCGAATGTAATACAAAGCAAAGCCAACAATTTTTTCGTTTTCTTCGGCTACAAATGCCCACCATACAGGCTTATCAGAAAATCCAGCTGTTTTAAATTCTTCAAGTGTAACCGTTACTTCATCGGGTGCACGTTCGTATAATGCAAGTTCTCTTACTAATTCCAATAATTGTTCGCAGTCTTCGGCAAGTGCTCTTCTAATTTTCATCTTCTTTATTTTTATAATGTTTGATGATGCGTTTACCGAAAAGTGTACTTCCTAATCGAACCATGGTGCTACCATTTTCAATGGCTAGTTTATAATCGCTCGACATTCCCATCGATATTTCTTTGAAATAGTCGTCTTTTCTGAAATAACTTTGTTTTATTCCCGAAAACAATACGGCTAATTCTTTGAATTCTTCGTTGATTTGGCGCTCTAAATCAGTGTTCGTAGCAATTCCCATCAATCCTACAATTCTGATGTTCTGTAGCTCTTTAAATTCATCTGAGCGAAGCAATTCAATCAACTCATCGTACCCTAATCCAAATTTCGTGTCTTCATCGGCAATGTATACTTGCAGTAAACAATCGATTACTCGGTTATTTTTGAGCGCCTGTTTGTTGATTTCTTGAAGTAATTTCAGACTATCTACAGATTCTATAAGATGGATGAAGGGAGCTATGTATTTAACTTTATTGGTTTGTAAATGGCCTATTAAGTGCCAATGGATGTCTTTAGGGAGAGCTTCGTATTTTTCGACTAATTCTTGCACATGGTTTTCTCCAAACACACGCTGACCAGCGTTATAGGCTTCCATGATATCCTCTTGACTTTTGGTTTTAGATACGGCAACTAATTCAACGCCTAATACCTCTAATTCAGTTTTTATTTTTATAATGTTCTCTCTAATACTCATTATCATTACATTTGTGAGCAAATTTACTAATTTAGAAGTTTAAGTATTGAAAAATAAAGGATTCATATCAATTTTTATCTTGTTTATATTCACCGCCTGTTCTAAGCCTGAGGTGAAAATACCTGATAATGTTATACCTAAAGATTCTATGGTCTTTATAATGATGGATGTACATTTAGCGGAAGCTGGTGTAAAAACACTATCAGCCGATTCGACCATGATTAACTTGAAGAATTATTATCAGTTTATATATAAAAAGCACCACATTACCGAAGAACAATTTCAGTACAGTTTGCGTTTCTACACATATCATCCGGTTGTATTACAAGAAATTTATACAAAAATGGCTGAGGAGATGAGTAAAAAGGAAACCGAAGTGTCTAAAATGCAACCATAATGCTTTACCCCGAACAGATCTATCATAAATTAGGATTCCTAGAAGTTAAAGAAGAAATAAAAAAGGAATGCATGAGTAGCATGGGTAGAACCATGGTCGATAAAATGCAGTTTATCACTAATTTCGATTTACTTCAAAAACTATTATTACAAACTCAAGAATTCAAACAAATTATAGTATCGGGCAGAAATTTCCCTTCAGAAAATTTCTTTGATATAAAAAGCATTGCAGAACGAATTAGGGTAGAAGGAGCCTATTTATTAGAAGAAGAATTTTTGAAATTGAATCAAGCATTACATACCGTAAAAGCTTGTTTACAGTTTATTAAAGATTCGGAGGGTGCTTACCCGAACATCGAATTATTGAGCAAAGACTTAGTGTTCGACCCGCAGTTGATAAAATCCATAGAGCAGGTTATCGACCCAAAAGGAAACGTCCGCCCAACAGCATCATCCGCATTAAAAGAAATTTTACAAGCCATACAAGGAGCTGAGTCGGAAGTACGAAAACGTATAACGCAAATATTTAAGGAGTGGCAAAAAGAAGGTTATACTTCCGACGGACAATTAACTGTTCGAGAAGGTAGGATGGTGATACCCGTATCAGCAGAATACAAACGCAAGGCAAAAGGATTAATTCTCGATGAATCGTCGACAGGGCAAACGGTATACATGGAGCCTACGGAGGTCTTTGAACTTAATAACAGAATTCGCGATTTAGAATACCAAAGGCGAAGAGAAATTATTAAAATATTAACAGAATTGACCAATGAAATTAGACCTGCTTTACCCAGTTTGTTACAATACCATTCTTACTTAAGCATTATTGATTTCATTCGTGCGAAAGCCTTGTTTGCATTGCGTTTAGACGCACACTTGCCTCAAATTAATAAAGAGTTAAAATTCGACTGGATTAATGCTAAACATCCATTGTTGAGTTTACATTTTCAGGCATTAAAGAAAAAAGTAGTACCACTCAATGCTCAACTTAATGAGCAACAAAGAATTATTTTGATTTCGGGCCCGAATGCTGGTGGGAAGTCGGTTGCATTAAAAACAATTGGCTTAATACAACTAATGTTTCAGCATGGTTTATTAGTACCACTTTCTCCCGATTCAACATTATCTATCGTAAAAAAAATACTTGTGGATATTGGCGATGATCAATCGATAGAAAGTGATTTGAGTACGTACAGTGCACACCTCTCGAACATGAATGTGTTTTTGAAAAATGCAACACCACACACACTTATTTTAATTGATGAATTTGGAACCGGAACGGATCCAAAATTCGGAGGACCGATGGCTGAAGCAGTATTGGAATTGCTCAATGAGAAAAAGGTAAAAGGAGTTATTACTACGCATTATTCTAACTTAAAAGTGTTTGCTAGCAATACAGAGGGTTTAGTAAATGCATCGATGTTGTTTGATACCACGGAGCTGAAAGCATTGTACCAATTGGAACTTGGACAACCAGGAAGTTCTTATGCATTTGAAATTGCACAAAAAACAGGACTACCTGCAAAGTTAATTCAACTCGCAAAACAAAAGGTAGGAAGGTCGCAACAGAAGGTCGATGATTTATTAATCGACTTGCAAAAAGACAAAGTGAAGATTGATGAAATGGCTAAGATGTTGCAAGCCGATAAAGAGCAAGCTGCATCCTTACTTCAACAAAATAAAGAACTCAAAAAAGAATTAGAAGAAAATAAAAAACGATTGTTAAGAGACAGTCGCGAAGAGGCAAAACGTATATTATTACAAGCCAATAAACTTATTGAGAATACCATTTCAGAAATCAAAGAGGTAAAGGCGGAGAAAGAAGCGACGAAAGTTATTCGACAAAAACTATCGGAACAAGCAGAGCAATTATTAGAGCAATTAGATGATTCGAAATTACCAAAGACGGAAGAAAAGAAGGATAAAAATTTCAGCATTGGAAACTGGGTGCGACTAATAGAGAGTAATGCTGAGGGCCGCATCATCAATATACAAAAAAACAAAGCAGAGATTGCTATTGGCGACTTACGAACGCTTGTATCTTTTGCAAAATTAGAAAAATTAAAAGAGCCAAATCAGAAGTCGAGTTCATCGGGTAAGTTTTCATCAGCAAAAACATATACCGATTCGGTACGCGATTTTACACCACAGATAGATGTGCGAGGAATGAGGGGAGAGGAAGCATTGATGGAGGTAGAAAAGTACCTCGACAAAGCTTTGATGATGGGATTCAATCAAATCAGAGTATTACATGGAAAGGGCGACGGTATTCTACGTAAAATCATCCGCGAATCGTTGAAGAAATACAAAGAAGTTCAATCGGTAAGTGATGAACACGTTGATTTTGGAGGCGATGGAATTACTATTGTGAGTTTGAATTCTTAATTAAATAGTTTTCATTTTTTTAGCTCACAGAGTTACACGGAGTACACACAGAGTTTCACGGAGTATTTTAGGGGCAGTGCTAGTCTGACTAACTTCCTCTTTTTTTTATCTCATGCATGCGGTCCCCGAACCTATCTAAATTCATCTTTCAGCATTCAATATTCAACATTAACATTGTGAAACTCTGTGTGTACTCCGTGTAACTCTGTGAGCTAATATTCTATTCAATCATAAGTTTCTTAAGGTAATTACCTTTTTCTGTTTTTATTTCGAACAAATAAAATCCCTTATCATTTAAATCACGAATTTCAATTTTGTAGTCGTCATATTTTTCTGTAAACATTAATTGACCCATCGAGTTATAAATTGTTATTTGTTGTATTTTTTTTGGAGCAATAATGTTTATTGGATTTCCATGACTTGGATTAGGATAGATAAGAATATCCTTATTGCTAATCGTATTAACACCCAAAGGAGTACAATTTGCTAAGTTTATAGCCACCACTGCACGTACACGCGATTCTATTAAATCAAAATAATCTTGTCCGGGACAGGATGTATAACCTGGATTACAACCTTGTCTATGACCAGCGATTACGCCTAGATACATAACCGGATTTGCTACAGGGTGCAAAGAACTATCGTAAGGATTTAGTAATTGTTCCTTCCATAATTTCCATACAATTAATTTATTGATGGAGGCGAAGGCAGTATCAGTAGGAAGGTAACCGGTATTTTGATAATTCCCTAATAAGCATATGCCCATGGTATTGGTGTTTCGTGCGCACATGTGAGCACCAATCACATTATCATCGCCTAGGGAATCACCTTGTCGGCCATCGAATATATCGCCGTTTGGAGCAACCAAATAGTTATATCCAATATCGTCCCAACCGTTGGTTTGCGTATGAAAAAGGTAATAGTTTCTTACAGTATTTACATAATTGGTGTCGGTATTAGAACCGGCAGCATGGTGTAGAATGATATGTTTTACTTGAGAGTACGAAGGATTTGGCGCAGGATCTGGTAAACCGACTCTCCAAACGCTTTGATCGATGCTTTGCGGTTGTTGGCTACAATCGTTTGAGCTTTTTTTTTTATTGTCTTGTAAGTAAGACTTCTTCAAAGGTTTGGCATATAATAAATTTATGCGGATGGTACCTTCGAGTTTACCACTGTAAAAACTAAAAAATTGAAAAGAACTTTTTGATATTAATAAACTAGACGATTGATTGTAGCCACGTTCGGCAATCTCCTGAAGATTGGAGGTGTTCTCATCATCTTTATTGAGTATAAATTTTTCAGTACCTCCTAACAAAATGTAAGCACCCTCAAACGATTGATCGTTTTTTACTTCAACTGTTAGACTAGTGCCTAAAAATTGAGGAATAATTTGAGTGTAAAAGGTGTTTTTCTTTACGTTAAATTCGATTGATTTAAAGTGTTTGCCATTTTCTTTGATGGTAGAAATCGGCCCTTCTTGCGCGAAGGTAGAAGTAAAACAAAAAATAAGTATAAGGGATAAAATGTTTTTCATTAAGCTAATATAAGGAAAATCCGTGAATCCGAAAGGCCGATAGACCGTGAACCCGAAAGACCGATAGGCCGTTAAACCGAAAGGTAGATAATTCGATAGTCCGTGAACCCGAAAGGCCGAAAATCTGAGAGGTAGAAAGGATTTTTTTTTGAAGAGAATTATTTCTTTAGATTTTGCTTTAAATAATCTTGAAGTTTCACGTTCATTCTTATTACATGATTATTTTTATCAAGTATTGATTTCTTAGTTTCTAAGTCTAAATAGTTTAATTCGTGAGCAAGAGTAATAAAAGAATGTAATTCATATGATGACCCGTTAGCAATGGATAAAAAGTTAATAAATTCTTTTTTTGAATTTCGACCAGCGCCCTCAGCAATATTGGCAGAGATTGAAGTTGAACATCGTTGAATTTGGGAAATAATACCAAATTTTTCTTCTTTTGGTAAAAGCTTAGAAACTTTATATACATCTTTTGCCAATTCAATTGCTTTCTTCCAAACTTGTAATTCTTCAAGTATAATCATAATCAAATATTGATTATTCTAACAACAAATAAAACTGCATAAATGCAGGTTTTTTAATGCAGGTTTTTTTAAAACAAACTAATGTATTTATGCATCTTCAATCCGGAATACCATGACTAAATTAGACCTCACAGTCCTTCTGATTAACGGACTCACAGCCTCTTAGCCTAACTTTCTTTCTGTCTAACGGCCTCTCGGCCTTTCGGAATAACGGTCTGTCGGTCTTTCGGCCTTTCGGATTTACAGACTTTCGGATTCACGAATTTTCCTTATAATTGTACATAAAATACAAAGCAATACGCATGAATAAAGTTGTAAAAAACGCTGAAGAGGCAATCAAGGATATACAAGATGGGATGACCCTCATGTTGGGGGGATTCGGATTGTGCGGAATTCCTGAAAACTGCATCAATGCATTGGTAGCGAAAGGAGTAAAGAACTTAACTTGTATTTCAAATAATGCAGGGGTCGATGATTTTGGTATTGGCTTAATGCTAAAACAACGACAAGTAAAGAAAATGATTTCATCGTATGTGGGAGAAAATGCAGAGTTTGAGCGACAATTATTGAGTGGAGAATTAGAAGTAGAATTAATACCACAAGGTACCCTTGCAACACGTTGCATGGCAGCAGGATATGGTATGCCAGCAATTTTTACACCGGCAGGAGTAGGAACAGAAGTAGCTTTAGGAAAAGAAGTTCGCAATTTCAACGGTAAAGATTATTTGATGGAATATGCCTTCGATTCTGATTTTGCTATTGTGAAAGCTTGGAAAGGCGATACCATGGGAAATTTAATATTTAGATCAACAGCTAGAAATTTCAATCCGGTGATGGCCATGGCAGGTAAAATTACCATTGCCGAAGTAGAGCATTTAGTACCTGCTGGAGAACTTGACCCCGATCAAATACATACACCAGGCATTTATGTACACCGCATATTTGAAGGCAAGAATTACGAAAAGAGAATAGAACAAAGAACGGTAGCCAATTAGCTCAATAGCTAATTAGCTAATTAGCATTTAAGAATGGTTTTTAGTAGTACAATTTTTCTGTTTTATTTTCTGCCTTTGTTTTTAGCATTATATATGCTAGTGGATAAAGCCTACAAGAATTATATAATTCTTGCTTTTAGTTTTTTCTTTTATCAATGGGGTGCACCTAAGTTTGTTTATTTATTATTAAGTGTAACGCTGGTCGATTTTTATATTGTAAAAGCTTTACATCAATCAGAAGGCAATAAACGTAAACTCTTTTTAGTATTCTCTTTAATATTAAATACAGGTCTACTTTGTTACTTTAAATATTCAAATTTCTTCATAGAGAATGTAAATTCGTTATTGACAAGTTTTGGGGCAAAAAATATTGCTTGGACAGAAGTTGCATTACCAATTGGTATATCCTTTTTTCTATTTGAAACACTTACCTATTCAATTGATGTGTATAGAAGAGTGCATGCACCTCTGACAAATGTTTTTGATTATTTTACCTATATATTATTATTCCCAAAATTAATTGCAGGACCCATAGTTCGTTTTCATGAGATAGCAGATCAAATTTCAGATCGAACAAAATTCGAAAACGCTGACAATAGGTTTTTAGGAATTACTCGATTTATTATTGGGCTCTCCAAAAAAGTCTTAGTTGCGAATGTTTTAGCAAAAATTGCCGATGATATTTTTGCATCAGACATGTCTACTTTAAGCACATACAATGCTTGGATAGGTATAATAGCTTATTCTTTTCAAATTTATTTTGATTTTTCTGGTTATTCTGACATGGCTATTGGACTTGGTAGATTTATGGGATTTAAGTTTATTGAGAATTTTAATAATCCGTATATATCTCAAAATATATCAGAGTTTTGGCGTAGATGGCATATGAGTTTAGGAAGATGGATGAAAGACTATTTGTATATACCATTAGGTGGAAATAAAGGTTCTAAATACAAGGTATTATTCAATTTATGGATAGTATTTATCATTTCAGGATTATGGCATGGTGCCGCTTGGAATTTTATATTGTGGGGTGTTTTTCATGGGTTTTTCTTAATTCTCGACCGTTTGTTTTTAGTGAAACTCCTTAATAAAACAGGACGAATATTTAGTATTTTATTTACCTATGTAATTACATTAATTGGTTGGGTATTGTTTAGAGCAGATAGTTTGAGTCAGGTTAAAGTATACTTAACTAAAATGTTTAGTTTCCAATCTGGAGTATCATATGATTTAACCAATCAATCATTAGTCATATTTATTTTGGCTACTCTATTTTCATTTATTGGAGTCTTTTCCATAACAGAGAAATA
>JACCDS011778718.1_pt1 | contig 12367 bp, 10 predicted proteins | sample 7446441 | NCBI WGS metagenome assembly JACCDS01 (sample SAMN15323445, study PRJNA562643) | freshwater metagenome | isolation source: river surface water | place: USA:Blue River Watershed | collected 2017-08-17
AGCGCAATGCAGATGACTTAGCGTTTTTAGATACACGTTTAGCAGAAGAAGAAAAACAATTGCCAACAGAAAAAAGAAGTGGCCTGGGTTTAATTGAAAAATTAAAATTTGTTTTAGAAAACGGATTTGAAAGAATCACCTATACAGAAGCAATTGACATTTTATTAAATAGCAATCACTATAAGAAAAAGAAATTCACTTATGATGTGAAATGGGGTATTGATTTACAAAGCGAACATGAGCGTTTCTTGGTGGAGCAACACTTTAAGAAGCCGGTGATTGTAACCAATTATCCAGCTGCGATCAAGGCGTTCTATATGCGCATGAATGATGGTTGTGAGGCGGGTAAAGAAACCGTTGCTGCAATGGATATTTTAGCCCCAGGCATTGGTGAGATTGTAGGTGGATCACAAAGAGAGGAGCGTTTAGAGAAATTGGAACAAAGAATGAATGAGATGCACATCCCATTAGAAGAGATGAGCTATTATTTAGATACAAGGCGTTTTGGTAGCGTACCACATGCTGGATTTGGCTTGGGTTTTGAACGTATGGTACAGTTTGTAACTGGTATGACGAACATTAGAGATGTTATACCGTTTGCAAGAACACCAAAGAATTGTGAATATTAAAAAATTTTGAAAGAGCGCATTCGCGCTCTTTTTGTTAAAGCGTAAGCTTAAAAATTGCGCACTAAATTTGACTTAATTATAATTTATGGGTATTCTTTTTGTTTTAATAGGTGCGTTTTGTTTTGCAATCAGTAATGCCTACTGGAAAAAAGTAACAGCCACAATCCCGTATCAAATTGGCATGTTTTATCGTGGCATTTTTGCAACTATTATATTTTCAATTTTATATTTTGGTTTTCGTCAGGCAGATTTTTTCAAATACTGGGTGGTAAGAGATATTGCATTTGATCAAGAGTTATTATTATCAATTGCACTAAGTGTTTTCAATATTTTTGGTCTTGTGTTTTTTTTACAGGGTATTCAAAAAGCGCCTGTAAGTGTTGTGGTGCCTGTCTCTTCTTTAAAGCTGTTTACTATTTTAACGGCTGTTTTTGTCGTTGGGGAAGTCTGGCATAGTAATTATTTGTTGGCTTTTATTTTAAGTACCATTGGATTAATTCTATTGTATTTAAAACGAGGAGAAATAAACAAGGCTAAAGAATTTGAAAAAGGCATGTTGTATGGAATCGCTTCAAGTTTTTTCTGGGGCAGTTCTTATGCTTTATATAAGTTTCCAATTTCATGGTTTGGTCCTTTGGCTTTTAGTTTGATTATTGAATCCGTTGCGATGCTATTTGGTTTAATCTTGGTGATTAAAGACGGGCTTTTAAATCAATTGTTTGTTTATTTAAAATACGCCCACATGAAGGCGTATTTAATATTAGGGGCATTATTAGTAATTGGTGGATTGGCTATAAATATGAGTTATGGTTATTTGCCGGTAGTGGTGATCAATATTTTAATCATTAGCAGTCAAATCATTTCTGTTTTAATTGGCTATTTTATTTACAAAGAGCGTTTATCTCGAAACCAATGGCTTGGATTAGCCCTCATTATTACCAGCTTTTTTGTAGTGGCGGCGGTGGCCTAGGGAAGATGCACGCCAATAGAGGGCAGCCGAATTGCACTGCTTTTCAATAAACAACCCCAATTTTTTGCTATTTAAGGTCGGTCTGCTTATATTTGCTCCCCGAACACAGCAATCTGTTTGGATGGATGCAAATCCGATGGCGCTGTAGCTCAGTTGGTAGAGCAAAGGACTGAAAATCCTTGTGTCCCCGGTTCGAGCCCGGGTGGTGCCACAAAAAAGCCTTGTTAAGTTATTCTTACAAGGCTTTTTCTTTTTTATCCAATAGTTTTTCTTGCATCATCAATAATTGTTTTCTGATTTTTTAAAGGCCATTTTAATGTATTATTTGGAACATTAGCTGAAAATATAACGGCGAACATTTTTTTTACTATATTTAACTACCCCAAGAGCTAATATTTTAAATAAACCAATTATTTATATAATATTAGTATGCCTATAAAACTCATATTTGAGCCAAAGAGAACAAGTGCTTCGACTAATCCTTGTTCTATCAAGAGTGTAACACTGTCTTTCGCGATTGCCAAGGAAAAGAAAACAATACTATACAAATTGTATTATCAGCCCCTTTGTGCTAAGCAATAAAATTAAAATATTTTATTAAATCTAAAACGTAATTAAAATGGAAAACAAAATCAAAGAGTTTTATTGTACAAAAGAAGAAGTAGACAAGTTTACAAAAGTTGCAACAATTCAAAGCAACAGAGGAATTTGTTTTGAATTTAGCGATGAGTTTAAAGAAAAACTAGTTGAAAAGGTCTTTAACTTATTTGCACAATTTGAATATAGACAACTTCAAAATGTCGATAAAATGTACATGAAGTTAGACTTAATGTATTTCACACAAAAAAAAATATCGACAAAAATTTTAAAAAATATTAGTGTTTATTTTTTATTAGACAACGAAGAAACAATCTTATTAGATGCAACATCAAATTTTGAACAAGAAGAACGTAATTTGATTTTTAGTTACCAGAATACAGAAAAAGTTCATTTAGATATCGAAGTAAGTCAGTTTGTTAAGTTGGCAACTGCCACAAAAATCGAATGGAGAATTCCAGGATTAAGTGAGGGAGAGTTTAGTGTACACGCATTAAATTCTATTAAAGGATTTTATAATGGCGCATTTGACGAAGAGTTTGAAAAAGATAATTTATTAGAATTTATAAGTAAAATAGAAGAAGAAATAAAAAGAGATAAAGAAATTGAGGAAAGAAAAAAGCAAGCACAAGAAGAAGAAGAGGCGCAAATGGCAGACGAGGTCGATGTGGTAAATCAAACACCTGTAAAAGAAAAGAAAACGCCGAAGTGGTTAATATGGGTTGGTGCAATTTTTATTATTTCTGGAATTTTCAGGTTTATTGGTCCTTCAAAAGAGAAAAAAAACGAGTCGAGTGAGGTTACGGAGCAGGTTGTAATTAATGATCAGCCGGGCTACTATTGTGTAAACTTCGATCAGGTTGAAGGAATTGTTTCTTATAAAAACGTTTTAAAAACCAAGAAAAATCCAAAAAAGATTAAAGCAATGCAAAAGCTTTATATAACAAAGGTTGAAAACGGTCTAGGTTACTTTGATAAGTATATGGACGAAGGTTTTGACTTAAATTATATCCCTGCTGGATGGGTAGATATGTCATTATTGTATAAATCTGATATAACCGAACCTATTGAAAGATATACAGTAAAAAGTACCGAGATAGATGGTGTGGAGGTATATAAGGATTACCAATTAGCCAATAAATTCAAATCAAAACTAAATGCTATGCAAGAAGTGCAGGTTGTTTTTGTTGTAGATGGCAAGGTGGGATATGTTAGAGATGTTGTATTTAATAATGACTATTTGAACAAGGTTTCTGGTTGGATTGATCTAACAAAATTTGAAAAAAATGACTAAATCAATTAGAGTTCCAAATAGCACTCAAATCATCATAAAGGGTAATAAATTAAAAAATGAATTTAAATCCTTGTCTATATATCTTTTTGAAAACGAAGAGGCCATTCCAAAAAGTAAGGAGTTCGCAAATGCATTACTTAAAGACACGTGCTCTGTAACCAAGTTTTTCAATAAAAACGAAAATGAAAATTTATATGAATATTTGTTGTCGTTTATTATTGCAATAGAGTGTTTAAAAATTGGAGACCCCGAAGATGAACATAAAATAAAAAACATAGACGCATTAGATCTAGTTTCTAATTGGGAAAAAAATACTAAAGATGTAAAAAAGACAATCATTGAAACAATTAATAACAACCAAAAAGACCTAGACTATTCTATGACCCTAACATTGCTAAAAAAATACAATGAGGAGGGTATTTTTAATGATGATTTATTTGAGAAAATAAAAAATGCTTTAAGGGTTTTTATGTTTAATTTTTCTTACACAATTATTAGTATTGATGGTGATATTGATTCGGATGAAAAAATTCTGATTGACAAATACAATTATGTGATCGGAAATACGAATACAAATAAGGTTGATTTAAAGGGAACAATAACAAAGTCAAATGAAACAAAACAAAGAGCATTAGAAGATATTATGTTTGATATTGACGAGCTGGTGGGAATGGACAATGTAAAAAATGAAATTAAACAATTAATCAATTTTGTTAAAATCAATAAAATAAGAGAAGAAAAAGGCCTTAATAAGGTAGAGATTAGCCTTCATACGGTCTTTTCTGGTCCTCCTGGAACTGGTAAAACTACAATAGCAAGATTGTTGGCAGAGGCTTTCAGGGCGATAGGCATACTTAGTAGTGGCCACCTTATAGAAACTGACAGGTCTTCACTTGTAGCTGGATATGTTGGTCAAACAGCAATTAAGACAAAAGAAGTTGTTGAAAGCGCAATAGACGGCCTTTTATTTATAGACGAAGCATATATGTTGTCAAACGGTGATGATGAATTTGGACAAGAAGCCATTGATACTATTCTAAAATACATGGAAGATAATAGGTCGCGGTTGGTAGTTATTGTTGCAGGCTATGAAAACGAAATGAATGAATTCATAGAATCTAATCCTGGTTTAAAATCTAGATTTAATAAATACATTTCATTTGAAAACTATTCACCATCTGAGCTTTTAGAAATTTTTATGAGACTTTCTAATAAAAACAAATTCATTGTAACTGAAAGTGCAAAAACAAAAATATTTAATAATTTGGCAGAAACCTGTATAAATAAAGAAAATTTTGGAAACGCAAGATATGTAAGAAATTTATTTGAGACCATTATACAAAATCAGTTTGCAAGAGTTTCAACATATACCAACATTACAGATGAAATCTTAACCACAATTGAGCAAGAAGATATCGCTGCATAAAAAAGAGAAAAATATGAAGTTTTCGGATTATGAAATAAATAAAAAAAAGTATACAATCAAGGCAGAAGCTGAACAAATTAGTATATATGAAGTTACTTCAAATAACGAACTTGTTGAATCTGCCATGTCAAATTTTATAAAAGACATTGAATCATTTAGATTATTACACAATAAACTATTGACCGAAAAAACAACGATTACAAATAGAAAAAAATATGTTGTAGCGGTCGATATTTTTTTGAAGATATTCCTAATTGGGTTTGTTTATAAAAAATTCTCAAACAAAGTCAAGGAGTTAACGTCTTATATGAATACGCTTATGGACTTAGAAAATAAATGTAGAATTGAACTAAAACATGAATTACATGATAATTATAAAAAACAGCAAAAAATTTTATTAAATGCATTTCAAAAAATGGCCCAATCTGATTCGGTTTGGGATATTACAAATCAAAGCATGCACGATGGTGTAAGTGATCGTTCGGGGGTTAGTTTCGTGACCGAGAGGTCAGAAGCTTTTTTTGAGAAAAGTCATTTATGGTATATTGACTCCGATATAGAAAGCATGTTTTTCTATAATGTAAACGGACATGATTTTTTTATTTACCCAACCTTTATGATAACAGATTCGGAAAAGAAATTTAAATATGTTAGTATTCCTAACTTAAATATAACCTGTTATAGCACAAAATTTTTAGAATCAGAGTCTATACCTAACGACACAGAAATTGTTGGATATACTTGGAAATACGTCAACAAGAATGGGAGTCAAGATAAAAGGTTTAATGATAATGAACAAATTGCTGTTGCAAAATACGCCGAATTAAAAATTACAGTAACTAAAATGAATTTTAAAGAAACCTATCTGATAAGTAATTACAAAAACACGGATTTATTTGTTAAGGAGTTCGAAAAATATCAGGCTATTTTTAATTAAATTAATAAAATGAAAAAGTACGGATTTAGTTTTTCTTGGAAACGTGCAGTTGGAATAACTTCTGCAAAACAAAAACTTGCTCGTCAAACTGGTATTCCAACGACAAGGGGTGGCATAGAACGAAAGGTAGGAAGATCAATAATTAATTTATTAATGGGGCTTTTATTTAAAAAACGATAAAATAGGTTATTTATATAAAGGGTATTTTTCTTAACCTATTGCTATCATTTCATTAAAACAATAAATAATTTAGCTTGATCCAGAAGACTTCAGTTAAAAATGTCTGCCTTTTATTGAATTATAATTTTCTTTCTCTCAACAGTATGTGCCGAAAAGATACCTAATGCACCCCCAATAATATTAGAAGGTGGGTTCGATGGCGTGGTTCCACCACCAGGTCCTGCGCCGGATTGTTGATAAATCGTATAGTAATACAAATACGTTGGTCGAGTAATACATTGCATTTCGACAGAAATTAAGTCTTTTAATTTTACTTCTAAAGAATCTGTGCCTCCCCTTAGTGGTCTTTGATTTACTTTTCCATTGTTTAAGTTATCATTGAATACATGAAAGGTTTGATCCAATGTATCGTTGATTTTTTGAATAAAACGATAACTATTACCCAAGACAACCGGATCGGTGTAAACTGGAATTACAGTATATCGTGTCTCGCCATTCACTCTAAATGGATTAATTCTCAAACTATCAAATCCCACTTTTTCTGGCATTGTGGATTGTGCTGTGTATTTTTTATTGTCAACAGTGACTTCTAAAAAATAGGTATTTCCATAGATGCCTTTGATGTTTTTTGTTTTATACAATCCTTGCTTTTCATGTTGCAGCGTGTCAATCTTGCCAGTGTTGTCTTTCACAATTACAAGCGCGTTGGTAACACCAGGAAATTTAGAAACATCAGTTATTGGAATGGATTGACTAAGTCGAATGGTGTAAGGGCCAGCTTCATCTGTAATATTACCATCAATGACCAACATAGATTGATTTGCATCAAGTGGAAGTTGAATTTCTTTTTCGCAACCCATCATCATCGCGCCCAATACTAACAATGAAAAACATTTTTTAAACATAATTAAAATTTAAATTGATAGGTTACACTTGGCACCCACCTAAACAAGGAGGTCTGGATAATTTGTGTTCTACTAGGGTCGTTGGGATCATCTTGAAAATTAATTTGATAGGCATTTTCTCTGCCATACACATTATACAAACTGAAGTTCCAAGAAGAATGGGTTCTTTTATTACTTTTCTTATCATAGGTTACACTCAAATCCATTCTATGATTGTCTGGCATTCGATTGGCGTTTCTAGAAGCATATTGGTAAATGGTTTGACCTTGAATGGCATATTTTCCTGTAGGAAAAGTAACAGCGTCTCCTGTATTGTATACAAAAACAGAAGAAATAGACCAACTTGAGTTTATTGTATACACGCCAACAATAGACAAGTCGTGTGTTCTATCTTGTCTTGCATTGTACCAATTGTTTTGATTGATGCCGTTGATTTTTCTTTCTGTTTTAGAAAGAGTATAGCTTACCCATCCAGTGAGTATACCCTCTTTCTTCTTCCATAATAATTCAAGTCCATAAGCACGACCCTTGCCAAATAAAAGCGCACTTTCTACGTCTGTAAGTGTGTTGATTTCTGCGCCATCTTTATAATCCACTTGGTTTTGTAAATTTTTATAATACACTTCTGCGCTTAATTCAAATCGATTATTTTGCCAGCCTTGCACATAGCCAAGACTAAGTTGGTCCGAAATTTCAGGTTTGATATTGTAAGAGTTGCCAATCCATTGATCGGATGGGCTTGATGCGGTTGAATTACTGAGTAAATGTAAATGCTGTATGTTTCTTGCATAACCCGCCTTAAAGCTTTGTTGGTCTGTCGAACGATAGTTCGCCGTAATTCTTGGTTCAGGATTAATATAAGTTTTACCAAAACTTCCTTTATCTAATTGAATGGTATTGATTAGTACATCGTTTGTGTATACATTGTAGGGGTCTCCACCCATTAAGCTATAAGCCGACAGGCGTAATCCATAGTCCAAACTTAGATGGTCATTCTTTTTGTAGTAATTGCTAATGTAGAGCGCGTTCTCAAGACCGTTTCTTCCAATTTTCGGTATACTGTTTATTACTGTGCCACTAAAAGTACTTGGCGTAATGGTGTGTAGAATGCTATTGATTCCAAAACGTAAAGTGTTCTTTGGGTTCATGTAAAAAGTATAATCCTGCTTAACGTTTAAGTCTTTAATATTAGAATTCACATTAAAATTTGTCAATCCGTTTTTGAGCTTTACTTTATAATTGTAATCGCTGTAAATAAAAGAACTGTTTAGAAATAATCTATTTGATACAATACGATTCCACCTAAATGTACCGGTTTTATTCCCCCAATCAATTCCGAATGAATCTCCTAGTCCTAATTCATCTTTTCCAAAATAGCCAGAAATAAAAATTTTATTTTTTTCATCTATTTTATAATTTGCCTTCATATTCAAGTCGTAGAAATATAAAATGTTGTCTTTAAATTCCTCCGAAGCGCGTAAGAAAATATCTGCATAAGTTCTTCTGCCAGATATAATGAATGAAGATTTATCTTTTTGAATGGGGCCCTCAACGCTTAGTCGACTACTGATAAGACCAAGTCCGCCATTCACATTTAAGGATTGGTTGTTTCCCTCTTTCATCTTTACATCCAAGACAGAAGACAATCTGCCGCCATATTGTGCGGGGCCATTGCCCTTGATTAGGGTAGCATCTTTAATAGCATCACTATTGAAAGTGCTAAAAAATCCTAGCAAATGAGAAGCATTATAAACGGGCGCCTCGTCAAGTAAAATTAAATTTTGATCCGCACCACCTCCTCTTACATAAAATCCACTATTGCCTTCACCTGCAGATTTAACACCAGGTAAGAGTTGTAGTGTTTTTAAAATATCTTTTTCACCAAAAATAACAGGAAGCTTGCTTACTGCATTCATATTAAGTGTCTCTGTGCCCATTTGGGGTTTAATCAGGTTGTCGTTTTTTCGGCCCGATTCTACTACTACTTCTTTAAGTGTATTTGTGTTGGATAAATAAATAGACAAACTTGTATTTGAATCAAGTTGAATTTTTTGAATATATTTTTCATAACCAAGCTGTGTAACTCGTATGGTATATCTTCCTTGAGGCAAAGCAATTGCATAAAATCCATACTCGTTAGAAAGCACGCCCATGCTTGGAAGTTCGTCGATTCTGATTGCTGCGCGTATTACAGACTCGCCGGTTTCCTTGTCTTTTACATTTCCATTTAAAATGAAAGTAGATTGACCCGAAAGATCCAATGTTTGTAAAAGTGCAAGTATGCAAATAAAAGTAAAAACCGATTTTCTAAATTTCATAATATGGTAACAAAATTACCTAGATTTGGTTGGATTGCCGCTAAAGTAAATAATTTAACAAAATCTACTATTTTCATTAATTTGTACTGTCTCAACTTTATTGTTGTTATGTTTTAATAAGTACAAACAAAAAGCTATTATATGCGCCAGCTCCTACTTCTTTCTTTTCTTTTTGCAATGCTATCGGTTCATGCTCAATTTGAAAACGGACCAATTATCCGTACTGAACAAATAAACATTGCTAGAGATAGTTTTGGCGTCCCTCATATTTTTGCGCCAACAGATCCAGAAGTGGCTTATGGATTGGCCTGGGCGCATGCCGAAGACGATTTTACAACAATACAAACCTTGATTTTAACTGGTAAAGGAAAACTGGCTACCCATATGGGTAAGAAAGGTGCGCCGGTTGATTTCGTTTTTGGTTTATTAAATACAAAAGCAACGGTGCTTGCGCAAATGAATCAGTTTGACCCAAAATTTATTCATTTGGTGAAGGGCTATTTAATGGGACTAGAGGCTTACGCTAAGGCACACCCCGAAAAAGTATTAAACAAACATGTTTTTCCAATTAGCATTGAAGATTATTTAGCCTCAACTGTTTTTTCTGTTGCCATATTTTGCGGCGTAGATAAAGCACTACCTAAAATATTAAATGGAACGATTCCTAAACTTGCCGGTTTTACGGGCGAGGGAAGTAATGCATTTGCGGTTAATGCAAAAAAATCTGCATCTGGTGAAACCATGTTGGTGATCAATGCACACCAGCCTATTGAAGGACCAACTGCATTTTATGAAGCCCATTTACAAAGCGAGGAAGGCTGGAATATTTTAGGAGGATTGTTTCCAGGTGCGCCATTAATTTTTCACGGTGTTACACCAAATTTAGGTTGGGCACACACAGTGAATTTTCAAGACAAAATAGACATCTTTCAATTAGAGACGAACAAGGCGCATCCAGGTGCATATAAAGTGGATGGCAATTGGTTGAAACTTGAAAAAAGAAAAATCAAATTAAATATTAAGGGCATACCTTTTCCAATTTATAAAACGGCTTATCAGTCTATCTATGGTCCAACTGTGGCTACACCAAATGGGGAATTTTTTTCTATGCGTTTGCCTGCATTAATGGATGCGGGTGCATTGCAACAATGGTATGCAATGAATAAGTCTACAAATTTTACTGAGTTTAAAGCAGCCTATCGCAAAACCACCTGCCTATGTTTAATATCATGTATGCAGATAAAAGTGATAACATCTTTTATATTTCAAATGGTAAAATGCCTTACCGAAAAGCAGATTCAAACTATAACTGGAGTAGTACTTTGCCGGGCAATACTTCTGCAACATTGTGGAATACATTTAAGCCAATGAGTTCATTACCACAAATGACAAATCCAAATAGTGGTTATTTATTTAACACGAACCACTCTCCATTTTTAGCAAGTAGCAAATCAGACAATTTAAATCCGAAAGATTTTGATGTAAATGATGGCTATGAAACTTATCATAACAATAGAAGTAGACGCGCAAAAGATTTAATAGACCAACTTGACAAAATTAGTTACGAGGATATTAAGCGTATAAAGTTTGATAGACAACTACCTAGTCAAATTTTGTTTCCATATGGATTTACTGCAGACTCGATTTTTATGGTAGATGAAAATAAATACCCCAAATTGGCGCCCATCATTACTGCATTAAAAAACTGGGATCACAATGCAGTTGCAGAAAGCAAGGGTGCGTTGATTTATAATCTTGCTTATTATAATGTGCCAATTGTAATGGAGGGTCGAAAGAATGATAAGCTTACAATCGCAGAAGCCGTGAAAGTGTATCAAATTATTTATGATTTTTTACAAAATAATTATGGCAGAACCGACTTAACGTTGGGTGATGTGCAAAGATTAGTTAGGGGTGACGAAAACTGGCCACAGGGTGGTATGCCAGATGTTTTAGCTGCGGTAATGTCCGAGCCTTTTGGAAAAGGTCAAAGAAAAATGAATAGTGGGGATGCCTATATTGGTTTTGTAAAATTTCCAAAAGACGGCAGTCTTCCTGTAATTGAAACCGTGAACACCTTTGGCGCAAGTTATAATAAAGGAGATAAGCATTACAATGATCAAAGGACAATATACCAGGCACAACAGCTTAAGCCAATGACTTTAGATAAAAAAATTGTTTTAGAAAAAGCAACCCGTATTTATCATCCGGGCAATTAGTTTGGCAAACTTATTTAAATCCAATCCTAGGTCTGTTATCCCACTTTGTTTTCGCGGCATTTTCATCTAGGATATTTTCTATTGCCTCATAAATCTGAGTCAACTGTATATCGTGTCCTCCAAGCCTATCTTTGATTTCATCTAATTGTTGTTTAAAATCAGACTTTAGAAGCAATACTTTTCTTAATTCAACAAAAGCCCTCATGATGGCAATATTCATTTGAATGGCCTTTTCTGAATTTATTATACCACTTAACATAGCGACACCTTGTTCGGTAAAGGCAAGCGGAAGGTATTTGATATTGGTCCCCCTTGTAGTGTTCAAGGTCACAAATTGTGACCTTGAAGAAACTTGACTGGGATCAAGGACACTATATTGTACACTAATTTTTTCTAGCTCGTCATTAGTGAGCTGGAACATAAAGTCAATCGGAAATCGTCCATTATGTCTTTTGACTGCCTGGTTTAATACTTTAGTATCTACTTCATAAAGTTGTGCAATGTCTTTATCAAGAATAACTCTTTGCCCTCTTATTTCATAAATTCTGTTTTGTAGGCTTTGTATGATTTCCATGTGTTAAAATTTTAGGCACACAATCTAAAACGCCCTAATCAAAAAAATAAATAAAGATATTCGTTCGGAAATTTTCTAGTGTGCAGAATTATATTGAAAAATTTGTTTTTAGAATTGTAAACATTACACACTCAATTTTGTTATAAGCCTAAATACATTACACTATGGCGAATTATTTAATTATTGGGGGTTCTTCTGGCATTGGTCAACAAATCGTTTCTCAGTTAACAACAGAAGGTCATAAGGTTTATACGACTTATAACACGCATTCTATTGAGTCCGCAAATTCAAATACGATTGCACAGCCATTGAATGTAT
>JACCDS012211090.1_pt1 | contig 12367 bp, 8 predicted proteins | sample 7446441 | NCBI WGS metagenome assembly JACCDS01 (sample SAMN15323445, study PRJNA562643) | freshwater metagenome | isolation source: river surface water | place: USA:Blue River Watershed | collected 2017-08-17
AGGTCCAGGTGGCGCGCAAGGCGGGCTGCTGTGGCGCCGTCAAGTTCCACCTCAACGACCAGGACGGCGGCAAGGCCGAAATGCGCGCCAACATCGACGCCTGGTGGCCCTATGTGGAGCAGGGCGCCGATGCGCTGGTGATGAATGCCTCGGGCTGTGGGGTTACCGTCAAGGAGTATGGCCACATCCTGCGCGACGACCCGCAATACGCCGCCAAAGCGGCCCACATCAGCGCGCTCACCCGCGATCTCAGCGAGCTCCTGCCCGACTTGCTACCCGCGTTGAAGGCCCGCCTGAACGGGCAAGCGGTGAGCGCACAACCCGCGCTGGTCTTCCATCCGCCCTGCACGCTGCAGCACGGGCAAAAGCTCAAGGGCGGGGTGGAGGCCCATCTCGCGGCGCTGGGTTTTGACGTGCGCATCGCGGCCAACGAAGCGCATCTGTGCTGCGGCTCGGCTGGCACTTACTCGGTGCTGAACCCTGCCTTGTCGTACCAGCTGCGCGACCGCAAACTGGGCTATCTGGCACCTGCGGCCAACGAGGTCATCATCAGTGCCAACATCGGCTGCATCACCCATTTGCAAAGTGGAACGACCACTCCGGTGCGCCATTGGGTGGAAGTGCTGGATGCGGCTTTGTCAGCCGCACCGGGCGGGTTCGCCGCATAATCTTGGCAGAGGGCTGCCTGTGCAGGGTGGCGCCGGTTGTACCTGTTTGATCCAGGGGGCCCCATGAACCCGTCCGACCACATCGATGACCCGCGCCGCCAGTGGCTGATCCAGGCGCTGGCGGCCGGCCTCTTCGGCCCCGCCATGGGGCTGGCGCAAGCCCAAAGCCTGTTTGGCAATCGCCCCAGCAAACTGCCACCCGGTCAGTCCATCTACAGCCTGAGCGGCCAGGTGCGCGTCAATGACCAACCCGCCACACTGAGCACCCCCATCAAGCCTGGCGATACCCTGCAGACCGCCAAGGACAGCCAAGTGATCTTTGTGGTCAACACCCACTCCATGATTCTGCGTGGCGACAGCAAGCTGGTGATCGAAACCCCTGCCGCTGCACAGGCTGACACCTCGCTCACAGGCTTGCTGATTGGAGGATTGCGCATGGTGACGGGCAAGTTGTTGTCGGTGTCGCGCAATTCGCCGATGCGTGTGACCACCTCCACCTCCACCATTGGCATCCGGGGCACCGGGTTTTATGTGGAGTCCGACCCCGAGCAAACCTACTTCTGTACCTGTTACGGCGCCACCGAGGTGCAGGCCACCGACGACCCCGAAAGCCGCGAGCAAGTGGTGGCCTCACACCATGATCGCCCGCTCTACATCGTCAAGGATGGCGGCCGGGGCAAGAACATCCGCAGTGCCCCGTTCCTGAACCATACCGACCAGGAACTGGCGCTCATTGAGACCCTGGTGGGGCGCAAGACCCCGTTTGTGTTTGCAACCGACGCTTACAGCGGTCCCAGGCGCGGCTACTGACCTCCAGGGCGTCTGCGTTACTCAGGCGCGCCGTTCAGGATCCAGTTCAAGAAAGTGTCGTAGTACTCCCGGTCCCCATGGCCCGGCGCGGCGTTGGTGTTGAACCCCGTCAGCTGGCCGCCGTTGTGGTGGTTGCCCGAGGGCTTGCGCAGCAGGGGGCTGGCCACGATGTCGCTGAAGTTGATGCGCCCGCGCAGCTCGGTATAGAACCAGTGGTCATCGGTGGCGTCGGTTACGCCGTCCGCGTTGCGGTCGAAGTTGCTGTACCAAATCGGTGGTTGGCCGGAGTCCCCCATGCCTGAAGTGTGGCAGCCCGTGCACGTGCCAGCGCCCTGCAAAATGGCTTTGATGTCACTGAAGCGCAGGGCCGATGGCGTGTAAGCCAAGGCGGTGTTCACCTCGATCACCAGTTTGACTTCCGCACTCTGGACGGCGCCCTTGCTGACACGCAACATCACCCAGTAGGTGCCATTGCCCAGCGCAGTGAAGGTGGGGGTGGCGGTGTTGGCATTGCTCAAGGTGGCGCCCACGGTGGGTGAGCTGGGCGAGATGCTCCACTGGTAGCTGTCGGCGTACAGGCTCATGCTGGCCGACAAGGTGGTGCTCAGGGCCTTGACCACGCGGTCCGGCCCCGGGTCGGCCACGGGCGCACCGGGCTGTGTGCTGGTGTTGCTGTAGCCCTTGCCTGCCAGGTAGGTGCCCATGGGCGAGTAGGTCGCACTGCTGGCCCAGTAGTTGTCGTAAATCAGCTTGGCCAAGGGCATGTTGCCCCGGTCCAGCACATGCGCCTTGATGCGGGCGGAGTAGCCATCAAACTTGGCAAAGGTGGCAAAGTCGATGTCGGACTGGTTGCCATTGCCCCGCAGCAGGTGGCAGACCCGGCAGGCCTGGGCCTGGGTGTTGAGGTAGAGCGCGGACTGCCCGGCCCAGCCAGCGGGTACGTAGGTGTCGGTAGTGGCGGTGTTGGACTGGGGCAGTCCCGCACCGCCATACATGTCCTTGAGGTGTTCGGCCACGGTGCCTTGGTACTCATTGCCAATCGCGGTGCGGCGGCAGGCATCCTCACCCCCGGCCGCCACCGGAATGGGCAGGGAACACAGCACCATCTTGTTGATGGTCTTGATCTTGGCTTCCTGCATCAGGCGGGTGAAGCCGGGCAGGCTGGAGAAGTCAAAGGAGGCGGGCTCCAGCGGATGCAGCTGGGCCGCGATATCTCCACGCACACCGCCCTGGTTGGGGGCGACAGCGTCGACCGCTGATTTCACGTTCATCAGGCGGGGAAACAGGGGCTTGCCTGCCACCGCGGGTGTCAGCGGGTCGCCGCGGCCGCCATGGCAGGACGCACATACGGTGGGCATGGCCTTGGGGCCGCGGCCATCCAGATTGCCCATCATCAGCCGTGCGCCGGTTACGGGGTCGTAGGTGTAGAACTTGACGAAGTTGATCGTGCCGCCGGGGCCCGGGCTGAACTCGATGGCATTGGTACCCAAATGCCACTTGGCCTCGGGCATGATGGCCGCCTCCAGGTTCAGCGCGTTGTACGCGCCGTAGGCGCCCACCATGTAGTTCTCCACCACAAAGGCCAGGGTTCCATCAGGGTTCTGGCGTGCCGTCATCTTGCGGCCATAACCGAGGTCACGCTGGTCGCCGACGATCACGCTTTCTTCGCCCAGCGTGCCCGCCGCGGTGCCAAACAGGTTTTTGGCCTTGAACTTGGCCAGGGTGTCGCGTTCGTTGTTGGGGTCTATGGCTTCGTAGTAGGCGGTGGCGTAGGCCAAGGAGGCCACCTGCAGCGTGCCGTCATCCTGTTTTTGCGGGTTCGGGAACAGCAGAAAACTGTCGGGGCCACTGGTCGGGCTGGTGGTGCGCGGGGCATTCGGGTCCACATCGTTGCCGCCACTGGTGCCACCGCATGCCACCAGCATCCAGGGCAGCAGCAGGCACAGGGACCGACAGACAGCTGCATGCGGGGACATGTGCACCTCCCTCAGAAGCGAAACAGGTAACTCGCCAGCAGCTGGTTGCTGATGTAGCTGCGGGGCGACGTCGCCCAACTGGGGCGCAACTCTGGTGTGGATTCCACGCGCCGCCAGGCGATGTCGATCGCCCCGTTGGGGCCCAGCGAATGGTTGTAGCCCACGGTGGTCAGCCAGGTGCTGCCATTGATCTTGTAGCTGAAGAACTGGCCTCCGGTGAATGCGTTGTCCAGCACAAAGACCTTCGAGATGGTCACGTTCTCCAGCGAAGCGCGCCCGGTGGAGACGACATCGCCCACGCGGTACTCGGCGCTCAGGTACAGGGCCTTGCGGGCACTTAGCGCGTAATCCAGGCTCATGCGGGCGGAGGTGTCCACGGTGCTGAAAACCTTGCTGTTGCTGGTGCGCTGGTTGCTGGCGAGCGTGGCAAACAGGCCGATGCGGTCGGTCAGCGGCTGGCTGAGTGACAGGCCGAGGCTGTAGCGGTAGCCGTCACGCAGGCTCGACTCGTAGTCTTCTGCCTTGACTTTGGCGAACACTCCCAGTGTGGGGGCGGAAAACTCGGAGGATTCGCGGTATTGAAGTTCTGCTTCGACGGCTGCGTCCAGATGGCTGAGGCCAGCGTAGGACTGGAAACGTTCGCCGCCCAATATCCCCGTGAGCAGCAGGCGACTCTGGCTACCCAGTGCCCAGGTAGCCGACTTGCTGAGGTTCACGCTGTAGGCCGCGTCGTTGAGGCGGTCATTGCCCTCTTTGGCCCGGGTGACGTTGTCGTCGAGCGTGAGTCCCGCGTCCAGCAGCAGGCCAAAGCCCTGGTTCTCGTCCGCCAGTGCGGGTAGCGCCGTGCCCAGGCACAAGAGCAGGGCCCACCAGGAGGAACGCCCGATCGCAGGGAAGCCGCAATGCAACGCCGATGTACATGCCATGCTGGCCATCCCTCGCAAGAGCCACGATGGTCGCCAGTCTAAAGCAAGCGGCGCGCCTTGCCTACCGCACCGCCCAGCGTTGCAGGCTTACGCCGCCAGCGCCGCCTCAATGTCCTGCGCCAGGCTGGCGGGGGTGTCGGTGGGGGCATAGCGCTTGAGGACCTGCCCGTCCTTGCCGATCAGGAATTTGGTGAAGTTCCATTTGATGGCCTTGGTGCCCAAGAAGCCCGGGGCTTCCTTCACCAGCCACTGGTACAGCGGGTGGGCGTCGCTGCCGTTCACATCGATCTTGGCCATCATGGGGAAGCTGACCCCATAGTTGAGCTGGCAGAACTCCGAGATCTCGTCGTTGCTGCCCTTGTCTTGCGCACCAAACTGGTTGCAAGGAAAACCCAAGACCACCAAGCCTTTGCCACCATAGGTCTTGTGCAGCTCTTCCAGTCCCGCGAACTGGGGTGTGAAACCGCAGGCGCTGGCGGTGTTGACGATCAGCAGGGGCTTGCCCTGAAATTGCTTGAGGGGAACCGGCTGGCCGTTGATTTGCAGGGCGTCAAAGTCGTACACAGAAGACATGGATAAGGCTTTCTGGAGTGGCGGATGCTTCACGATAGCAGTTTGTGAAAACACTTGTCCCTGCCGGATTTTGCTGAGAAGATTCTGCGCATCAAGGAGATGCGGTGAACAAAGCCCCCTGGTACCAGCCCTATGTGGATTGGCTCCGGCTTACCAAACAAGAATATGACGTGGTGCAGGGCGAGGGCACCATGGAGTCGCTGCGCCGCTTCCGTTGGGTTGCCTGTCTCATGGTGCCCTTGCACTTGGCTATGGCCTTGTTGCTGGATGCCTACCATGCCCCAGCGGAGCACCCGGAGTTGCAGGTCTGGGCCAGTCTCGTGGGGCGGGCCCATTGGATGGCGGCGGCCTTGGTGAGCGTGTGTGGGGTGGCCGCCCACTACTGTCTGCGCCGGGCGCGAGCCTCGGCGGCGGCCATCACCTTGCAAATACTGGTGGCCATTGCCTATATCTACCTGGGCGCCTACCTCAGCATCGCCGACTTGGTGGCCAACGCGGGGGCAGGTATGTCCAGCTTCATGCTGATTTGCATCATGTTCGGTGTCTTGTCGCTGATGCGTCCCGCCATCTCGGTGCCCCTGTTTTTGGGCGCCTACCTGGTGTTTGCCTATATGTTGCGCAACGCGCCCATTGCGCCCATGCACAACAACAGCCTGAACATCGTGGCTTTTTTCTGCCCGCTGCTGGCCTTGCTCGCATCCGTCATGGTGTGGAACCAGTTTGCCAAGGCGGTGATGTTGCGTCGCCAGCTCAGTCGCAGCAACCAGGCGCTGGTGGCCCAGCAGCGGGAATTGGCCTTTCTGGCTGCCCACGACACCCTGACCGGCCTGATCAACCGGCGCGAATTCATGCGCCAGGCGCAGCAGGAGCTCAACCGGGCGGTGCGTGCTGCCGTGCCTACCCACTGTGTGATGGTGGACCTCGATTACTTCAAGACAGTGAACGATGTGCATGGCCATCCGGTGGGAGACGCCATGCTGCAACACGTGGCGGCGGTGTTGCGGCGCGGTGTGCGCAGTACCGACACGGTGGCGCGTCTGGGGGGCGAAGAGTTCATCGTGTTGCTGCCCGACACCGCGCGCCAGGGGGCCTGTGAGGTGGCCGAGAAGCTGCGCTTGCTGGTGTGCGCCGAACCCCTGGTCTACCTCGGGGTGGCGCTGCCCATGACCGCCAGCTTTGGCGTGAGCGGCACCACGCAGGGCCAAAAAGTGGCCATTGAGAGTATTTATGCCGCGGCGGACCGGGCGCTGTATGTGGCCAAACAGCTGGGCCGCAACCAGGTGCAGTACGCGGTGCCAGAGCCTTCGGAACTGGCGGCGCCTTCGGCTTAGCCGTGCAGGTTGTCGTTGCGGGCGATGTCCAGCAGGTGGTTCACCACGGCGGCGTGTTCGCGGCAGTTGCGCTCATGCCAGCGCTTGATCAGCCACATGCAGCCCGCCACCACTACGCCAAACACGGTGATGGCACCAAAGGCCGACAGGCCCATGCCGGTAGACAAGCTGTAGAACGCCCCCAGGCCCAGGATGCAGGCCTGCTCATTGAAGTTCTGCACGGCAATCGAGCGGCCCGCACCCATCAGGTTGTGGCCGCGGTGCTGCAGCAGTGCATTCATGGGCACCACCAGAAAGCCGCCCAGACCGCCCAACAGAATCAGGAAGGGGGCGGCTACCCACACATTGCTGATGAAGTTCAGCAGGATCACCAGCAAGCCCATGGCAATGCCCAGGGGGATCACATTGACCGCGTGCTCCAGCCGCATGCGTAGCGAAGCGGCCACCGCGCCCACGGCGGTACCAATGGCCACCACGCCCACCAAGGCCGAGGCCTGGGTCACGCTGTAGCCCAGCGCGGCGGAGGCCCAGGCCAAGACGATGTAGCGCAGGTTGCCGCTCACGCCCCAGAACAAGGTAGTGGTTCCCAGCGAAATCTGGCCCAGACGGTCTTTCCACAGCTTGGTGTTGCATTGCCAAAAATCTGGCAGCAGGGTGAGCAGGTTTTTGGGCATGGCGCGCATGGAGACGCCGGTGTCAGGAATGCGGGTGTTGAACCAGGCCGCTGCCAGGTAGACAAAGATCAGGATGCCAATGGCCGCTTCGGGCGCGGTGTCGATGCTGGTGTCAATCAGCGGCAGGTCAAAGGACAGCAGCGCATGCGAAATCATGGGGCTGACCAATTGGCCGCCCAGCAGCACACCCAGAATGATGGAGGCAATGGTGAGTCCTTCGATCCAGCCATTGGCCTTGACCAGCTGGCTGGCGGGCAGCAGCTCGGTCAGGATGCCGTATTTGGCGGGCGAGTAGGCGGCTGCCCCCAGGCCCACGATGGCATAAGCCATGAGCGGGTGGGTCCCAAACAACATCAGCAGGCAGCCCACAATCTTGATGCTGTTGCTGATCAGCATGACCCGGCCCTTGGGCATGGAGTCCGCAAAGGCGCCCACAAACGGGGCCAGCACCACATAGAAGAGGGCGAACATGGGGACCAGGGCGGCTTGTTGCCATTCCGGGGCCCCGCCGCTGCGCAGCAACTGCACGGCGCCCACAAACAAGGCATTGTCGGCCAGCGAGCTGAAAAACTGCGCTGACATGATGGTGTAAAAACCGCGTTTCATGGGTGGGGGATAAGGCACATTAGCGGGGCTAATGCGCTAGGTATTGTTGTAGGTCTCCAAACGTGCTGCGGTTATAGCACGCCCGCCAATGTCAAAATCTTCGTAGTTTCACGCCCCAATCGTCCCCATGCCCCGTCCCATCCAAGCCACCATCCACACCCAGGCCTTGCGCCACAACCTGGAGGTGGCGCGCCGTGCGGCACCCGATGCGCGGGTGTGGGCGGTGGTCAAGGCCAATGCCTATGGACACGGCATCGAGCGCGCGTTTGACGGTTTGCGCGGCGCCGATGGCATTGCCTTGCTGGACCTGGACGAGGCTCAGCGCGTACGCGGTCTGGGCTGGCGTGGTCCCATCCTCTTGTTGGAAGGTGTGTTCGAGCAGCGCGACCTGGAGCTGTGCTCCCGCCTGGGCCTGTGGCACACCGTGCACTGCGAAGAGCAGATCAACATGCTGGCCATCCACAAGACCAATGAGCCGCACCGGGTCTTCCTCAAGGTCAACTCCGGCATGAACCGCCTAGGCTTTCAGCCTGAGCAGGTGCGTTCGGCCTGGACACGGCTGAACGCGCTGCCGCAGGTGGACGAGATTTCCCTGGTCACCCATTTCAGCGATGCCGATGGCCCCAAAGGCATTGCGCAGCAGATGGCCGTCTTCAAGGCCGCCACCGACGACCTGCCCGGCGAACGCACGGTCAGCAACAGCGCCGCCACGCTGCGCCACTCCGGTCCCGGCCTGGTGTCCGACTGGGTGCGACCCGGCATTGCGGTGTACGGCAGCGCACCCGATTACCCTGAGCACACGGCCGCTCACTGGGGCCTGCAGCCGACGATGACGCTTGCTGCAAAAATCATAGCTGTTCGCGCACTATCCACCGGCGATACGGTCGGATATGGCTCTACATTCACGGCTGACAAGCCGATGCGCATTGGTGTGGTCGCCTGTGGGTATGCTGACGGCTACCCGCGCCTGTGCCCCACCGGCACCCCGGTGCTGGTTGACGGTGTGCGCACCCGTACCGTGGGCCGCGTGAGCATGGACATGGTGACTGTGGACCTGGATCCTGTGCCCCAGGCGGGCATGGGCAGTGCGGTGACGCTGTGGGGCCGGGCCGACAATGGCGCGGTGTTGTCGATTGACGAAGTGGCGGCCAGCGCCGGCACTGTGGGCTACGAGCTGATGTGCGCGCTGGCCCAGCGTGTGCCCGTGGTGGTGGCCGACTGAAGCGCCTGCCTTGAAGTACGTACCCATTCCGGTCGCCTTGCTCGCAGTGGGGCGGCCCATCCCGGTCAATATCTGGAGCGAAGCGGGCCAGCTCTTGCTGCGCAAGGGGCAGCCCGTGGTCTCCGAGCAGCACCGCGACAAGCTCCATGCCTTCAATGCCTCGGCTACCCCCAGCGATGCGCTGGCTTGGCAGCGCGCCTACGAACGCATGGTGCACGAGATGCTGCGCGACGGTGTGGACGTGATGACCATTGCCCAGGCCGGCATGCCCAGCGAGATCCGCGAGGCGGACTACGTGGTGGGCGCCCAGCTCAGTGGTGGCTGGCTGGATCTGCAAGAGGTCTTGCGCGGCATCCTGTACCAAGGGGGCTTGGCCATCAACCCCTTGAGCCGACTCGATGGCATTGCGCGTAAGCTTCTTAAGCTGCTGGAGGAAGATGCCGACGACAGCCTGTTCTGCCTATTCCAAGCGCTGGCCGACGACAGCCTGGGTTACTGCGCCACCCACGCCTTGTTGTGCGGGGTGGTGAGTGCCCTTACGGCGCAGAAGCTGGGGCTGGACCCGCATGCCCGGCGCAGCCTGGTGGACGCTGCCCTGACCATGAACATCGCCATGGCGCGCGACCAGGACAGCCTGGCGCGCCAAGCGACTCCCTTGACCGACTGGCAGCGCACCCTGATCCGCGAACACCCCGAGCGCAGCGCCGCCATCCTGCAATCCTTTGGGGTGGAAGACTCTGACACCCTGGATTTGGTGCGCTGGCACCACGCGCCCGACGCGCCCGAGGCCCTGCCGCGCAACCTGCGCTCGCGCAAGATACTGAGCACCGCCGACGCTTTTGTTGCCAAGATGGCGGCGCGCAAGACCCGCTCGCCCTTGTCGCCGCTGGGCGCGGCCAAGTCCATCTATGTTGGGGCGGAAGGCGACGCGGCCGCCGTGGGGGCCGCCATGGCCACCGCCGTCGGGTTTTACCCCCCGGGTAACTACCTGTTGTTGGCCAATGGCGACACGGCCGTGGCGGTGCAACGTGGCGCCAAGGCCACCACGCCGTGGGTGGTCGGTGTGATGGACAAAAACAGCATGCCCATCACCCGTTACCAGCCGATAGAAGCTGCCGGCACAGAGGCCACCATCGTGGCACCGGTGAATTTTGAAACCGTCAAAATTGCCATCAGTGCGGACAGGGTGCGCCGCGCTCGTGACCGCATCCCCAAGCCCTGAGCCTCAGGCCGCGAGGGGGCGGCGCTGCCAGGCCTTGAGCGCCTCAAACCACAGGACACACAGCAAGCCCAGGCCCACTGCGAGTGCCAGTCCGTCGCCAGGCAAGGGAGCAAACGCAAACAGCCCTTGCAGCCAAGGCAGGTACACCGCCGCCAGGGTGAGCAGCAGCACCACGCTGCACACCACCCACAGCGTGCGGTTGGGGGTCGCTACCGAGCGCCACAGGGGCAGATGGCTGCGGTTGCAAAAAATCAGGCCCAGGTTGCCCAGCACCAGCGTGATGAATGCGAAGGCTCGTCCGCCGTCCTCTCCCCACTGGCCCATCGCCCACCACTGCGCCGCCATCACCACGGCAAGGGCCCCAGCGCCCTGCAGCAGGGCCAGGCCCAGCGTGCGCTGGCCCAACAAGGGGGCTTGGACATCGCGCGGGGGCTGGCGCATGCCATCGGCCTCGGCGGGCTCGTTTTCAAACACCATGGAGCAGGCCGGGTCGATCACCAGCTCCAGAAACGCGATGTGCAGCGGAAACAGCACCGTAGGCCAGCCCAGCAGCACCGGCAGCAGGGCCATGCCGGCAATCGGCACATGCACCGCCAGGATGTACGACATGGACTTGCGCACATTGTCAAAAATGCGCCGCCCCAGGCGGATGGCCCCCACGATGGAGGCAAAGTTGTCGTCCAGCAGTACCAACGCGCCCGACTCGCGTGCCACGTCCGTGCCGCGCCCGCCCATGGCAATGCCCACGTGGGCCGCCTTGAGTGCCGGGGCGTCGTTCACGCCGTCGCCGGTCATGGCCACCACCTGGCCATCCGCTTGCAGGGCTTGCACAATGCGCAGCTTTTGCGCCGGGGCCACGCGGGCGCACACGGCCACCGTGCGCATGCGGGCGCGCAAGGCGGCGTCGTCCAGCGTGGCGATCTCGTCACCGCTGAGCACCCCGGCCGCATCGCCCTGCGCCAGGCCGGCGGTCCGGGCAATGGCGTGGGCGGTGGCGGGGTAGTCGCCGGTGATCATCACTACCCGAATGCCGGCCGTGTGGCACTGGGCCACGGCGTCGGGAATACCGGGGCGCAGCGGGTCTTGCAAACCCAGCAGGCCGACAAACTGGAAGGTGAAGTCGTGTTCTTGCGCCGGCCAGTCAGTGCCTTCAAACTGGCCTTGCGCCACCCCCAGCACCCGCAGGCCTTGCCCGGCCATGGCGTCCACGGCAGAGGCAATGCGCAGGCGCTCGGCCTCGGGCAGGTGGCACAGATCCACCACCGCTTCGGGCGCGCCCTTGGCGGCCACGATGCGGGTGTTGTCTTGGGTCACCGTCCACACATGGGACATGGCGCGCAACTGCGGCGTCAGGCCGTATTCGCGTACCAGGGTCCAGTCGCGATGCAGGTGCTCGGTGCCTTGCAAAAAGTGTGCGCCCAGCCGGTGAAAGGCCAGCTCCATCGGGTCGTACGGGTCTTGCACACTGGCCAGGATGGCGAATTCGGCTACGGTGTGAAAGGCCTCCGGAAGCTCTGACTGCGCGCTGTAGTCCACCGCCAACGTGGCATCGGCTTCGGCGCCGCCATAGGCGTAGAGCTGGGCCACGGTCATGCGGTTTTCGGTCAGGGTGCCGGTTTTGTCCACACACAGCACCGAGGTTGCGCCCAGCGTCTCAATGGCGGCAATGCGCCGGGTCAGCACCTGCAGTTTGGACAGGCGCCACGCGCCCAAGGCCGGCAGCACGGTCAGCACCACGGTGAACTCCTGCGGCAGCAGCGCCATGGCCAAGGCAATGCCGGCCAGCACGGCGCCCATCCAGTCGCCGCGCATCAGGCCGTAGGCCAGTACCAGGCACACGCTGGCGGCCAGTGCCACTACCGCCAGCGTGCGCACCAGCCGCGCCGTCTGCGCGCGCAGCGGCGAGGCTTCGGCCTGCAGGCTTTGCAAGGCGCTGCCAATGCGGCCCATGGCCGTGCGTTCGCCGGTGGCCAGCACACGCGCCGTCCCATGCCCTTTGACCACCAGCGTGCCGCAGTACAAAAACGGTGTCTGGTTACCGCCGGCCTGCGGAGGCAGAGCGGTCGGCATGTCGCTACCCGCAGGCACCGCCAGCTTGTCGACTGGGGTGGATTCCCCGGTCAGCAGGGACTCGTCGGCCATCAGTTCGCTGCCGTCCAGCAACACGGCGTCGGCGGCTATGCGGTCGCCCTCGGCCACCACCAGCAGGTCGCCCACCACCACGTCCTGCCCGGCAATGCGCTGGGGCTGGCCGTCGCGCAGCACCAGCGCGCGCGGGCTGGAGAGCTGGCGCAGGGCCTGCATGGCGCGTTCGGTCTTGCCTTCCTGGTACAGCGTGAGCCCCAGCACCACGACCACC
>JACCDS010914432.1_pt1 | contig 12365 bp, 13 predicted proteins | sample 7446441 | NCBI WGS metagenome assembly JACCDS01 (sample SAMN15323445, study PRJNA562643) | freshwater metagenome | isolation source: river surface water | place: USA:Blue River Watershed | collected 2017-08-17
CCTTGTCTGGTCACCTGTCTACGCAGGTCATGGCCAACTCGTTTTTCTTTCCTGGTCAATTCAGCGGGCGAGCAGCCTTGTCTGCTGTGCTGGCGCTGGCGCAATCGCATGGTTGTCGGGTGCCCGGACTCGCTGAGCTGGCCGCAGAGATGGGGATCGGTCTGCCCTCTCGGGTGGGGGTGCAAGATCTGATGTGTGCAGCCGGGCAGCTTGGCCTTGCGGTTCAACTTGAACAGCTGAGCGCACTGGACTTGCCCGATACACCGCAGCCCATTCTGCTGCTGTATCCGAGTTCAGCGGATGCCGCCAACATGTTGTTGCTTGCGCATTGCGACAGGCGCCACGTGCTCACCTACGACCACACCTCGCTCGTCCCCATGAGCAACATCGAGCCGTTGCACGTGCTGGCCCGCAAATGGGCGCCAGCGGGGACAGGCTGGTGCTTGTGTGTGAAACCACGGCGGGCGTGAAGCGCATACGCCATGTGGCTGACAGAGTTCGTCTGAAAACTGCCATTAATGACATGTTGACTGCCATGCTGTGGTGTGGGCCATGTCATGTTCACGGTGAGGGGCTGCTTTTGTTCGATACTCGCGGGCTGCTGCACTTGGGTTTGTGTGGCAAATGCCCAGCAGTGAACCAATTCCGGGTTGTTTGACCAGATCGGTACGGGTTGGCACGGAAATTGGAAACAATAACGCAGTCACATCCTACGTTCGCACCATGAATCAAAGTCCCACGCCCTCATCTAACGAGGACAGCAAGGCGGCCGAGCCGCACGAAGTCTTGGTTTCTCTTTACCAGTCAGGTCAGGCCATTTACACCAAGGCAGTTGATGGCTTGTTTTCCAAATGGCGCTGGGCGCTGGTCTGGATCACCCAGCTCGTGTTTTATGGGTTGCCCTGGCTGGACTGGAATTCTCGTCAGGCCGTCCTGTTTGATCTGGAGGCACGCCGCTTCTACATATTTGGTCTGGTGTTGTACCCGCAAGACCTGATCTACCTGGCAGGCCTGCTGGTGATTTCGGCGCTGGCACTGTTCCTGTTCACCGCCATTGCCGGGCGCCTGTGGTGTGGCTATGCTTGTCCACAAACGGTGTACACCGAGATTTTCATGTGGATAGAGAAGAAGATCGAAGGTGACCGCTCTGCTCGCATGCGCCTGGACAAAAGCGAGCTCTCAGCCGCCAAGTTCGGGCGGAAGGCGGCGAAACACTCGGCATGGGTACTGTTTTCGCTGTGGACGGGCTTCACATTCGTGGGATTTTTCACCCCCATCAATGAGCTGATGTCCCTGACATGGGCCGTCAGCCTGGGGCCGTGGCAAATTTTCTGGGTGTTCTTCTACGGTTTTGCCACCTATGGCAATGCTGGTTTCATGCGCGAGCAAGTGTGCAAGTACATGTGCCCGTACGCACGCTTCCAAAGTGCGATGTTCGACAAGGACACGATGATCGTCACCTACGACGAAAAACGTGGTGAGCCTCGCGGTGCACGGTCCAAAAAAGCCGATCCCAAGGCCTTGGGGTTGGGGTCATGTGTCGATTGCTCGTTGTGTGTGCAGGTCTGCCCGACGGGTATCGACATTCGCAAGGGCCTGCAGTACGAGTGCATTGGTTGCGGTGCCTGCATCGACGCCTGTGACGAGGTCATGACCAAGGTGGGCTATCCCAAAGGGCTGATCAAGTATTCCACCCAGAACGGTGTGGCCAACGGGTGGTCTACCCAGCAGATGATCCGCCGCGCGTTGCGTCCGCGTGTGCTGGTGTACACGGGTATTTTGACCGCCATTTGTGTGGCGTTGGGCATCAGCCTGTACATGCGCGTGCCCCTGAAAGTTGACGTCATCCGTGACCGTGGGACATTGGCACGCATTGTCGAGCAGGGATATGTGGAAAACGTTTACCGCTTGCAGGTGATGAACGCGACAGAGTCCAAGCAGCGCTACACCGTCACGGTAGAAGGCATTGCAGGCATCAAGCTGGCATCGGAAACAGAAATTGAAGTGCTGCCCACAGAAGTCCGTGGCATGGCTGTGCGGGTGCAAGTGCCGCCAGATGCCATCCAACCCGGCTCCCATCCGATTCACTTTGGCATCAAAGCCACAGGCGCCAATGCCCATGGTGTGGATGAAAAAGCCGTGTTCATCGTGCCACGGTGATGTTCGGGCGGGGCTGGGCCCTGCCTGAACGTCATGGGCGATGGGGTCAGTCGGGCCACGCGCACCCTCCCAAGCACCGTCCCATCAGAAGGCTGCCAACCTCGACGGTTGGTGGCCTCATTGCATGGGAATGGTCACATCCGGCCCCAAGGGCACGGCCGTTACGCTGTTCTGGGGCGAACCCTCGATGACCCGATCTGAATAGGTCAGGTAAACCAGGGTGTGGCGCTGAAGGTCAACGATGCGAATGACCCGCAACTTCTTGAATACCAGGGAAATCCGTTCGCTGAACACTTCTTCCTGCGCTTTCAGCGGTTTGCCTGGAAATGAAATGGGCCCCACTTGCCTGCAGGCAATCGAAGCCTCGGCTTTGTCTTCTGCCAACCCCAGGGAGCCTGAAATACCCCCTGTTTTGGCACGCGAGACATAACACGTCACGCCGTTGATTTTGGGGTCGTCATAGGCATCGACCACGATCTTGTGGTTGGCCCCGAAAAATTTGAACACCGTGCTCACTTCGCCGACTTGTTCGGCGTGCGTCACGATCCCCGCCAGGCTCAACGGAACCGCAACCAGCAGCTTCAGGAAAGTGTGGGGTGTTTTCAAGGCATGGCTCCGGGCAGATGGTGTGGTCAGTTTGCGATGTGGTTCAACTCGGTCCAGCCTGTCCACATGATTTCGATGCCGATGCACAACAATATGAACGCGGCCAACCGCATCATGACCAGCGTACCGATCTCTCCCAGCCGTGCCAGCAGCGCAGCGGAATGGCGGTAAACCCCGTAAATGACCAGCGCCGTGATGGCCGCACCCAGCAACGCCACGAACGCACCAACCACATACAGGGTGGGGGTGCTGGGTAGCTTGGCGCCCAGTGCAATGGCTGCCGCGATAGAGCCTGGCCCCGTTGTCAGCGGGAATGTGATGGGGAAAAAACTGCGGCGCACGATATCAGCTTCTGACAGGGGGCTCGACTGGCTGTGTGCCACGGCATTGCGAACGTCGTCATCGTCGTTGCTGTTGAGCATGCGCCAACCTGTGGCGGCGACCAACAGCCCACCAGCCAGGCGAACAATGGGCAACGAGATGCCGAAAAACTCCAGCACGTAGGTGCCCACCAGCATCGACACCACCAACACCGTGAAGCAGTTGATGGCCACTTGTTTGGCCAGCTTCTGAATGACGTTGGCGTGCCCGCCAGCTGTTGCCATGAACACAGGGGCGCCGCTCAACGGGTTGATGATGGGCAACAGTGTCAATGGAACGATCACCATTGCTTTTAAAAATGGTAGCAAAGAATCCAATTGGTTCAAACGCAGTTGAGGTGAAAATGTTGATATCCCGATCGCCTTTGATCCGGGCAATGGACGCGGGCCTGTTGGAGGCTGCTGAAGCGGCTTTTCATCTTACACTTTCGCCATGTCTACGCCTTGGTGGGTGTGCGGCCACCGCGCTGCCCTCGCACCGTCGGTATTCTGGAGATACGCTGACATGTCCTGGTTGAAAAATTGGTTGGGTCGCAAGACCTTGAATGAATCGGCCATCGGCATGCAACAACCGGGGCAGAAGCTGATGACGCTTGAAGAGCGCATGGCTTTCCGGCGGGAAATGGTGTTCGAGGCCATGCGTGAAGTGCTGGTCAACCATGGCTTGCCACCATTGAGTTACAAACTGAATGTGGCTCGGCTGGATTCTCGCGGTCACCGTTACGCCGTGATGGTTGACCTGGTGTCTCAGCTGGCGGGCAGGGTGGTGGATTCACCCGGCGAATGGCAGATCATGGAGGTTCAGGCCGCCCAAACGGCAAGCGAGCGCTATCGAGTGAAGATATCCAATGTGTACTGGCGTTTGGAGTCACAAGGGTTTGCGGTGGCGCACCATCCTGAGCTCAGCGCCGCGCGGTTCGTTGAATCGGTGCCGGCCCCCGTGCCAATGGCGCCCACGCATGCTCAGAGCACGACCGCATACAAACCTGCTCAGGGTCAGACAGACGATTTTCCTGATACCCAACTGGACGACCGGCGCAGCAAGGATGAGCCCATCAGCCAAGAAGAGTTGCTGGCTTTTGAGCAAGCGATCCTGAGTGGCCAAAATACACAGCAACCCGTTCACTTGGGGTCGCGCACCTACCAGACCGATTTCATGCCCATGAACTGACTGGCGCAGGCCGCCAAACGGCCTCGTAGCTGGTCACACTTGGTATGACTTCGGTATGGTGGAGCGGCGTGCACTGCCAAAGGTTGATTTGCCGCCGTATCCACCCAACGACTCGTTGGGTAACAAAGCTGCCAGTGTGCGATCGTTGGCAGCCCCTTGTTGAAGAATGGCTTGACGCAGGTGCTTGAGCTTTTGATCAAGCTCTGCCACATCGGTTTGTGTCAACAAAGGCTGGCTGGCGCGTGAGTGGGGGGCAGATGTTGCATCACTGATGGCCGCGGCCAGTGCTTGGCATGCAGCGGCCAAGGCGGCAGGTTGATGCTGAAAGAGCGCGGCTTCGATGTCCTGTAGCTTGGCGTTCAACGATTCAAACAGCGGGGCTCTGGTTGTCATGCCAAGGTTTATAAGCGATCAGCGGCGCGATGCTGTCAACATTTCCCGTGCGTTGGAGATCAGTTTGTCTGCAATGGCTTCGGCATTGACGGTGAAGCTGCCGTTGGCAATGGCGGATTTCATGGCCTCTACTTTGCCCGCGTCAACCACATCGCCGCTGCTGCCGTCGATGGACTTGCTTTGGGCTGACAGCGTGACCGTGACACCGCTTGAAGATGTGGCACCTGATGACGATGATTTGGCCGCAGGACGGCCGCCGCCCACTGCACCACTGGCAGGGCGTTCAACAGGCTTGGTGGCACCAGCAGGTGGTGTACCAGTCTGAATTTCGGACATCAGGTCAAGTTTCATCGCACTCTCCAAGCCCTGAATGGGGGCGGTTTGGAAAGACTATCGGCGTGGCGTTTGCGAACTTTACCTATTTTTTGTCTGTGTCAGGCCTGTTGTGTACCGAAAAAAACCTGTTGATTTTGATATGTGTGGTTTGTTTGCTATCAAATATTGATGTAAACGGTGCCTTCTGCACGCACCACCCCCGACACCACTTTGCCGTTGGCCAGTTTGACGCGTGCCTGTTGGCCAACCAGGCCTGCACTCATGGCCTGACCTGTTGCCGACATTTCGAATCCGATACCTGATGTCACCACCTTGACTTCGCTTCCCGCCGCGAACGCCTGAGGGGGTTTGACCGCGTTTTGTCGAATCGCTTGCCCAGGTACCAGCGTGAACGCCGCTTGCATGCCCTGCCATTGCTCGGGCAGCGCCACGATGGGTGAGCGTGCGTCGGCCCAATCCACCTCGTTTTGCCTTTCGGCATCGCCAGCTTGCAAGATCGCATTGGCTTGCACGGTTTTCTTCACCACCCAGGCGGGTCCCCAGGCTTTCACGGTCACTGGCAGGAACACGTTCCAGGCCACAGGGCCTTCCACGCACTTCAGCCCAATGCGGGTGCGCCCCCACAGTTGCGTGCCTTTGGGCAGATAGGGCTCGATGCGGCCACAGGGGGCCAGCTGCAAGCGGGGGTCTAGTGTCCCGATCACCACTTCCGGGCGCAACGGGGTGTTTGGGCCCATGTCAGCAGAAGCGTCCAGTGCCTGGTCAATCCATTGGCGGGCAAAGTGATCGAGAGACTGTGCTTGCGCGCCCGCGCCGCACAGCGTGAAGGCTGCCACCGCAGCCATGCCACACGCGGTCCGATGCCAGAACCTGGTTTTTGCCGCGAGTGAAGCGGTGATTGTCTGAGCGGTCATGGCACCTCCGATGTATACCGATGGGCCAGAACTGTAGGCGTTGACCGATGGGGTCATGGGCGGAAAAAGCCGTGTCTTTCGGGTGTTTATCCGTCGATCTGAAAACCTCAAGATTTTCATAATTTGGGCACCAGCAGGTTTTTCATGTGCCGCCTGCCGGAGACCGAGCATTCAGGCACTGGACGTGGAGCACAGCATGCTTGAGCAACTGACCAGCCGATTGGATACCTTGTCCAGCGCGCTACAGCTGCGTGCAGCGCGCCAGCAGGTGCTGGCTAGCAACATTGCCAACGTCGACAGTCCCGGCTATGTGGCCCGGGACATCGATTTCAACGCAGCCATGACCAACGCCCTGCAAGCCAAGACCATGCCTGGCTTGACGCAGACCAGCGGCGGTCACCTGGCCATTACCAGCACAGAGGGTTTGATTGGCAGCCCGTTGGCCTACACGGTGCAAACGCAGCCCAGCCTGGATGGCAACAGTGTCGATCTGGACCAGCAGCGTGCCAACTTTGCCGACAACGCCATCCGCTACGAAAGCACGCTGCGGTTTGTCAACAGCCACATCAAAACCATGCTGAGTGCCATCACTGGTCAGTGATTGGCCCCATAGCAGGAGACCTTCATGTCCATGTTCAACATTTTCGGTGTGTCAGGCAGTGCCATCAGTGCGCAGGCGCAACGCCTGAACGTGGTGGCCAGCAACTTGGCCAACGCCGATGCAGTGGCTGGGCCGGATGGCAAAGCCTACAAAGCCAGGCAGGTCTTGTTCCAGAGCATGCCCGGCAACGACCCCGGCACCGCTGGTGTGAAGGTCCAGAGCATCCATGAAAGCGATGCCCCGCCGCGCCGCACGCTGGAGCCCTCTCATCCCAGTGCAGATGCCGATGGCTACGTGACGCATTCAAACGTGAACCCGGTGGAGGAGATGGTCAACATGATCTCTGCCTCGCGCTCGTATCAAAACAACGTGGAAGTGATGAACACAGCGAAATCGCTGATGCTCAAAACACTTCAAATGGGTCAATGAGAAAGGCCATAGACCATGTTTTCAGTTGCCAAAACCACGGCCGAGATCGACGCGTACAACGCGACCGGGTCGACCAATAAAACCGCTACCGATCCACAGGCCGCGCAGGACAAGTTTCTGACCATGCTGGTTGCCCAGATGAGCAACCAGGATCCGATGAATCCCATGGACAACGCGGAAGTCACGTCGCAGATGGCGCAAATCAACACCGTGACGGGCATCCAGCAGCTGAACAAAACCATGACTGACATGGCTTCCAAGTTCGGCAGCCAGCAAGCCTTGCAAGGCGTGTCGGCCATTGGGCGTACCGCCATGGTCGAGGGCAACACCCCCGTGGTTGAGGAAGAAGTGGCGTACGGCGGTTTTGAGCTGTCCAGCGCGGCGGACAGTGTCAAGGTGGACATCGTTGGCAAGAACGGCAGCATTCTGGGCTCCACCACGTTGGGTGCCCAGCAGGCCGGGCAGCAATTTTTCCAGGTGCCCATGGAGGGCGTGGATGCCACCCAGGTGGCCAGTTTCACGGTCACAGCGACCTTGGCGAACAAGGCCGTCACGGCCAAGTCCATCAGCTTGGTGCCCATTGCAGCCGTCAGCATGCAAAACGGCACCATGAAGCTGACGGGCAGCAACGGCAAATCGTACGGCTATGACCAGGTAATGGGTTACCGCTGAGCGCGACCTGATCTTTCAAGCAAACCACTTATTCACTGGAGAATTCCATGAGCTTCGGAACCGGACTGTCTGGCCTCAACGCCGCCTCTAAGAACCTCGATGTCATTGGTCACAACATTGCCAACGGCAACACCACCGGGATGAAGGCTGGCCGCGCTGAGTTTTCTGAAATGTATGCCAGCGCACTGGGCGCTGCCGGTGGCAGCAACGGTGGCATCGGTGTGGCGGTGGCCACGGTGTCTCAGCTGTTCACGCAAGGCAACCTGAAGGTCACGGGCAATGACACCGACATGGCCATCAACGGCGAAGGCTTTTTCAAGGTGTCCATGTCGGACGGCTCCACTGCGTACACGCGCAACGGTGAATTCAAGCTCGACAAGAATGGCTACATCGTGACGAACAACGGTGCCAAGTTGCAAGGGTATGCCACCGACTTGAATGGCACCCGAACCAGTGTGGTGACGTCCAACCTGCAACTGCCCACAGGTGGGGTGATTTCGCCCAAGGCAACGGGCACCGATCCTGCTCTGACGTCATCCGAGGGCATCTTCTTGTCGGCCAACTTGAACTCAGGTGCGCCCATTGCCACGTTGCCTGTGCCGTCGCCGTTGACAGCCACCTACAAAGGCAACGGCACGGCGCTGAACGTGTATGACGATCAGGGCAACACCATTCCGATGCAGGTGTACTTTGTGAAGACGGCGGCCAACACGTGGTCGGTGATCTCCGAAGTTCAACCCGCTGACAAGACACTGCCTGCCGTCAACGTGGGCACCGCTTCCATCACGTTCGACGGCAACGGCAAACCAACGGCAGTGCCCGCCATCACGGTGACCATTCCTGCGGGAACGTATGCGGCTGGCATTCCCACCACCCCCGTTGCCCCGGCACCTGGGTTGACTGCGGTGCCGATCAAGGTGGGCGATGGCACAGGTGCCTACCCCTATACCTTGACCCAGTACGGATCGAAATTTGCGATCAATGACCTGACGCAGGACGGCTACTCGGCAGGTGAAATGACCGGTATTTCGATTGGTGAGAACGGTCTGATCACCGCGCAGTATTCCAACGGCACATCACAGGTGGCGGGACAAGTCGGGCTGACCACGTTCCGCAACCCACCGGGGTTGCAACCCACCAATGGTGGGTATTGGCAGGCCACCGCAGCTTCAGGAGACCCCGTGCAGGGTGCTCCACTGGAGGGGCGTTTTGGGCAGCTTCGTGCGGGTGCGCTGGAAGAATCCAACGTTGACCTCACGGCTGAACTGGTCAACATGATCGTGGCGCAGCGCTCTTACCAGGCCAATGCCCAGACCATCAAGACGCAGGACCAGGTGCTGTCCACGCTGGTCAACCTGCGTTGATCGCTTTCATTCTGCAAGGCTGAACCACCATGGACCGCATCATTTACACCGCCGCATCGGGTGCCAATGCGGCCATGGCACGCCAGCAGGCGTTGTCCAACAACCTGGCCAACGTGTCAACCCCAGGGTTTCGGGCCGAGTTGTCCACGCAGCGTTCGGTGCCACTGGAAGGCTCGGGCGCCAGCACGCGTGTGTTTGCGATCGAGGCCACTGCGGGCCATCTGGACCGTTCAGGCCCCATCACCATGACCGGGCGCAACCTGGATGTGGCCGCACGCGACAACGCCTACTTTGCGCTCCAGGCGCTGGATGGCACAGAGGCCTACACCCGTGCCGGTGCGCTGGAGGTGAAGGAAGACGGCTCACTGGTCAATCCGCAAGGTTTGGCCATGCTCGACGCAGGCGGTGCCCCCATCAACGTGCCGCAAGGCGCGCAGGTCACCATCGGCAGCGACGGCACCATCACCGCCAAGGTGGGCAACCAGCCCGCTTCGGTGGCAGGACGCCTGAAGCTGGTCACGCCCACGGCCGAAGAGCGGCTGAAACGCGGTGACGATGGTTACTTCCGTTCCACCACCGGCGGGCCCCTCAATGCGGACCCCAATGCCCGCATGCAGGACTCGGCACTGGAGGGTTCCAACGTGAATCCGATTGAAGCCATGGTCGGCATGATCCAGGTGGCACGTCATTTCGAGCAGCAGATGAAGCTGCTGCAATCCGCAGAAAAGAACGACCAAACGGCCGCTCAACTGCTGAACATGAACGGCTGAACCCGGTAACCTGACCGAGCCTAGAACCAGGAGCGCAAGCCATGATCAATTCACTGTGGGTGGCCAAAACCGGCATGCAAGCCCAGCAAACCCAGCTGGACGTGATTTCTCACAACCTGGCCAACGTGTCGACCAACGGTTTCAAGCGCGGCCAGGCGGTGTTTGAAGACCTCATTTACCAAAACCTGCGCCAGGTGGGGGCCAACAGTTCCGAGCAAACCCAATTGCCCACCGGCTTGCAGCTGGGGTTGGGTGTGCGGACGGTGGCCACCAGCCGCTCGTTCAGCCAGGGCAATCTGCAACAGACCAGCAACAACCTGGACCTGGCCATCAACGGCGCAGGTTTCTTCCAGGTGCAAATGCCTGATGGCACCGTTGGCTATTCGCGCGACGGCTCGTTCCAGGTCAATTCGCAGGGGCAAATGGTGACCTCGGGTGGCTACTTGCTCTCGGGCGGCATCACCATCCCGGCGGATGCGCGCAGCCTGACCATCTCCAACTCGGGCCAAGTCAGCGTGATGCAGGGTACCAACACCACGCCCACCGTTGTGGGGCAGCTGGAGTTGGCCACGTTCGTGAACCCGGTGGGCTTGGAGCCCAGGGGGCAAAACCTGTACACGGAAACCGCCGCTTCCGGCGCGCCCACCACAGGGGCACCGGGCTCCACTGGCATGGGCAATGTGTTGCAGGGCTATGTCGAGTCGTCCAACGTGAACGTGGTGCAGGAGCTGGTCAACATGATCCAGACACAGCGTGCCTACGAAATGAATTCCAAAGCCATCCAAACCTCTGATCAGATGCTGCAGAAGCTGGGTCAACTGTAATTTTGAAGTTTTTTTGCCACTCTTCGCTAATGGGTATTCATATGTTAGCTATCAATAGCATACTTTCCACGAGCCGCCTGCTGCGCGCCAGCGCCGTGGGTGTGGCTGTGTGGGGGCTGGCTGGCTGCGTGACCTTGCAGGAAATTCCCAAGATCGATGTGGCCGAGCCCCCGCCCATCGATTGGAAGAAGCAGTCTCAGGCCTATGCGGCGGCGCGCCCGGCCAATGGCAGCCTCTTCCAGACCACCAGTTACCGCCCCGGCTACGAAGACCCCCGCGCGCGCATGGTGGGTGACAGCCTCACGGTGCAGATCGTTGAACGCGTGACCGCCACGCAGAAGTCCACCTCCAACGTCAGCAAGGAGGGGTCAGTCAACAGCGGCATCACATCGCTTCCGCTGGTGGGGTCCAACACCTCGCTGATGGGCAAGTTGGGTGTGGGGGCGGAAGCCACCAACACCTTCAAAGGTGCGGGCGACACCGCCAACGACCAAGCCTTCACCGGCACCATCACCGCGACGGTGATGGAGGTGCTGCCCAACGGCCACCTGGTGGTGGTGGGCGAAAAGCAGGTGGGCATCAACACCAGTGTGGATGTGTTGCAGTTTTCGGGCACCGTCGATCCGCGGCACGTGCGGCCAGGCAACGTGGTCAACTCCACGCAGGTGGCCAACGCGCGGATTTTGTCGCGCGGTCGTGGTCAACAGGCTGAAGCACAGCAAATAGGCTGGTTATCCCGGTTCTTTTTGAACGTTCTGCCTTTTTAAGTTTCGGCAAACTTGTCGTACAGCCTGATGCACCCACCGGTGCATGGCGCTGTGACCGACAAGGAGTGCCGACATGTCTTCCCTCATCACCTCACACCAACCAGCCAGGCTTGCAGGCCTCGGGCTGGTTGTGTCGCGTGTGGGCCATGCCTGTGCCAAGGTGCTGTCGGGTCAGCCAACCGCTCTGGCCGCGTGGGTGGCCACGGCGTTGCTGGTTGCTGGCGTGACCGCACCCGCCGCATGGGGGCAAACCATGCGCATCAAGGAAGTGGCTGCCGTACAAGGCGTTCGCACCAACCAGTTGACTGGCTACGGGCTGGTGGTGGGCCTGGATGGCACGGGCGACCAGACCAACCAAATGCCCTACACCGCTCAGGCCATGAGCAATTACCTGCAACAACTGGGCATCACGCTGCCAGCGGGCATCAGTGCACAGACCAAAAACGTGGCGGCGGTGCTGGTCACGGCCCAATTGCCTGCGTTTGCGCAGCCGGGGCAAATGGTCGATGTGACGGTGGCTTCCATCGGCAACTCCAAATCATTGCGCGGTGGCACGCTCATTTCCACGCCACTCAAAGGTGTGGACGGTGAAATTTACGCGCTGGCTCAAGGCAACTTGGTGGTCAGTGGCGCAGGCGCATCGGGCGGGGGCAGCAAGGTGCAAGTCAACCACCTCAGTGCAGGCCTCATTCCAAGGGGGGCACAGGTGGAACGCGCTGTGCCCAGTGGCTTCCAGGGGGGCGACACGCTGACGCTGGGTCTCAACAGCGTCGACTTTGCCACCGCCAGCCGCGTGGCCCAGGTCATCAACAAAGCCAAAGGCGAGGGCACAGCCCAGGCACTGGACGGCCGCATGGTGCAAATCAAGGCACCTGTCGATCCGAACGCGCGGGTGGCTTTCCTGGCCGAATTGGAGGAGCTGCGCCTGGATGCCACCGTGCCCACCGCCCGCGTGGTGGTGAACGCGCGCACGGGCTC
>JACCDS011075765.1_pt1 | contig 12362 bp, 15 predicted proteins | sample 7446441 | NCBI WGS metagenome assembly JACCDS01 (sample SAMN15323445, study PRJNA562643) | freshwater metagenome | isolation source: river surface water | place: USA:Blue River Watershed | collected 2017-08-17
GGGACATCAATGGCACTGCTTTCAGGCACGGTGCTGCTGCCTTGGAGAGTCACCCTCAGGTCTGGTTTGGTGACCACCGGTGGAGTTGTTGCTGTGTCACCGCCACCACCACCTCGACAGGCTGACAACAACAGTACCGCTGCGACCGGGGCCGCTATCCGTTTAATAGCGATGAGTCGACGCCACCCCGCCAAAGCAAGGAGGCCGATAGTCCACAGCGGCATCGAACCACCATTACTTTCGGATGATGGCGGAATCGTGGTATTGCCTGAACCACCTGTTCCAGTACCGCCACCGGTGCCCGGATTTGAAGGCGCAGACTTTAACGTTGTATCCAGGATGTTGTTGAAGCCATTACGGTCAACATCGAAGTCGATGGAGTACACCTCGCCCGCGATGACATATCCGGCATCGGTTAATGCCCCAAGTGTCAGCGATATTTTTTTGCTGGACAGCGCCGCGAGATCAAATGCACAGCTCAACACCTGTGCCTCCAGCATACAGCCCTGCTGGTCACCTGACAGTGTGACGCCTGAATATTTTGCATCCAAACGCACCTGCGCCTGCAATTTGTCGACGTCTGCATTCGTCTGATTTTTAAAGCTAACATCAATGTAGGTTTTGCTCGCGGTGCTGGCATTCGTATCAAGCACGGCCTGCGCCGACACATCAATCACCTGACCGGTTTTACGACACCACCCGGCATCACAGAGCATATACGCGGCAATGCCCATGTCCTGAACCCGGGCAGCAGCTGAATACATCAGTTGTTGCGGTTGCACATCAAAGGAAATGTGACTGCCGACCTGACCATCCCAATCGCCCTTGCTGGTTGGCGTAGCAAACATCTGCACGTAACCACCGCTGCTATCAACATAAGTGCCACCGGTTAATTCGGAGCGCACCGCAGCTGAAGTGCGCGGTGCACTTAAAGTACCGCCGGCGAGAAAACGGTTGCCGCTTTTGCCGGCCGCTTCCCGGCTATCCAAATCCAACTGCTCGTAGCTAACCAGTGAATTGTCTGCATTTCGATACCATAGCAATGGCGTCATGTGGCTGTTATGCGACATCCGGGCAGGAATACAGGACCCCAAACAGGTGTTTTCCACAAAGCCGTACAGGTGAATGAGTTCGTGATACACAATCGAAGTCAGGATTGATTGACCACTGCTAGGTGCGATGGCGGCCTGAACATTTTGCGGGTTCGCCAGGAACTGCGTTTCCGCATGAGGCTCTCCCGGGATAAAACCGACATTAAAGCCATTGAGCGCCGAGAGCAACGTGATGGGATACCACTGACCGAGCTTGGTCAATCCATTTTTATCCTGGTTTCTTGAAGTGACTTCGGTAAATGCGGGCCCCATGGTCAACGCATCGTAACCCGCATTTGTTTGAAACTTCACCCCCCAGTTCAATGGAGCCGCGTTATTAAATTGCAACGCTACGGCGCGTGCCACATGCTCAATGGTGCTTTTACGAAAAGCCCCAACTGTCGTCTGAATACCATCAGAGAGGGTCAGTGGCGTCGTATCATTAACGCCGATGCCGGCTCCGTCTTTGTATTGAATATTCAGCGGCGCATGCGTCGCAGTGATACCGTCTGAAAGCGCCACTGCACTGAACGCCAATGAACCACACAGAATACTCTGCGTGACTAAGTTCCTGTTCCACATCGTTCTCTGTACTCCTATTGCCTACACCAGAAAATCAAAAATTGTGTGAATCAAGCAGAAAGGCATACCGGCACAAATGCAGCACCTGTATTACTCCGCAGGTAACCTTTCGCAAACTTGATTCAAATTAGTTTTGTAACCAGGGATTGGGTTGTTCAGCAGGTGGCCCCAGAGTGACCTCGCTTTCTGGGGAACCGGTAAAACTGTTTGTGCGGATCGCTTTTTGAACCGCATCTTTGGCAAGTTGCGTTAACTTGGGATCAATGAAATAACCATGAATGTTTCGGACTATGATGGCACACCAAATACCCACCATAAAAACCAGGAACCCAGCCAAAAACTCACTGGCAAAAGCCACGAATACTCCGACAATCAAGGCTAAAAAACCTGTGGCGTAAAATGGCAGCCCCTTAGAGGCAAAAGCTCTTGCGATGCCTGCGTTGTTGAAAACGACATATTGATCAGTATCGATGTTTAAATAGCCAACGTAGCCGGAGAGCCCGTCCTCGCTCTCGCCACGCAGTAAGACCAGACGATGCCCCTCCCGAGCTTTCACCTCCTTGTCATGCAGAGTGATTTGGCTCTCAGTGCCGTCTAATTTTTTAATCCAAAACTCCTGAACAGTGCTCGTTTGGGAGTGCACTCTGACAGGATCGTTACGAGTGCCACGACCAGTTGAATAGACACTGGTTTCAGCATGTTTGCTGCTTTCCAGTAGCACGCCTTCGACCAAACTTACAGATAGATCCATCTTTCACCCCACCACTAATTTTAAGTTTGATGAGCGATAGCGACACGCTGAGGTACTTTCCAACTTCCCCTGCGACTCGATACTCAAGACAAACATGATGTTAAATTTATCGATTTTCGATAATATTGATCAAAAGGATATGTTTTTCAACCATGAAGAGCATATTCAATGAACGCTATCGACAGCTGATTGGCTGGATGATCGCAGAGCGGAAGTTCAAAAAGGTTACTCAGCTAGAATTAGCGGAGAAGCTTGGCTATCCCAATTCAACTTACATTTCCAAAATTGAACAGTTCGAGCGCCGGATGGATATTTTGGAATTCGTAAACATATGCGAGAAAATCGGAATCAACCCGCATGACGGATTATCGATACTCTTAAAAGGTAGCTCGCAAACCAAGGCGTAACTAGACAAATGGGCTTTTTTCGTACCCAATACGCAATGCTAACCAAAAGCTCGACTAGAAAATTCCTTCCCACCTGCATATACATGTTAACTAGTTCAGCAACGTCACAGGTCCTTTGGCGATCTTAATGCTGGCCGGGGAACGACTAAAGGGCCACTTTGTGCCCAGGCTGTGTAAAAACTGCGATTTCAACAACAACTATCCATTTGGGGACTCTAAAGCCCCCTGAATGGCCACTATCACGTTTACCAAATTCAGATACTGATTTCAGCTTGCAGTATGAAGCCGATAAAAAACAGTGAGGTTTGACTCTTGCTGCCGATATTTAATGAGGTATGGCTAATTGACTTTAACCTTGCTTGACGGCCGCCATTAAACCGACAGTTCCTACTATGCTCATCATCCGTTTTAGGTTGGAAACCAAACTGCTTGCGTTGATTTAAACTAGAACCATCCCGCTAAACCACTGAAGCAAGGTTCCACAATGGATAAACGCGTATTCACTGAGATTGAGACCGCAGCCTATCTGGGCATGAGCCGTTCTTATCTGCGTCAGTCCCGCATGGAGGGTAACCGGGACAACCGTACACCAGCCCCACCCTTTATCCGGATTGGTCGCTCGATTCGGTATTTAAAAGAGGATTTGGATTTGTGGCTGGATGCCTTACCGAAGTACCAACAACTTAATCAAGCCAACGCTGGCAAACAAAGCCAAGACAGCACAGACCCCGACGACAAAAGTTCTAACAGCTGAACGCAGCCGATAAATGCATCGACGATAAAAAGCCCCGGTAACCATGACAGCAACCAGGGCTTGGAAAGTACCAGCGATATCGGTCAGTCTAAACCCGGCATCCCCGGCAACCGGATATAAGAAACCGCCGTGCACGCCTGCCCTTCACTACAAAAAATCAGCTTTTGCCAGGGCATCAGGCACAGGTTGTGGCCCAGTAGCGCAATCACATCGAGTGCCCCGCTACTGCTGCCGGTAATATCCGACCCAATCAGCCATTCGTAACAGCCGTTTTCGTGCAAGTACAGGCTCCAACCCGCCGCATGGTTGCCATAAATGGCAGTTTTACAAATGATCTTGGGTACGGTTTTATCAACGCCATGCCAGGCCATCAGGGCCGGGTCGAGCAGAACGATTTCATTGTTACTTTTGCCGGAAAAGGCCGGCACCGGAATAAAAGTCTGCATATCAGGCCTCCTCCTGCTCACGAATCCAGCCGCGTGTAATTCCAACTATCACTGATAACCATCCGACAGAACTGCATCACCGGATGGTCGCCATGGTCTAACCCAAGCGGTTCGTAACTTCGCAGCAAGTACCTGCAAACATCGAGCAACAGCTTATCGCCAAAAAACAGCTGTACCTCTTCGTAAAAACCCGGTTCGATGTAGTGTTGCAGGATGCCTTCAATGCCAAAGTACAGATACTGATAACCACTGACCTCGCAAATCACCCGGCCAGTATCACCATACTCCCGGGTCAGGCTATACCCCAGTAATAGCGATGCCGGAATGCAGCCCATATGTGCCAGCTTTTGGCAAAATGCCTGCTCGGCGAGCGTGTTCAATCGCTGCAAGCCACGCTGGCCAAGCCTGGTGTACGGATAAAAAAAGCGTGGATGTTTACGTGGCACATTTCTTAGCTGCACTGCTTCCCAGCCCTGATCGGCAGTGACAAAGTTACCTAACCAAACTTGAAAAATACCGTAAAAATATTGCGGACTGTTCATTGCAGCTCTCCCACCGGAATATCATGACTCAGTAACCAACGTACAAAATCACGCTGTAACGCTTTGAATTCGACTTCGTGCATACAGCTGATACAGCACACTTGTTGCCGTACCCAGTCAAGGACCAACTCGGCGTTATCTTGCTGTCTCTCAGGTTGAATAGCGGCCGCCAAGTGGTTGCTGTGTGGGTCAATAAACAGTGTGGTCATCAGGTACACAGCCATTCGCTTCACCTGCTGATTTAAAGATTTATTCAGCAGGTAAGTTTTGAATTCACGGGTTTGTTCAATCTGGATCATTACTGTTCCCCTCCATTAAAACGACTGATTAACCGGTCGGCCGCAGACCCGTCCTGACGGGTCAGGTTGGGCACATAACGGCTGTACACCCGAAACAGCATTTCGGTGGTGGTATGCCCCATTTGCCGGGCAATCCACTCAGGGTTCTCGCCGGCGGCCAGCCATAAGGTGGCCGTGGTATGCCTTGTCTGATAAGGCGTGCGGGCTCGAAGACCTGCCGCTTCCAGCGCCGGATACCACACCCGCTGCGCGAGGTTGCGATGGCTGTAAGGCGTGTCATTGCGGGTAGCAAACACATACTTGTTGCCGCCGGTTTGCTCCAACTGACGGCGCAGCGCCTGGTAGACCGGCTCCGTCATATTGATTTCGCGCTGGCTACCATCGTTTTTGGTGTACTCCACACGGTTCTTCACCCAAGTTTCGCGCACCAGGATCCGCCGGTTCTCCCAGTCGATATAACGCCATTGCAGACCATCAATTTCGGCGGTACGCATGCCGGAGAAAAACCGTACTACGTAGTAATCGCGAAATTTGGCATCGACATGGCGCAGGAACAGTTCCACTTCATCCAACGTCATTGGATCGACATCCGACTTCGGGGTTTTCAGTGGTTTTAAGCGCTCGGGCGCAGTAAACTGATAGCGATCGGCGGCTTCATTGAGGATCATAAAAAGTACTTTTATGTTCCGGTTGATATAGCCGGCAGACAGCCCTCGTCCATCTTCGCGACGTACTTTGCCGAGTGAGGCGCGAAATTGGATGATGTCCGCTTTAGTGATGCTGCTGATCAACTTGTTACCGAAATAAGGTTTCAACCGGTTGTTGACCACTACCTGCATAGTGTCCTGGTAAGAAACTCGCCAGCTGACCGCCATTTCATCCAACCAGATGTCCGCAAACTCAGCAAACTTGGGCTCTTTGCCCGCCGTATTGACCGCCAAACGATGCTGCGCCATTTTTTCAAACTTGCTGACCAGCTTGCTGTTTGGAAAGTAATTGCTGTAGATAAAGGTGCCCAGCAAGATCTCCGCTTCAATTTTATGCATCAGCTTCGCCAGCGTTTTTCGATTAGCCGGCGTATCCGGCAGCGCCGTTTGCTCACGGCAACGAATGCCTTGGTAAGTGAAATCAAGCAGCAAATTGGGCGAACCGGAACGAACTCTGATACTACCCATGAGCACGTCCTCCATTCGCCATCGGGATCAACATTGCAGGGATGGCTTTGGCCATGTCCCGCTCAATTGCATCCCAGATAAACAGTATTTTTCGTCCCCCAAAAGGCCGGATGTAGTGCACGCCCTCCATTAAAACCTTGTCTTTCAGGGTTTCCCGGATGGTTCGTACGTCGTACTTAATCAATAACGCTAATTCTTCAGTCGTCAGATAGGTAGCCGTTGTTGCCATGGTATAAACTCCTCGATTGAGTTATCCTAAATAACAGAATCACATTTAAAGAGTTAAAATGTCATCCTGAATGCAATTTAGCATCACAAAATGACATTTACAACAGTTTTTTGCCATTTAGAATGGCATTTTGTCGTTTGAGGTGAATTTTGATTAGATGCCACTTAGCTAAACTGATGGGCGAACACAAGCTCAAGATCGTCGATGTGGCCAGGGAAACTGGCCTGAATCGCAATACGATCACGCTGCTTTACAAAGAAACCGCTCAGCGCGTGGACTTTGAAACCATGGATAAACTCTGCGAGTTGTTTACCTGTCGAGTTGAGGATTTGTTTGAGAAGGTGTAAGTGCCGGGTTGCCGGGTCTGACGCGCTGGCGTTTGTCAGGTGAACCATCTTCATTTTTCCGTTTCGGTCCCAGTTTAATACTCATGCTGTATTCTCCCCAATTGAATATGCATATCGCTCATTTATCAAACAAATTAGTCGTGACGTACCTTAATTGTTAACAAGAAACTCTGGTGTGACGCTAATAATTAGTGTCAACAACGAGCAAACCATGAACCCTTAGCTTAGGTCATCATGGTCTTGGTTAGACTTTCGTGCTGGTAACACAGGCCATCACCATTTCACGAAAAGGTAATGTGGTTGGATTCAATGCGGGAGAATCTGGTCGAGGAACCTTAGCGATATCCTTTATCTATAACGGTGTACAAAAAAACGCCACTAAGGATTGATTAAAATATAAACATCCCCATATGAATTTTGTGGCAATTTTGCCACGTCAATTCATTTGGGGCGCTCTGATGGCAAAGAATATTCGTGGCAATAATGATGGCGAAAATGGTGAAAACGACTCATATACAATCGCTGGCAGAGGCGTTGTATCAAGGGAGACTCTAGTTCAAGAGGTTGAGCAAGGGAAACATCCCCACCATCACGTTATAAACATAAATGGTGAGGATTATGTCAGGTCCAACCCTGACAGGACGATTGGAAATAATGTGAACAAAGAGTAGTAAAGTGCAATTTAATCAGTCAGATAGTTCAGAATCTGAAACTTAAACCCCGGCACTATCTTCGGTAATGGCGGGGCTCTGAATTAAAGTGGTAGTACCAGCCGCCCGGCTCGTCGATATAACTTTTAAAACAATCCTGATAAATTTAGAAGATACCTTGGTTTACAGGCCTTCTGACTCATTGGACTATGGCGTTAAATGACTCTTGTCCATCTAAACAAAATGCTTTAATCAGCTCCCGCCTACCAGATGAACCCAATTTTCGTCCGCTAGAGGTGCAATAATCTTCTTCAAGGTAAGGTCTTAATTTATCGAAGTTCTGATTTATTTTATTCGAGTACCAGCCCTTTGACTTACCTGTTTCACTAATGGCACCATCAATACCTGACTCGATATCACCTTGCATTTTATCAGGAAACATCCAGATTCCATCGTCATCTCTTTGTTTGTCCACTAACACTTATCCTTACTTAAATCATAAATAACAGCCGGAGAGAAAATATCTTAAGCCAACCCCTGAAGGAAACCAATTTAAAAGCTCGGCGAATGCAAAACGATATGTTAAATCCGGCCCAGATTGGCAGCTTTGGTAACAAAGCCCTGCCTCGAACAGCGAAGTTTGCTGGTGTTCGAGGTAGGCTTGGAAGATCAGAGATTAGTTTTTGTGTCCAGTGCAGAATTCCATGTCACGAGACATATCTGCTTTTGCCAATCCATGCTCAACAAGAGCGCACCGTAAGACGTTCTTGCCTGAATCATCTAACTCCTTTATTAAGTTATTCGACATGTCATACAGATATTGCCGATCTCCAATGATCTCACGAATGACCTCACCAGAAGTATCACGTTGTATCGCATAGATAACGAGATCACTTGGAATGTGCTCGTATTCCCGTGTCTTGTAACCGGAGAACAATGCCGCATGCTCGGATGCTGAAAGCACGTCATTACTACCATGTAGGTTAATTCTGTGGGCTGTCTTTAAGTCAGCAGTACTTTTCGCGACTCGATGATTAGTCCAAAATCCATCATAGTAAATTTCTAATTGCCGTGAATTAGGAGCTGACGAGCATCCAACAAGCATGATGCTTAGTAAAAGAAATTTCATTTTATCCACAGGATTCTCCATTAGAAGTTGGACGGCAGGTTGGTCCACTAACTTCACGAACAGCGCCATCGTTGTGGTCACGGCGGGTTCCTTCACCCGTTTGTCCGTTCACAACGTTTTCTTTCATGATCGTCTGATTGTCGTCAGTCGCCTTATCAGTGATTCCAGACTGAGAGTTTTGAACATGAATGACTTCATGCACTAAACCTGTCGCTGGAGACTGAGAACCATCTGATGTCACCAAGCCTTCGTTTGGATTCCAGTTAATTACATCTGGTCCAGCAGGATCTCCAACTTGGCTGTCTGAGCCACCTGATGTCCTGTTCACTTCAACTGTTGGAGTATTTTTACTCTCCAATTTATCAAAATATGCTTTTCCGACGCTAGATTTAGCAGAGATATAGGACTTAGCGGCGCTATATTCCTTTTGAACATTTGGAGCAACCTTTACAGCTCGACCATCAGGATCTGTAAACTTATAAGGATTGTTGTTCGCATAGGAATACCGGTTAAACAACATTGGCTCTTTAGCGCTAAACCCAACCGGATCATTACTGTAGAAACGACCTATTACTGGATCATAGTATCGTGCCTGCATATAAATTAGTGTGCAGTACGATCCCTTGGTAAACGGGATTCAATTTACGACCTCATTGCAATCCGTCTCACCAGTTGTTGAAAACCGACCTGCCAGGTTGTTGAAGCTGTCTTACCACTTTGGTCACAGACTAAGAGCCCAAAGTGGACGAATGCACTTCTCGAGTGCACATAATTTATCCAAAAATTGTGCTTGAGTTAAATTTCGTACAACAAGCTCACAGACAGTAAAGGTTTTAATTGGTGTGCTGCCAGCACATTCGGAAAAATTGGTTGAGAAATCGGTACTTCAGTATTAGATTGGTATTTGCCAAATTCCGGACGGAAGTCAAAAATATTTCTGACTTACGCGCGTTTTGCCTTGAATAAGCGTTAGCTTTACAAAAAGAGGAAGTTTTATGCACCAAATAGCTCTTATTCCACGCGTTGATGAAGGAAATATCATTCCGCAAAGAATTGGTGATGGCTACATCAGTGCAACGGCGCTTTGTCAGTCCGTAGGCAAGCGTTACTCTGATTATCGAGCACTAAAATCAACAAATGAATTTATAGCTGAGCTAATAAATCAGACAGGGCTGCCAGAGATGCAGCTAATCCATATTATTAGCGGTGGTAATTCAGGTCTACAGGGAACTTGGGTTCATCCTTATCTTGCTATTAACCTGGCTCAGTGGCTATCACCTAAATTTGCAGTGAAAGTCTCGCAGTGGGTTGTAGAATGGCAACAAGGGCGCGCTAAGGCAGTTATGCCCGTACATATCGAAAGATATATGCAAAACCGCGCGAAAGTTCCATACACCCATTTCTCCATGCTCAATGAGCTTACTCTCAATCTGATAGCACCCTTGGAGCAGGCAGGGTATACCCTTCCGCAAGAAATGGTTCCTGATATTTCCGAAGGACGATTGTTTTGCAAATGGCTCAGGGAATCCAGAGGTATAGAGCCGAACGAATTCCCTACATATGCTCATGAATACCCCGATGGAAGAACTGTACAAGCAAAACTTTATCCAATTGATCTATATGAAGATTTTAAAAGACATTTTAATGAGATATGGCTTCAGCAACATGCAGCAAGATACTTTGGAGAGAGAGATCAACAAGCGTTGACATTCGTCAGTACTCTATTGTTGCCATCGGCATAAAACTAAAAAACAAGATAAGCGGTACAATTACGTTTACCGGCATCACCTAAGCAAGACACCAAAATGAGGGATTACAAATGGCAGCACAAACATTTTCAATCGAGTTTGACGGTTACTGGAGGGAGCCAGCCAAAAGTGGTATTCCCTCCAAGTCAGGTATCTATTGCGTATACAGCTGTGTACACAACGTTCAAGCTAAGACGGTCACTTTAAAGAAGCTCATCTACATTGGAGAGTCAGAGAACGTCAATGACCGTATTGCCAATCATGAGAAACTTTCCGATTGGAATAGTTACCTCAAACAGGGTGAGGTACTTTGTTATAGCTTTGGCCCAATTCCTTCCGCGACTAGGGTTCGTTGTGAGGCCGCCATGATCTTTAAACACAAACCTCCAGCAAATACCGAATATGTAAGTGCGTTTCCATTTGACCAGACTACTATGAAACTCACAGGCAACACCGATCTACTGCACACAAACTTCACTGTTAATCGCACATAGTGGCTACTTAACAAATTGCTGAAGTACGCTCCGGGTCTTCGCAGTTTTGCTGCTTAGGCCCCGTGTCGTAGTGGGTAAAGTTCGCTTTACGTCGCCGTAAATACAGTTGGATGACTGGTGAATCTTGTGGTTTCGTGAAATTGCTACAAGGAGTAAGAAGTAAGTAGTCCTATTGATAAATCAGGGTAGCTTTTTACAATCCTTCATTCATTAGTCTGAAATTTAGTGATTTAGATCACCGGACTTGTCAGTAACTGTGTCACTGATTGATGGCTATCCATCCACTGCCGAGTATGTGGACAACGCCAGTCGACTGACTTTGCAATGAGCGGATAAACATCATGCAGCGTTGAATTGTTGAATATGGGTTCATGATGGCCACATCTGTTTCTGAATTTTCGCACAACATAGCAGGCATCTTTTAAAGCGCCACGTAACTGCTTTGGTGTCAATGTTGACGGCGCGTTCGGAAATATTTGGGCAATATATGGCCCCCAAATACGCCCGTCATGCCTGCTGGTCAGCATGTTTTCAAACCAGACAAATTTTAGCTCTGGTAACAACTTACCCACACTGTGGTAGTTACCATTAATTGCATTCAATAAGAGTTGACGATCCGAATAATTCAGCGAGTTTTGAAAAATCGGATTGAGCGGCCAGTCTTGGCCATATCGGATACTAATGGCGTCTGATATCGCGTTCCGTAACGCAACCTCATAAATGTGTAAAGGGAAGAAAAAGCGACTGGATAACTCCGCATTCCATTCGTAGAGCTTCAGCGCAGATATCGGGCAATCATTACCTGTTTTAGCGATAATGGCCTGGCGATAGGTCGCAAACCTGTTAATTGAAAGTGTTTGCTCTATTGCTGTATGCGGCATCCGTTACCCCTTGTTGCTTGACTCATGCACTCGTTTCATCTATCATCGGCGTTGAGAGCTTTGGATATCCCTGCTTATGCAGCCCACCAAAGACATACGAAATTTTGAAAAACCACGCTTTGGCGTGGTTTTTTCATTTTAAAGAACTCCTTTTCAAATTACGAGAACAACCCACTATCCCTAAGCGCCGAAGGATGCGTTTTCTGGTACACCTCCGTCAGTTTTTGCCTGCTGACATGCGTATAAATCTGGGTGGTGGAGATGCTGGCGTGCCCCAGCATTTCCTGTACATGCCGAAGATCTGCGCCGTTATCCAACATGGTCGTTGCAGTGATGTGGCGGAACAGGTGGCAGGCACCAAAACGCTTGATTCCTGCAAGCCGGTTATAACGCGATACCATCTCCGAGAGCTTGCCAGGTTTGTAAGCTTTGCCGTTGTTAGCCAAAAACAACGTATTGCCGGAATCAACAAAGCTGATGGCAGGCCTTACTTTACTGATGTACACCGCTAACCATTCGCAGGCCCGTTGGCTGATGGGCACAATTCGTTCCTTGCGGCCTTTGCCGTGGTTGACCCGCAGGAGCTGCTTCTCAAAATCGACATCCTCAATCTGCACCGGCAGCAGCTCGCCACGTCTGATTCCACTGGCGAACAACGTTTCCAGAATGGCTCTGTCCCGAATGCCTTTGAGGCCAAACTGCAGCGGCTGCGCCATAATGCGTTCAATTTCGTCAGCGCTAAACAACGCCTTCGGTAAAGCCCGACCAATAGAGGGCAGCTCGATACTTTCCAGACTGTTACGACTCAGCAATCCCTTGCGATACATGGTGGCGATA
>JACCDS011444075.1_pt1 | contig 12362 bp, 16 predicted proteins | sample 7446441 | NCBI WGS metagenome assembly JACCDS01 (sample SAMN15323445, study PRJNA562643) | freshwater metagenome | isolation source: river surface water | place: USA:Blue River Watershed | collected 2017-08-17
ATTCGGGCCCCTATAATCGCGCTTCTTTTGCGAGAGCCCATTCTAGGCGCGTAGCTCAGTTGGTTAGAGCGCTACCTTGACATGGTAGAGGTCACCAGTTCGAATCTGGTCGTGCCTACCAGAATGGCCTTTTATGTCATCAGGATTTCTTGAATCGTGTCGGAGGCCCATGGCTCCGGCTCGACTCTTTTCGTTCTCAGGAATGCCATGCCGACAATTACTCTGCCAGATGGAAGCACTCGCGAATTCGCTGAGTCCGTGTCTATTGCCGCCATTGCCACTTCCATTGGCGCAGGTCTTGCGCGTGCAGCGCTTGCTGGTCGTGTTGATGGCAAGCTGGTCGATACGTCCTTCGTTGTCGAGACCGATTGTGAAGTGGCGATCATTACCGAGCGTGACGCAGATGGTCTTGAAGTCTTGCGACATTCTTGCGCGCACTTGATGGCGCAGGCCGTGCAGCGTCTTTTCCCTCAAGCTCAGGTAACGATTGGACCGGTCATTGAGGATGGTTTTTTTTACGACTTCTCCTACGAGCGTGCGTTCACTCCTGAGGATCTGGAAAAGATTGAAGAGATGATGCGCCAGATCGTTTCCGAGAATCTATCGGTCACACGATCTGTGCTGAGCAGGCCGGAAGCGATAGCGCTCTTTGAGGGGAAGGGTGAGAAGTACAAGGTTGAGATCATCAAGGGCATTCCTGGTGATGAGCCCTTGTCCTTTTACAGCCAAGGGGAATTCATCGATTTGTGTCGAGGGCCTCATGTGCCAGAGACAGGCCGTTTCAAGGCATTCAAGCTGACGTCCGTCGCTGGAGCTTACTGGCGTGGTGATTCCAGCAATGAAATGCTGCAGCGGATATACGGCACAGCCTGGGGCGACAAGAAGTCACTGGAGCAATACCTGCAGCGACTGGAAGAGGCGGAGCGTCGTGATCACCGCAAGATAGGCAAGAAGCAGTCCCTGTTTCACTTCCAGGAAGAGGCGCCAGGCATGGTGTTCTGGCACCCTAAAGGTTGGACCATCTATCAAGTCATACAGAATTACATGCAGAAACTGCAGCGTGAGAATGGCTACCTGGAAATCCGCACACCTCAACTCGTTGATTACTCCCTGTGGGAGCGTTCGGGTCATGCCGACAAGTTTGCTGATCAGATGTTCAGCGTGGAATCCGAAAGCCGCCTGTATGCCATTAAGCCGATGAACTGCCCTTGCCACGTGCAGGTGTTCAACCAAGGTTTGAAAAGTTATCGCGACCTGCCCATGCGACTGGCTGAGTTTGGGTCTTGTCATCGATACGAGCCATCAGGAAGCATGCATGGTCTGATGCGCGTGCGCAGCTTCACGCAGGACGACGGGCATATCTTCTGTGCGGAATCCAGCATTCAGAGCGAAGTCGCTGCGTTCATGAAGCTGCTCTTTGCGGTCTACAGAGACTTCGGATTTGATGAGATCATCCTCAGACTCTCCACGAGGCCGGCGAAGCGGGTGGGTAGCGAGGAGCTCTGGGACAAGGCGGAGGCAGCCCTCAAGCAGGCGTTGCAGAATAACGGTATGCCTTGGGAGCTGCTTCCCGGAGAGGGCGCCTTCTATGGGCCAAAGATCGAGTTTTCGCTGAAAGACTGCATGGGGCGAGTTCAGCAATGCGGCACTATTCAGGTGGATTTCTCCATGCCGGAGCGGCTCGGAGCCCAGTTTGTGGCTGAGGACGGCAGTCGCCAAACACCAGTGATGCTTCATCGTGCCATTCTAGGATCATTTGAGCGTTTCATCGGTGTATTGATTGAGCACTATGCTGGATCTTTGCCAGTTTGGCTCGCGCCTGAACAAGTCGTTGTCCTGAATATCACCGATAATCAGGCTGAGTACTGTGAATCCGTCAGAAAGTCTTTGAGTGACAAGGGGTTCCGTGCGACTTCTGACTTGAGAAATGAAAAGATCGGCTTTAAAATCCGTGAGCATACTTTAAGCAGAACGCCATTCCTGCTTGTAGCTGGTGACCGTGAGGTTGAGACAGGTACAGTGTCCGTCAGAACCAGAAGCGGGGAGGACCTTGGGTCGATGAGGGTCGATGAGTTTGCAGCCCACTTAGGCGCGGCGGTCGCGCGTTTCGGGCGCACCGACAGCAATTGAGCTAGAATCGCAAGCGAGAGTCGGGGCGGCTACAAGCTGCTGTCGACGTTACTGATTGTTCATTTTGGAGAGTATAGACAAGCGCCTATGAGGAGTAGTTCCAAGAAGCCCGTTATCAACGAGCACATAGATGCCAGCGAAGTCCGCCTGGTCCTGGAAAATGGTGAGCAGGCGGGAATCGTGTCCATTGACGAGGCAAGGGCTGCTGCCAGTGAGGCGAAACTCGATCTGGTTCTGATCGCGCCGGAGGCGGAGCCTCCGGTGTGCAAGATCATGGACTACGGCAAGCACATTTTTGATTTGAAGAAGCAGAAGGTTGCGAACAAGAAGAAGCAACACAAGCAGACAGTGAAGGAAATCAAGTTCAGACCAGGGACGGAGGAAGGGGATTATCAGGTCAAACTACGCAACCTGATACGTTTCCTTAACGATGGAGACAAGGCCAAGGTATCACTGCGATTCCGCGGCCGTGAGTTAGCCCATCAGCATCTTGGGCTGGAGCTGGTTCAAAGGATCGCCAAGGATCTTGAAGAATACGGCACAGTGGAACAGGAACCCAAGATGGAAGGCCGGCAGATCGTGATGATGCTGTCACCGGCAAAAAAGAAGAAGTCATAGCAGGATCCATTGTTTCGGCTGGCAGTTTGTCTGCAGAAAAGCCAGGCAGCTTGCACGAAGCAATGGATTTTTTGTCGCTGTGAGTTTCATAAATCAACCCTCAGCTGTCTTTCAACAATGACGTTTGAAAGACGACAAATGCGGAGTAAGCAATGAGCAACAAGATCAAGACCCACCGCGGTGCTGCCAAGCGGTTCAAGCAGACCGCCGGCGGTTGGAAGCGCAAGAGCGCCAACAAGAGCCACATCCTCACCAAGATGACTACCAAGCGCAAGCGTCAGTTGAGAGGCACGTCACTGGTTCACCCCTCTGACAAGCCGTTGATCGACCGTATGCTTGGCAAACGCTTCTAACATCACTATTGAGAGGAATTAAAGATGGCCCGAGTTAAGAGAGGCGTCACCGCAAGACGTCGTCACAAGAAGGTTCTGAAACTGGCGAAAGGCTACTATGGTGCGCGCAGTCGCGTATACCGTGTTGCCAAGCAGGCCGTGATCAAGGCAGGTCAGTATGCGTATCGCGATCGCAAGACCAAGAAGCGCATGTTCCGGGCTTTGTGGATCACCCGTATCAACGCCCAGTCACGTGCCAATGGTATGACCTACAGTCAACTGATTGCCGGCTTGAAGAAGGCCAACATTCAGGTGGATCGTCGCGTCATGGCCGATCTGGCAGTCCACGACAAGGCAGCTTTCGCTGCACTGGTCAATCAGGCAAAAAACAGTCTGGCTGCGTAAGCTGGCCGAGTTGACATCATGCCAGACACTAAAACACTGGTTGAGTCGGCATTGATTGCAATCGCTGCCTCCAGTGACGAGAAGTCACTGGAGCAGCTGCGTGTCGATTTCCTGGGTAAGAAGGGAAGCCTGACCGAGTTGCTCAAAGGATTGGGCAAACTTGCTCCTGAAGAGCGTCCCGCTGCCGGTGAGAAGATCAATCAGGCCAAGTTTCAGATACAGCAGGCCCTGGATGCACGTCGAGATGTGCTTGTCCAGGAAGCCCTCAACAAGCAGCTGAGCAGCGAGAAAATCGATGTGACCTTGCCCGGGCGCCGACAAGGCCGCGGAGGGCTGCATCCGATAAGTCGAACGATCGACCGCATTCAGTCCATATTCAAGGTCGCAGGCTACTCTGTGGCCGTCGGGCCAGAGATCGAAGACGATTATCACAACTTTGGCGCGCTGAATATTCCGGATCACCATCCAGCTCGTGCCATGCACGACACTTTCTACATCGATCCCGCCACGGTACTGCGTACACATACCTCGCCAGTACAGGTGCGAGTGATGGAGAATTCCAAGCCGCCTTACCGCATGATCTGCCCGGGTCGCGTATATCGTTGTGACTCCGATATCACCCATACTCCCATGTTTCATCAAGTCGAGGGGCTCCTGATAGACAGGCATGTAAGCTTTGCGGACTTGCGCGGCACCATCGAAGAATTCCTGCAGGCGTTTTTCGAGAAGGATCTCGCTGTCCGATTCCGTCCCTCATATTTCCCGTTCACCGAGCCCTCTGCCGAGGTGGACATGGCCTGTGTCATGTGCGAAGGAAAAGGGTGTCGAGTTTGCAGCCATACTGGTTGGCTGGAGGTCATGGGTTGCGGAATGGTCCACCCCCGTGTTCTGGAAATGTCGGGAGTGGACTCCGAAGAGTTCACAGGCTTCGCCTTTGGCATGGGCGTCGAGCGCTTGGCGATGCTGCGCTACGGAGTCAACGACCTGCGATTGTTCTTCGAGAATGATCTGAGATTCCTCAGGCAGTTTAATTGACAGTGGTGCGGTCGCCCCAGGCCGCGCCGTTCCTCTTTTCGTTCAATTCAAAGAGAGTTCCGAATGATTTTCAGCGAACAATGGCTTCGTGAGTGGGTCAATCCGCCACTGACAACCCAGAATTTGATGGACCAGCTGACAATGGCTGGCTTGGAAATCGATGGGTGCGAGCCTGTTGCAGCTGAATTTTCAGGCGTGATCGTAGCCGAAGTTATTCAGGTAGAGGCTCATCCAGACGCAGACAAATTGCGTGTATGCCAGGTATTCGATGGTACTTCGACTCTTCAGGTCGTTTGTGGAGCAAGCAATGTTCGCGCTGGAATGCGTGTTCCCTTCGCCACAGTCGGGGCCAGGCTTGCTGGAAGGGCACATGGCGAAGTTCTCAATATCAAGCAGGCCAAGTTGCGAGGAGTGGAGTCCAACGGGATGCTCTGTTCCGCGCAGGAGCTTGGCATAGCGGAAAGTGCCGACGGTCTGCTGGAACTTCCAGCAGACGCACCTGTTGGTCTGGACATTCGTGCATACCTTCAATTGGACGATGTCAGTCTGCAACTGGATCTGACGCCCAATCGCGGAGATTGTCTCGGCATAGTGGGAATTGCTCGCGAGATTGGCGCGCTTAACGGACTCGGCGTCAAGCAGCCTGTCATGGATGCCGCGCCGGTGACTGTCTCAGATACTTTCCCGGTCAGGATTGAGGCAGGCGCTGAGTGTCCGCGCTATCTGGGGCGTGTCATCAAAGGAGTGAATCCTGCGGCTCCGACGCCATTGTGGATGGCGGAAAGGCTGCGACGCAGTGGCTTGCGCTGTATCGATGCCGTGGTTGACGTTACCAACTACGTTCTGCTCGAGCTTGGTCAGCCCATGCACGCTTTCGACCTGGCCCGCCTGCGCAAGCATGTCTGTATTCGTCTTGCCCGAGAGGGTGAAAAGCTGGTTCTTCTGGATGGCAAGGAAATCGCTCTCAATTCGGACGTGCTTGTCATCGCCGATGACGAGAAGGCGCTGGCGATGGCAGGGGTGATGGGGGGCGTCGAATCCGGTGTCGGTCCTCAGTCGCATGATGTGTTCCTGGAATGCGCCTTCTTCTCTCCTCTGGCGATTGCGGGTCGGGCCAGGCGTTATGGTTTGCATACCGATGCCTCTCATCGCTACGAGCGAGGGGTGGATTTCGAGATCCAGGCCCGTGCGATGGAACGCGCAACGGCTTTGTTGGTCCAGATTGCAGGCGGACAGGCGGGACCTGTCATTGAGTCGCTGGGGCAACTGCCACAAAGCCAAGTCGTGACGCTGCAGTTTGCAAAGCTTGCTCGCGTGCTCGGTGTTCAGATTCCAGAGGATGAGATATGCACAATCCTCGAGCGTCTTGGCGTATCGGTACTGGAACGGAATGGGCTTGGAATCACCGCGAGCATTCCCAGTTTTCGCTTTGACTTAAGTCTCGATGTTGATTTGATCGAAGAAATTGCCCGCGTGCACGGGTACAACAATCTTCCCAAGACTCGGGCTCACAGTCCCATGGCGCTTGGCAGCAGCACCGAAACCCGAAGTGAGGCGGGAAGAGCCAAGGATCGTTTGGCATCACTTGGCTATCAGGAGGTCATCACCTACAGCTTTGTCGATCCGAATCTCCAAAGCAGAATTGAACCTCACGAAAGAGGAATCACTCTGCAGAATCCCATTTCGGCCGATATGTCAGTCATGCGCACGTCCCTCTGGCCCGGACTTATAAACACGCTTGTTCATAATACAAACAGGCAGCAGGAGCGAGTTCGCATCTTCGAAACAGGACAGATTTTTCAGCGCATTGACGGCCAGACGGTGCAGCCATCCAAAATCGGCGGGCTGCTCTTTGGCAAGGTGCAGCCAGAGTTATGGGCCAGTGATGGTCGGGAATGCGACTACTTTGACTTGAAGGGCGATGTGGAGTCAATTCTTGATCTGTCCACTGGCCTTGGACGGGTATCGTTTGCGCCGGAAATACATCCCGCGCTGCATCCTGGTCAGTCGGCAGCTATTCAAGTCAATGGCAAGAGGATTGGCATCATGGGAGCATTGGGTCCTCAGCTTCAGCGTGAGCTTGGCTTCAATAAAAAGGTCTATCTCTTTGAATTGGATCTGGATTCAATGCTCGAATCCAAAGTTCCCAGAATGCGTGAATTGTCTCGATTCCCCGAGGTTGGGCGCGACTTGGCTGTCGTGATCAGTGACGATGTATCCAGTGAGCAAATAGTCGCATGCATTCGAGACACTGCCGGCCCTCTCTTGGTGGATCTGCGAATATTCGATGTATATCAAGGTGATGCAATCGAGAAAAACAAAAAAAGCATTGCCTTGGGCTTGACCTTGCAGCATCCTTCGCGCACTCTAGGCGACGAAGACATAAATGGAATAATTGACAGTTGTGTCAAAGAGCTACAAGCAAAATTTAATGCAAAGTTAAGGAATTAACTATGGCAGATGGGGCATTAACCAAAGCGGAGATGGCGGAGCGACTGTTTGAGGAACTCGGCTTGAACAAGCGAGAAGCCAAGGAACTGGTTGAGCAATTCTTCGAGGAGGTCCGCTTGTCGCTGGAGTCCAATGAGCAAGTCAAGATTTCCGGTTTCGGTAATTTCGATCTCAGGGACAAGAAGCAGCGACCTGGTCGCAATCCAAAGACCGGCGAGGAAATTCCCATCAAAGCCAGACGGGTAGTGACATTCAGGCCTGGTCAAAAGCTTAAAGCAAGAGTGGAAAGTTATGCTGGAACCAAGCAATAACGATGAATTACCACCAATTCCTCCCAAGCGCTACTTCACCATTGGAGAAGTGGGGGAGCTTTGTGCGGTAAAGCCGCATGTGCTTCGGTACTGGGAACAAGAATTCCCACAGTTGAAGCCGGTGAAGCGAAGAGGAAATCGTCGCTATTATCAGCGTCAGGATGTCGTGCTGATTCGTCAGATCAAGTCGTTGCTCTACGATCAGGGATTCACGATTGGAGGTGCGCGACAGCGCATGAGTGGGTCAGGGATGGTTGAAGAGGCGCCCAAGGCGAATCTGGACTCAAAGGCATTCAGCGACTTGATCAAAGACTTGGAAGAAGTGATAGCACAATTGTGAAAATGAGGTAGAATTGCCGCCGCTTCAAAGAGGTGGCGGTTCCTTCCAGTGAGATTTCACGCGGAAAGACGCACAAGACGGCGTCCTGACATTGCAGGATTTCCTCCAGATACACTTCAGAAGACTTCGTTTCAGATTCAAGATTTCGGGGCATAGCGCAGCCTGGTAGCGCACCACACTGGGGGTGTGGGGGTCGTAGGTTCAAATCCTGCTGTCCCGACCAATAAAAAAGGGCGTCCAATTGGACGCCCTTTTCATTTCACGCGAATCTAATTCGTTACTGACGAACGTAACGCTTGATACCACCCACTGGGCCGACTTCCGCGCCGTAGATAACGCCATTGGCATCGGCAACCACGCCCTCCGCGGTGCAGGTGCCAGTGCAATCCGGATTAGGATCCGGGATGAACGCAGTCAGTTCACCGGTGATTGCACTTCCGATACGGATGCCGCGCAGCCACGCTCCGTGGTCTGGATTGACGGAACCAGACTCGGAGTCAGCTGCATAAAGGATGTCGTTCTTGTCAATGTACAAACCGCTGTTGCGGCTGAATTGATACCAGGTGTCCAGACGATTTCCTTCCTGGTCGAAGATCACAACCCGGTTATTTCCGCGATCTGCCACGAAAAGTCGGCCTTGAGAATCCATGGCGAGGGAGTGCGGCTGCTGGAACTGGTCCGGACCGGTACCAAGAGAGCCCCATGACTTGATGAACTCACCCTGACTGTTGAACTTCAGAACGCGCGCAGTGGAACCAGCAGCATTGGAATGGCCTTCGCCGATGAAAATGTCACCGTTTGGAGCGACGAACACATCGTTTGGCTGGAACAAGTAGCCAGGTTCACGCGCACCGCCAGGCTCACCGATTCGCATCAGCAATTCACCTTGCGGGCTGAACTTAAGAACCTGATGGCCCTTGAGTTCGCCTGAGACCGAACCGTCCTGTGCGCGATTGTCACGGCCATCTGTGACCCAGACGTTGCCTTCAAAGTCTACGTGGATCCCGTGCGGCCACATGACGAGGCCAGCACCAAAGCTGGTGACCATGTTGCCATTCGCGTCAAATTTGAAAATCGAGTCGAGGTTGGTAGTTGCGCAAGGGCCTACGTTGCCGCCACAGCGCTCTGCAACCCAGATGCTGGTGCCGTCAATGTCGACGTCCACGGCGCTTGTTGAACCCCAGGTTCTGCCGGCTGGCATCTTGGCCCAGCCTTCGATCGTCTGATAGGGGTTGGGCAGATTGTTGGTTGGCTCCATATCGGGTTGCGCCATGCTCAGCATGGGAATGACAGCCACTGCTGCTGTAAATGACATCAGAGCAGCTTTGATACTTTTGTTGTAGTTGGACACGGCGGAGTACTCTCCCTAGGATTGCTAAATGGACCGACAGAATAAAGCACCTGTTTTGGTAATTCAATCAGGCAGATGCGTCGATGGCAGCCGTTCTCCAGGAGCAAGAATTCCATTGCGTCGTGGCCGTAATACGCTGTAGTTTCGCATTCGAATGGATAGTCGCGGCCACAATGTGTGTTGTCTGGATTTCTGAATTTCGACAGGAGCCATTTAAGTTACATGTCTGATCTCGAAGATATCAAGGTTCGTGCTCGCCAGTTTGCCAAGGTAAGGGATTGGGAGCAGTTTCATTCGCCGAAGAACCTCGTGATGGCGCTGAGTGTCGAGGTGGCAGAGTTGGTCGAGATTTTCCAGTGGCTGACCGAACAGCAGTCGCAGCAATTGAATGATGAAACTCGCGCCCGTGCAATTGACGAGATCGCTGATGTGCAAGTGTATCTGGTGCGTCTTGCTGATCGATTGGAAGTGGACATCGCCGCTGCTGTAGCACAGAAGATGGAAAAGAATCAGGCCAAGTATCCCGTCGAACTGGTGCGGGGCAGCGCTCGCAAGTATTCGGAATACTGAGATGTCTACAGACGAGTCGTCGAGCGCTGGATGTCTGGTGGCTGTATATGGGACTCTCCGGCGAGGTCACGCCAATTCCCATATGTTGGCCCAGGCGTCCTTTATCGGCACTGATACGTTGAACGCCATCGTCTTGTACGACCTTGGAGAATATCCCGGCGCGAAATTGGCACGATCGGATGGCATCGAGGTGGAGGTCTATCGAATCGACAGGCAGACACTGGCTGCACTTGATCAGCTCGAAGAGTTCGACCCTGCCAATCCTGCGTCAAGTCTTTATGTCCGAAGTGAATTGCAGACTGTCTTCGGAAAGGCCTGGGTGTACCTCTATCAGGGGGCAGTTGTTGGACGTCGTCCACTTCGGGCCGGGCGCTGGGTGCCGCGTACGGTCGATCACGCGACGGCTGCGCCGCGCTGACAGGAAACCATGGTGATCATCCCTGGAGCGTTCATCGATCTTCGCAGTGACACGGTCACCCTGCCTTGTGCAGGCATGCGTCGCGCCATGCAGGAGGCTCGCGTCGGCGATGATGTATACGGCGAAGATCCCACGGTAAGACAGCTCGAGGAGAGCGTGGCGGAAATGGCCGGCAAGGAGGCGGGACTATTCCTGCCCACCGGGACGCAATCGAATCTGTGTGCCTTGCTCGCTCATTGCGAGCGTGGCGATGAGTATATCGCCGGGCAGAGCGCACATATCTATCGCTATGAAGGAGGCGGCGGTGCGGTGCTCGGGGGCATCCAGCCGCAACCTGTCGAGAACAGCCCTGACGGTTCGTTGGATCTGAACCTTGTCTCTGGCGTGATAAAACCCAGGGATTTCCATTTCGCTCGAACCAAGCTGCTGTGCCTCGAGAACACGATGCAGGGCAAAGTGTTGCCTTTGCCTTATCTGCAGTCGCTGTTGCCGTTTGCGCAGACCTATCGCTTGCAGCTGCATCTCGATGGGGCGCGCATATTCAATGCAGCGATCGCCTCTGGCGCGACCCTGCAACAACTAACCCATACGTTCGATTCTGTTTCCATTTGTCTTTCCAAGGGGCTTGGCGCGCCAGCAGGGTCAGTCCTTGTCGGAAATGTCGACTTCGTGGCGAGAGCCAGACGCTGGCGCAAGATGCTTGGCGGAGGCATGCGACAAGCGGGTGTTCTGGCAGCGGCAGGGCTGTATGCGCTGAAACACAACAGGCCTCGACTAGCTCAAGATCATGTCAGAGCGAGCAGGCTTGCAGAAGGATTGCGCGCTCTGGGGCTCAAAGTGGAGCCCGTGCAAACCAATATGATCTATGTCGAGTGCGGGGCCCTGGATCCACTGCAGTTGAGCTCGCGATTGCTGGAGCGAGGCGTCAAGATTACTGCGGCGACCAAGTTGCGGCTGGTGACGCATCTCGGTATCGATGACGACGCCGAGGCAAGAGTGCTGGAGGCATTTCAGCGCAGTATTTGATCAATTTGCGCATAGGGGTATATGATTAATATAAACATGCGTTTGTATTAAATTTTTGAGTAAAGTTCGCATGTTGTTTAATGTGAATCCCCGACAAGGTGCAGCAAGGTATGGACACACTGAAAGCTGAAAAATTCTTCAAGTCCGGTGAGATAATCATGGCCCAGGTAGACGCAGGGACATGCGCCTACTTCATTCAGGAATAGCGTGTTGGCATTGTCGTGGAAAAGGATGATGGCAATGTGCTCGACATGGGCACACGCGGGCCAGGCAGCATCATCGGCGAGATGGCCATTGTCGGCAATCAGCCGCGGAGCGCAACCATTCGATCGCAGTGTTCGCGGTGCAAACCCCATCATGCGTCTGATCGCCCAAGTCATCCTGATGCGTTATCGCGATATCCTGCGGCGCTCGCAAATGCTTTCCCATGAGGCGGCCGGATCTCAATCTCCCGAGTTGCTGGAAAAGGAATACGCCGAGTAGATCAATGTCGTTCAGGCCATCAAGATGGCCAATGAATTCAAGGTGGCAATCGCCACGGGCGAGCTTCGACTTCATTACCAACCGATCATCTCAATCGCCAGTGGACGCATTCTGGGGTTCGAGGCGTTGATGCGCTGGCAGCATCCGGAGCGCGGGCTCATCCCGCCAGATCTCTTCATTCCAATGGCCGAGGACAGCGGTCTCATCATCGAGGCAAGTCGGTGGGCAGTCAGGGAGGTATGTCAGCTCATCAAGCGGCTGGACAAGCATCGTCCGGACTTGGATAACGTCTACTTCAGCGTCAATATGTCGGCCACCGACTTTGACGAACAGGGCTTCCTGGATTCCTTCAATCGCATTCTGGATGAAAACCGCACCAGCGCCAGTCGGCTGAATCTCGAGATCACCGAACGCCTCCTGCTCAAGCAGCCGAAGAACGTCAAGGAGACACTGGATCGGTGCCGCGAACTGGGGATCGGCGTTGTGATCGACGATTTCGGCATCGGCTATTCCTCCTTGTCTTATCTGCATCAGTACCCCATCGATACCCTCAAGATCGACAAGAGTTTCATTCACATGATGCGACGTGACGCCAAGGTCCTCGGGCTGGTGAAGTCCATCCTGTCCTTGAGAGACAATCTGGCCATACGAATCATTGCCGAGGGCGTCGAGGAAGCCGAGGAGGCAGCGCTGCTCGCCAGCCTCGATTGCGACGTTGCCCAGGGCTATTACTTCTCCAGACCGGTAGCAGAAGAGCACCTTTACGCCTTGCTGGCGCAGCGAAATCCGCTGCCAGGCTGACTTCTCTGGCAGCGCTGCTCCCGCCGGAGAGATTTGACCTTTTCCCAAAAGCGTGTAGGCTTCAATTCACCTAGACGTTAGCCAAACAGCG
>JACCDS010872627.1_pt1 | contig 12361 bp, 8 predicted proteins | sample 7446441 | NCBI WGS metagenome assembly JACCDS01 (sample SAMN15323445, study PRJNA562643) | freshwater metagenome | isolation source: river surface water | place: USA:Blue River Watershed | collected 2017-08-17
GAAAGTGTTTTAATGAAGTAAGGTTTGATACGCAAAGGAAGCAAAGGGGCAAAGGGCGCAAAGGGAGGGAGAGAAAGTGTTTTAATGAAGTAAGGTTTGATACGCAAAGGAAGCAAAGGGGCAAAGGGCGCAAAGGGAGGGAGAGAAAGTGTTTTAATGAAGTAAGGTTTATAACGCAAAGAAAGCAAAGGGGCAACCCATGAAGCAGAAAGAATTTGGAAAATGTCACTGCATATGACTTTCGCTTCAAGGTTGGGTTGAAAAGGGTAGGGCTTAAGGTGATAGCGTAAATCCCATTAACCATTAACCATTTACAATTGACCATTAATATGGGCGCCTTAACCCGCTTTTCGCTCTAGCCACCGCAACAGGAGCAAGGAGCAATACTGTTAACTGCCTGTCTGCGGTGGGCTTTCCGCTACAATCGGGGGCGCGGGGTGACGTGGGTGTTTATCATGAAATGGCTTGAATGGTTTGTTAAGCGTGTTACACGGGCATTCACTTTCATCTTTTTTTGTTCGTTTTTAACACAATTGAATGTTGCATTATCGTACATTTGTAAAATAAGCACAAACGCCATGCATCAAGAAGAAATTGGAAAACGGTTAGCCATATTGCGCAAGCAACGGGGTTATTCACAGGAGGAGTTGGCAAAACTAATTGATTTAACGCGCTCATCATTGGCGCAAATAGAAACGGGTAACCGCCAAGTGAGTGCTGAAGAGATTTGGAAATTCGCGCAAGCCTTGGAATTTTCGATTGATCAGTTTTTGTCGCCCAATTTTAAGGCTACTACCGAGCGCATCAAGGAAACACGGCACAAGGCCAAGGCGCAAGAGCGTATTGCTGTGCCAAAGCTCAACGTAGAGAAATTCAAGCAAGTATTGCTCTACATCCTCGAAAAATGCGCCGGCAAACCCAACGTGGGCGAAACGGTGCTCTACAAATTGCTTTATTTTTCAGAATTCAATTACTACGAAGTCTACGAAGAACACCTCGTTGGCGCCACCTTTAAAAAATTACCGTACGGACCCGTCCCACAAAGGTTAGACGCTATCCTCAACAAAATGCAGGCCGATGGCCAACTCCAACTTGTCAAAACCAATTACTTCGACCGCGTACAAAAGCGCTACATCCCCTTGGTAAAACCCGACCTCGCCCTACTCAAAGCAAGCGAAACCGAAACCATCGACCAGGTGCTTTACCGTTTTAGTGATTATTCGGCTACGGCTATCAGCGAAGCGGCTCACAACGACATGCCCTGGAAGGCAACGGCAGAAGGTGATGTTATTGATTACGAATTGGTGTTTTATAGGGAGGGGTTGTATAGGGTGAGAGGGTGTGATTGAGCGGGTATCATTGCCACCACTTCCCATTGGAACAATTCATACTTTGATGTTGACAGCCTGAATTTGTGTTTAAAAGAATGAATATTCAAAGCTAAAATTTATAGGATATTGACCTTTAGTGAGAAATTGAGGTGATTTATAAAAGTGACTTATTCAAATGAAGGAAAATAAAACAATTACTATTCTTCTTGGTGCTGGTGCCGCCATGCCTTGGGATGCGCCAATTAGCCACAACATACTTAGTGAACTAATTCGTGATACTTCATTTCTTAACTCTTCTAAAACAAAAAGTTTATCTGCGGAAGTAAGAGAGTTAATCTCTGAAACAGATTCTGGCATTTTCTGATTTGTTTTTTTGTGAAAGTGTAAGCTTCATTCAACATAATTAATCAGGTAAAACGAGAAAATCAGAAATATCCACTTTTCTCCTGAAAATATATGGATTATGAAATTTGATTTCTCTCTTGACTATTTTTTTTCTTTGGTAATGGCATTCACTTTTGGCACTAACTTTAATTGTTTAAGAAACGCTTCTCTAATTATTGCGCTGAAGTAAGCCATAGGATATTCATTCGTTTTTATCTTTGATTGTCTCTTTTAACTTTATTAGATTGAAAAAGATTAAAAATTGAGTCCATAGTCATTCTTCTCTTACATCTACTATTACAAAAAATCCCAATATACTTGAGTTACAGCAAGCTTTTCTTGGTAGTAAAATGCTATTATTTATCACTACTATTTCTAAGAATTCATCAGAGCAAACGATTAACTCTCAGCTCGTTGGTTTCCTGACTGTCTATGAGGCCGTTCAAGCTTAAATTTCCGGGTGTCGTACTTTGTGTTGCAGTTCAAGCATTCGAATACATCATGAACAGTTTCGGTCATGCCTCCAGCACACTTAAAACAAAAATACATGGCTCGCTCCAAGTGCCCAGAACGGCTTTGTACAGCGGCTTCCAGATTAGGATGGATAAAAGCACCCTTTTCCCTTAATAAATCTCGCCGGCGTGACATCATCCCGTGTGAACAACAACTACCGCAACCGGGACAAATATAAAGACCGTTAGGACATTTCTTCGTTTCCCGGCTATCTATTATGGCACTGCATTGACCGTTTAGGCAATGGTTCAGGTAAATCGGAACTTTATGTTGGCTACATGTAGAATTCTCACAACAAAAATTAACCACATTGTATGCTGATAGGTATCCGTTTTCAATGGGATGCAAAATGTGGTTGCAATTGGAACAGTAAAGCCTTTCAAGCAATTGATTAAAACGATTTATCAACGTCACAAACTGATTATAGAGGCCATTCTCAATCTCATTTGGACCTTTCTTGCCATTTGTATTGATCCCTAATATTCTGCAGAAATCTAGTAGGGAAAAATCCTCCCAATTTTGCACGTTATGAGTAATTGCGCACGTTTCAAAACAAGATTGGCGATTGCACCACCAAACTGGAAGTCCGTATCTTCTGTCTGGTTCATACCCTTTTACTCCATCACAATAGAACGAATTCTTCTGTATCTCTTCTCGCCGAAAAACAAGCAAATGAAGATTTTCACGGTTTTCGTCTCCAAAGCATAATTTAAACTTGTTTTTCGTGGCAAATGCCCGTACTTCGGTTTCATATACTGACGAAACTAGCCATTGTTTTTGTGCTGTGTTCCATCTCGCATAGGGTAACTGTTTAACTTGTTCAAGCAAGTGGTCGAAATGAGGATTACGTTCGAATCTCTCATATGGGCCCCACCTTCCTTCGATAACATGATGCTCCCCTGATGGGAAGGTGATCCCGAAGCAAGTGTTAGAATTTATCTGTACTTTGTGAACTTCACCTTTCCAGTTGGAACTAAATCTAGGTACTGATCTGCCACTACATGTACTAAAGTAATTGCCAAGTCTAAATTTCTTTTTCGGATCTTCAGTAGCATTCGTAAGAACGACATTCAATAATTCACCTTGTATTAAAAACTTTCCGCTTTTAGCGACAGAAGCCAATGCGAGAATTATTATCTCGGTACTCAGATCTAATTTAACATCCTCATGAATCACTTTGCTAGTAGAATACAAGTCGTAATCAACACGAGAAATCTGCAGCAGATCATCTATAGAGAGCTCTAACTGCTTATTCTGTTTCAAAAAGAAGAGTTTTTTAAAGATTCGAACCTGGCTGGCTCCATCAAAAAGTATGAAGTTTTTTTTAAGTAGTTCGAAGTCAAATAACGCGGAGTCATCGAGAGCCCAGTTCATCAAATGGACTTCGGGGATTTTTGGAAGACAGTCAAGAAATCTTGGAAGTTTCTTATGAACAAACTCGGTTCTGCGCAGGAATGAAAGGAATACCGGCATAGTGTCCAAAGCCTCATAATCCGTCATACTTTCAGATATAAGCAGTGCAGCCTCGTCTCTACTCATTAAAGAATCTTCTAGATATGATTGAAATTCATCTGTAAAATCATTATTTGATTTAATGAAAGACAATAAATATGCCTTGGGCAAGGGCAAATCAATTCCATCTTTCCACAGAAAAAAATGCTGTTCGCTTGACATACTGGCAATACACTCTGTAACCCATTGCCTGTAATCATTAACAGGCAGTTCATCTTTTAATAAAGGGAGTATCCATGAAAGGGCTTTCCAGCCATCTTTTTCGAAACGTCGGCTGGCAATAACCAGTTTCTCATGTGTCGACAGGTTCTTTTGTCGGAAGACCTTCGACCAAACGCGTTGATAGATTTTCTCATGGTGCTCGACAATAAAGTCAACGGAAAATTCTTTTATGATGTTGGATTCATATAGTCGCACAATCATCTCCACATCTTTCAAACTCTGCACCTCTGAATTGAATGCTTGAACCAATTCAACCCCAGCCTTATCAGACCAATAATTCTTATCAGTTAAATGTGTTGTTAATGAGAAACCGTAACCAAAATTATTTATGAGCTTTAACGTGTTTTCCAGAACAGTATACGAATACTCAACACCCAACAATTCAATAAGCTTATTAAACAATTTAATTCGAAGTGCCTCGCGCGCTGTTTTTAGAATCAATGCTTGCTTTTGGATTGATCTACAATCAAAAAAGGCGGCTTCAATTGATTGATCAGGACAATCAATTGATTCATTCAACCACAATTCAACTCCGAATGCCTTAGCAGTTCTTTCAGAAATTAAATTCCGATAAAAATTTCTGATTTCAGAATTGACCTCAGAAGTGACATGGATCCCTAGAGGACCTCTAAGTACTGAATATTGAGCATAAGTGCTATCATCTACAATTTCTGGCAGTTGTGATCCGGTTTCAATTATCCATGTTTTAGCTTTCTTTACATATAGCTCATCAAGAGTCTTGCATACTTCCATTTTTTTGCTGGAGGTGTCAAAAGTAAGCACTTCATAAAAAGCTTTTAATTCTTGCCAAGTCCTGTCATTACTGGAGGAGATGGTTTCACTCACCCATTTGTTGCTGAACGTATCCCCGAATTCATATTCCTTTATTCTTTTAACATCTTCTATTGAAAGTTCCTTTATAAATTGTTGCAAGACTTTCTCTTCAATTTCATAATCAGAACCAACTTTCCCAATAAAATCAAAACGTTTACTTTTCCATGTGTAGAAAAGAACACCAGCGGTAAGGTTATTCCCGAACTCTGTGAAAAGCTGTGTGCAGGTTTCACTTCCTGGTCCCGTGCCCTGCTGGTCAAGAATTGCCCATCTTAAATGATTACAATATCGGACAAAGTCTTCCGGTTTCAGGATGGTATGCATGTATTCAATTGCGTTGTTCTTAATATTCTCGGCATCACCATCAATTAGCTGATGCAGCCCAATACTAATTATACTACTGTGCTGGATATCCCTAAAAGTACGCACTCGCTGCCTTGTCATCCTCTTCTGTCTTGTTACAGTAAAACTGACCGAATCTTCCCTGCCGAGGTAGCTGAACAAAATTGCCCAATCCATTCGCCTTAAAATCCTTGCTGCTACAGCTCTTTCATGGCCACGATTTTGATCGAATATAACAGAAAATACCACACAGGTACCATAGTCGAGCGACTTAAACTCGTTGGGTATTCCAGAGATATGCAGGAAGTAGTCAGTATCACCTGGAGCTGTTACAAAAGCAAAACCGCGATCGGTATTGATGCTTTTTACGTAACCAATTTGCTCTTTGTGAGTTGAAATGTCATTACGCATAATCATCTTATTTTGGTTTCTATCAAAATGCCGCCATATAACAACCTAAGTAAACGACGGGTTATCTGTCGATAGTAGACCATCAGCTATCATCTCCGCCTGTTTTAGTATAGTATCAATTGCCTTTTGTTGTAAATCTGGTGGATAACCATATTTTGAAAGGGTTCGGCGCACCAAAACCATAAGCTTTGCGCGTGCGCTTTCTTTAATGGTCCAATCAATCGTGGCGTTAGCTTTTACTTTTTCAGCTACTTCTCGGGCGATGACTCTTAATTGTTCGTCACCTAAAACTTTTACTGCACTGTCGTTTATGCCCAGTGCATCATAAAATGCTAATTCGTCACGATTGAGGTTTAGCTTTTCACCACGCTCATCAGCCACCCGTATGTTTTTGGCAAGGTCAATTAATTCCTGTATAATTTCTGCAGTGGTGATTAAATTGTTTTGATAACGCTTAACTGCTCCTTCTAACATGGTCAGCAAGCTCTTACTCATGGTCAGGTTGTAACGGGTTCTCTCCTTGATTTCATCATTTAACACCTTCTTCAATAATTCAAGGGCTAGGTTTTGATGTTTCATACCCTTGACTTCTAACAAGAACTCGTCCGAAAGTATCGAGATTTCAGGTTTTTCAATGCCTGCCGCCTCAAAAATGTCTATGACCTGATCGCTGTTTAAGGCTTCATCGACAATTTGTTTGATGGCGGTTTCAATTTCAATGTCAGACTTGCCTCCAACGCCACCTTCAAACTTTACTAAACGAGCCTTTACTGCTTGAAAAAAGGCAATTTCGGACAAATAGGGTCGCACTTCTTCCTTGGTAATACAGATTGATAAAGCTTGCCCCAGTAAAGTAACTTCTCTAACAAATCGCGCTTTTCCATTATCCAGGCCTAGTATGTGTTCTTCTGCTTGTAAGATAATGGATAGTTTTTCTCTGGCATCTGCATTCAAGAAGCGTTTGAAATTGAATTCACCACTGTTTTCATAATAAGCGTCATTGACTTCTGCTGCAATGGATAGGTTTGATTTACTTGCCTCCTGAAACATTTGCTTGACGACTTCGTATTTTTCTAAAAAGATAGTAGTCGCTTTTGATATGTCTTCAGCGGGATCCCCCTTTCCGCCAGCATCGCTGTAAAATGAAAGTGCTTTCTTTAAATCGGTGCCAATGCCTAAATAATCAACAATTAGTCCACCTGGTTTGTCTTTAAATACCCTGTTGACGCGTGCTATGGCCTGCATTAAATTATGGCCACGCATGGGTTTATCGACATACATGGTATTTAGACAAGGGGCATCGAAACCCGTGAGCCACATATCGCGGACAATAACTATTTTAAGTTCGTCTGCTGGATTTTTCACTCGCTCTGCTAAATCTTTCCTTTGCTGTTTAGTGGTGTGGTGTTTAGCAATCTCGGGACCATCGGCACTGTTGGTTGTCATAATCACCTTAATTACGCCCTTGGTAATATCATCGTTATGCCACTCGGGTTTTAAGGCCGTAATCTCTTTGTATATATCGGCTGCTATTCGGCGACTCATCGCAACGACCATTGCTTTTCCTTCAAAAGAAGTTTGCCGTTTTTCAAAATGCGTTACGATGTCCTTAGCTAGGTTTTTTACTCGTTCTTTGTTGCCAACAATAGCTTCTAACTTTGTCCATTTGGTCTTTGCTCTTTGTTTGTCAGTGACTTCCTCGTCTTGTTCTAATTCTGAATCAAATTCCTCAATGAGTTTTTTACCATCGTCATCTAGGTTGACTTTAGCCAATCGGCTTTCATAATAAATTTTAACCGTTGCTCCATCCGATACAGCATCCTTGATGTCATAACGATCTATATAATTACCAAAAATTTGAGGCGTGTTAACATCAGTGCCTTCAATAGGAGTGCCAGTAAAACCAATGTAGGTAGCGTTTGGTAAAGCATCACGCAGGTATTTGGCAAAACCATAGGCGATGCGTTTACCAATTATCTCCTTGGTTTCTTTATCTCTTTCGTCCTTTAATTTGGCTTCAAAGCCATACTGTGTGCGGTGCGCCTCATCAGCAATGACAACAATGTTTTTTCTTTCGGACAGTTGGTCGTACTCGGACTTGTTGCCTTCGGGCATGAATTTTTGGATGGTGGTAAAAACAATACCCCCGCTGGCGACCTTTAATAGTTCTTTTAAATGCTCTCTGCTTTCAGCTTGCACAGGTTCCTGTCTCAATAATTGAATGGAACCTGCAAACGTGTCAAACAGCTGATCATCTAAGTCATTGCGGTCTGTTATGACCACAATGGTTGGGTTTTGCATTTCAGGAGCCGTTATTAATTTTCCAGAATAAAAGACCATACTTAGACTTTTACCGGAACCTTGCGTGTGCCATACCACGCCTCCTCGTTTATCACCATTAACACCCGACGCTTTTACAGACGACTGCACTGCTTTGTTCACGGCATAATATTGGTGGTAAGCAGCGAGTTTCTTTTCTGTCAATATTTGCGTCAAGCCAGTTTTTGGATCTTCTTTTTTTGTTTTTTCAAAAACAATAAAATTTCGGACCAAATCTAATAATGTGGCTGGACTTAACATGCCACTAATTAATGTTTCCAGTTGCGGCTTATAGCGAGAGGCTTCTTTAACACCATCTGCGGTTTTCCAAGTCATGTAACGACTTAAATCGGCCGATATGCTACCAGCCTTGCATTCCAAACCATCGGATACAATACAAATGGCATTGTAAATAAACAAACTTGGTATAATGCTTTTGTAAGTTTGAATTTGTTTAAAGGCACTTAAAATATTCGCATTTTCATCGCTGGCGTTTTTTAGTTCGATAACTACTAGCGGCAGGCCATTGACGAAAAGTAAAATATCTGGCCGTTTGTTTTGGTTGTTTTCAACGATAGTGTATTGATTCACCACCAAAAATTCATTGTTTGCTGGATTGTCAAAATCAATCAACGCCACTTCGTGACTCCGTTCATAACCATTTTCTTGATAGGGAATTTTAACCTTCTCCACCAACATGCGGTGAAACGCCTCGTTGTTGAAGAGTAAGTCGGGAGAGTGAATTCTTAATACCTTTTGAATGGCTGCTTCTTGAGCACTAACAGGAATACGTGAATTAATATTCGTAATTGCAGAGTGCAGACGGTTAATGAGTATTATTTGCTCGAAGTTTTCGCGCTCACAAAATAAACCTTCTGGTGATAGTTCCTTGCCATTGGTATATTCCCAGCCAAGAGATTGGAACTGTTCAATTGCGGATTCTTCGATGATATTTTCGTTGATAGGTTTCAAATCAATCTTCCTCTTCTTCGTTAGTCATTTTATTCTTTATGTCACTTTCATACAATAAGTTTGTGAGTTCAGATTTAAGGAAATCGTCGTCAAGCAATTTCAAAAATAATTCTTTCGAGGTTTTTGTGTCCAATGAGATTCTAGTGCTATTATTATTGAATCTTAAACGCCTTCTAAGCTTTGGATGACCCTGTATAAATGCTCTTACATGTGCAAAAGGCAATTGTAAAACGGGTGAGTCTGGCTTTATTCTCATGAGCTTCTTCGCGAACCTAATGTCTTCCACAAGTTCTTCCAATGGTTCGCTATCCTCCAACAAATTAGCTTGCTCGATAATTTGAACATTGGCTAATGCTTGATTTCGGATAACTGCATCAAAGCCAAAATACCGTTCAAGTGTTTTCAGACTCAATACTATCATTTCATCATCAATTTGCAAAAACTCGAAGGAATCATTAAGTCTTATAATATCGTCATCAACTTTTACAAGCCGGTGATTTGATTTCTTAATCATTAAAACAGAATCTTGTTTAATCAAGCTAATGGGATACTGCTTTTTGTACAATGCAACTTTTGTTTCTTCATTTCCAATAAGGAAAACAAAACCTGTAATTTCTTCAAAATTGTCTTCATTAAAATTGAAAAAAGGTAATTCCTCATTTTCTATCAATTCACCCATTACTTCTAAACCTACCGGTAATTCCTCTAGATCATAAAAGAAAGCAGAGTTTTTTCTGTCATCAGCTATTGTCAAATCAGAAAAAATTAAGTCATGATTTGTAATAAATTTTGATCTTATATATTCTTTAAATTGAGACATTAGCTCTTGTATTACTTCATCAGTAATATCAGCTCTTCTTTTTTCATGTCCATTTATCGTATTAACTATAATATACATTGACAAGCCAATTTCAACCTCTGGATCGAAAAGGAATTGCAATTTTTCTAAAAGCTCTTCTTTAGTCATCTTTTTTAGCTTGCTTTACAAAATAAATATTCTCATCAATTTTTACAGGATAAATACTTTCACTAATCTTTATTTTTCCTTTAACAATGACAATCATATCTTTTGTTTCAGTTGTATCAATTTTGTAAATCCTGTATCCTAGAAGTGCCAATGCTGGATTGGTGTAAAATATATTTGTGCGAACATAAATACAACCAATTAATATAAGTATCAAAACTAACATCAATAAATTTCTGTTTTTATCTAAATCAAAATCGAGGTCAAAACATACCAGAGGAATTATATATGTAATGAGAAAGGATAAAGTTTCGAAATTCATATTCTCTATTTTAGTTATTTTTTTAGGTAGGGACGGCGCTGCTTTGACAATGTTATAGTCGAACCTAAAATAAAAGACTCCGCCAACAATCAAGAAAATCAGAGAAAATGTTGGAACAATATTTATTAAAAATAACTGCTTGAAACCGATGAAGCTACAATTGCTATCAAAGCAAATTGGAAACTGAATCTTGTTAATAAATAACAAAGCAAACAAAAGCCAAAGTGAAATAATATATAATTCAATTTTTTGCCACATGGGTATTTATAATTTCTAAAAATCCGTATTCCAATCTGGTATGCATTTATTCTCTTCAAAATATTTTTGTAGACAACATGCCTCAGTGTATGCTGGTATGTGTTTTAAGTCATTACCAAAAGTTACATACCATTTTACTCGGATTAAATCTATTTTATCCACTTTCATTTTTTTAGGCCAGCCTTTTTTTCGTGGCTCGTCAAATTGGTTGCCGTTTACAAGCCTATCGTACATCCCATCTTTACGAATATGAAATGTGCCGGCAGTATTAACCCAACCAGTGCTTCCTATATAAATAATTTTTTCAATGGCACCGGTTACTTCATAAACTAAATAAATACCTCCCTTATCTTTCGGCGCATTGCAGGCAGAAGCAAGACTTGAATTTATTTCAAAATCAAATTGTCCATTTAGCTTATATTCTTTTAAAATCTCTTCCACAATAATTTTACTTTATCTTTTTTTTGAATTATTTACCTAAATCATACTCACTAATACTCTTGCATCACTCGCGTTTACAACACGATGGTTTGATAATCCCGTCGAAGTTGTTTTTGGGTGAAAATGGTGAATTGGGTATAATCTCACTGCAGCAAAAATTTTAGGGTTATTACGACAAGCGCATATAACAGCATCACATCCTTTCGTATCAAGTTCATGTAATAAACTTGCTAAACTTCGTCCTACTCCTGTAACATAATCTCCCATACTAATAATGCCAACTTTTTTCTTTCCGTCAGTTAAAATATCTATTATGTCTTCGAAAACAGGATTACCTAATATTCTGAAGTGTCCTGGCACTTGGCTATATCCGCTATCAAGCAGCAAGAGATAAGCATTATTTATACAATGTGACTTTCCATTATTTGCAGGACCCGTTAACGCAATTACTTTCATATTATTTCTATTTAGTTTATCCTCACCTCTCCATTCATCAACTTCGGCAATAAAGTATCACGCAGTTGAGTAAGAGTTTTTATTTGGTTAGTGTTCGAGAGTATTTTGTCAAAAAATGGTCCAACCTTAAAATGAAAGTCATTTAAGTAGGTATCATTCGGTATAGCTAATCTAATATTAGAAAAATCTCCCGTGTTTAGATTATCCGTTGCTGTTCCACCGCTTGCCATAGACAACAATACATCTTTCATAGATTTCATTTTTAGATAAATAAAATATCTGTAGAAATCTTTTGCTGGAATTATTGAATTAATTTGTTGATTGGTTTGACACGGTAAAATATTAATTGAAACTAAACCAACCGTTGCGATGCAACTAACACAAATCGATTTTGAGGGTAGAAATTTATTCTTCTGTGAGTTAGCACCTTCTTCTGTCAACGTATCTTCTGTTTCAAACAAAAATGTTCTTCCATGCATGTCAGGAATCTTAATAAATGGAATTTCACCACCAAAATATGTAGGTATCTTCTTCGAAGGTGTCTTACCGCAAATTATATTTCCTAACTCACAAAGTTGTTTTTCCTCCCAACTTTCCTCCGCCTCCTCCACAAACCATTGCCTAAAAAGTGTCTCGGCCATGGCCTCAAGGGTTTTGTTTTGCCGGTGCAGCAAATCTATTTTGTCGTCGAGGCTACTGAGGATTTCGGCGATGGCGGTTTGTTCTTTTATTGATGGTATCAGTGCATTTACCTGACTAAAGGTTTCTTTTGTAATTGTATCAAAAACTGCACCATAAGACGCGGAATGAAATTCGGCTAGTTTATCTTTCAATAGGTAATATAGAAATTCATTTGAGGTTAAATTCTCCACTGCTGAAATCCCATAATTAGATTGATTGAATGCCATGTCCTTTCCAAGCATCGATATTAAACCAACAGTCCCTCTTGCTGAAATTATTATTTGCCCCTTCTTTAAGATTTTCGTACTACTTTCATTTAGTCCCTTTACTGTAATTTTCTTTTCAGCGTCGTAACAATACTTCCTGCCATTATTAAAGTCTGTGACCGATAACCAAGGA
>JACCDS010998322.1_pt1 | contig 12358 bp, 9 predicted proteins | sample 7446441 | NCBI WGS metagenome assembly JACCDS01 (sample SAMN15323445, study PRJNA562643) | freshwater metagenome | isolation source: river surface water | place: USA:Blue River Watershed | collected 2017-08-17
AAGCAGGTGACGAAAGCGCAGAATGGTGCTCTCGTCGGGCAGGTGGTCTTCTCCCACGTCCAAACCCGCAAACTCGCGGAACATGGGCGTGTCGTACAGCGCCTCTTCCTTGGCCGGGTCAGACAAGTTGAACCACTGTTGAAGAAAGTGGATACGCAGCATGGTTTCCACCGCAAACGGCGGGCGCCCGCCTTTGGCACTGCGCGTCGGGGCATGTGGGGTAATCAATCCCACCAGCTCAGCCCGCGGTACCACCAAGTTCATCTCGTCCAAAAACTCACGCTTGCGCGTTCGCTTGGTCTTGCGCTCGAATCCGGTTGCGCCAATGTTCATCTGTTTCATGCCGATACTGTCTCACATCCGCTGGTCACAGCCGCAGGTTATGCAGACCTTCCTTAGATTTTCAGATCAACAGTGACTTGGTTTGCGGAAAGCGCTCAAAACAAAAATTATAAACATCTGAATAAAATTTTCTAATCTCACTCTTCAAAGAAAGAGCTTCATCATTTAATTTCGGGGCAACATTAAGTTGTTCACGGCCAAAATCAGGGTTGCAGTGGACGCCGATGAACTCCGAAATTTCCTCTATCTTCTGGAGAGCAAAAAGCTCCTCATATATACCATAGTATATTTGCTTTCTGTTAAAAGCAGACTCAAGCGCCTCAATGGTGTGCTTATAGTTTGTGCGCAAAATAAAATGCACGTTTGCATAAGCCAATCTCAATTCGTCGATCTCAGCTGACTGAACGCTTCCTTTTCTATCGCGTCGGCTGTGCCGGACAGCGCTCCAGCAGCGCTCAAAGGGATCTCTCATCAAAAAGATAACCTTAAGATCAAATCCACTCGACTCTATTCTCCTTCGGATTAGCCTGAAACAATCTGCAGGCAATCCCGAATACGATGGTGTAATATCGCCTGTCAAATTTATGCCATCACAAATTAAACTGGAAAAATATTCTTCATAAGCTCCGTGATCGTTCTGGAGATGATACCTTAATCTATCGTCCTTCTGAGCAATGAAACCATAGCATTCCTTAATATAAAGCGCATCCCAAATATGGTATTCCTTATGGGGTCCAAAGTTTACACTTACATCATTAGATAGATATTTGTAAAGCCAAGTGGTCCCAGATTTTTGCGCTCCAACGCCTAATACAAAACATTTTTTCATTGAATATTATTAGCTAAATTTAATTCACCATTACATCCCGCGTCTTTGCGAAGCGTGTCGTCCAAGTTACGAACGGTCGTTTCGAACACTTAGCTAAGAAGCTCTAACTTAATGAACCATTATGTCTTGGCCGACTCTCTGCAAGTTTTGGGAGAGCGTAATTGCCAAGCCGCTGCTGGACGATGATCTATGGACACTAATTGCTCCCATGTTGCCGCCGAGACCCCTGCGACGGTTCAAGCACCCCGGGCGCAAACCTGTCGACGACCGGCTGGCGCTGACGGGCATCTTGTTCGTGCTCAAAAGCGGCATTCCGTGGGAAATGCTGCCGGCCGAATTCGGCTATTGCGGGATAAACTGCTGGCGGCGTTTGCGCGACTGGCAGCGAGCCGGCGTGTGGGAGCAACTGCATGCGACCGTGCTGTCCGAACTGCGACGGCGCTAACGCGCACGACGTCACACAACTGCTGCCGCTGGTCGATGCAATCCCGAAGATTGGCGGCAAGCGCGGTGCGCCACGCACCCGTCCGCTGAGGCTGATGGGTGACCGCCCCTATAACTCGCGGCCACACCTGCAGACATTGGCCGAACGCGCCATCAAGAGTGGGCTGGCGTGGCGGCGCCTGACGCACGGCACCGGATTGGGTACCTTGCGCTGGGTCGCCGAGCGAACCAGCGCTTGGCTGCATCAGTTCCGCCGCTTGCGCATCAAATATGAAAAACGGGCAGACAAGCATGAAGCGTTCCTATCGATCGGCTGCTGCCTGATCTGCTTTCGAACATTGAAAAAGGCTTTTTGTTAGAGTTTCTAAGTTTATGCTGCTTAGAAAAACAGAAATACGCATAAAAAAATACCCTGACAACAAACTTAGCCGCGAAAAAAAATAACTGCACCAATAGTACAGAGCGCCTCAATAGAGCAGCCAATAAAATCCCCGTCCAAATTCGATATCTCGTCAATCGGAAAATCGATCATCCATTTTTCAAGGATCCGAATATCTGAAAATCCAGATGCTGCAATCATTGAAACCATCTGATCTACACGAAGACGATTGCAGTCATGCGCATCATCGATCGTACAGCTGTTAAAAAGAAATCTGAAAGCATCTAGCGGAAGCGGATTACTCAACAAGTAATAAGAGTGATCAATAAAATCAACTTTATGAATATGAATGCTATCAGAAGAACTATGCCGCCGTAGCCAATTCAAAAATCCAGAAAAATCTCGAACATGTTCAAGGACGGCGTTTGAGTGACTCAAATCAAACAAGCGACTAAAATCAATATCCGAGAATGACTTATTAATAAATTCTATCGATCCATTATCTATTCTAATTGTAGAACTTTCGAAAATCTGTGAATCCTGCAACGCAAGTTTTGAAATGTCATACGTTACCTGCCCAAGATTTCCCTTCATTTGTGCAGAACACAAACCAGCCACGTAAAAAGCGTGATCAAGAAAGTCACTTTTCACTGTACCTGGGTCAATACCAGCGGCAAAATTCGCTCCAAAATGACGAGCAATTATTAGGGATGCCAAAGGATTGTGAACACCACTCCCCACCTCTAGTACATTTGCGCGATTGAATGTTCTGAGGTGTTGAGAAAATATACGTTTGACATTTTCCATCCATTCGAATTTATATGCAAAACTACGACTATCCCTTTTCTCGGTTAGGTGGCTAGCCAAAGAAAATCCACCTCGCGCTTCGAAATTAGTCATAAAGCATCCATTCTACCGACGTACCGCGCAATGCAAATTCAACCTCCTCGTAATTCGCAATTAACGATGAAAGCCTCTCCGGGTTTTGCCGGATTAATATTGGCTTTGTTGTGAGCAACTTTGAGTTCGTCGCATGTTCTGCGATTGATACAGCGAATGGTGAAAAATCACCGGACTCCAAAAACATTGATTCGTAATCAATCCGATATACATTAGGCACCAAGCTTAATAGGTTTTCTATTTTTTCATCTTGGTTTTGCAAATGAAAAATTTCATCACATACTGTATTTGGTTGGAGATCTACAGCAATAACCGGAAAGCTTTTGGCATTGGTTGCCCAGATATCTGCTGCTTCAGCCAATTTCTTGGACACAATCATGCGGAGTTTGTTAAATCTACGAATTCTTATTACCGGATACTTTGTAGTCATCAGAAATTCCACAAAAAATGGAATGCTTGACTCCAATTTAAAGGATGAGTCGAGCAGGCGGTAGTTATGGTATTTCACGTCAGCTACACAAAGGCCTTTAGTTAAATCTTCTATATTTTGCACGTATTCATAGAAAATCGCCTTATAGCAAATCGGATACAAGAAATCAGGATTTAATCGTATCTTTTTATAAAGATAATCGAAAAACCGAAATTGATGATTTCGCTTCCCATGAAAAATCTCGTCCAAATTTTGGTAGCCGGCAGAACATACAAGCTCACGAAAAACCGTTGTCCCCGACCGCATTGCACCTGTAATAAATATCATTTCGTGCGTTCAGGCCATTTTATTTATAATAGAGCATCCACAAAGCTATAATTTACTTGCTAGTTGCTTGGGCATAAAGAGCACGAGCCACAGACATGCTTTTATGGATGTTTTTGCTTGGAAAATTTTGAATCACTTCGCGCAGCATTGTTTGAGTACCTATTTTTTGGCCCTCCGACCATGGCCAAGACATTGATCCGTTCCGAAACCGGTACAAAAAGCCTGGCTCGGGAAGCATGGCTCCTCTGTAGCCTCGACTTGTGAACTCTAACCAAAATGCCCAGTCGTCAGCTTCCCCATTACGTCTTGTGGAATCGAACCCAATCTCTGCCAGGATATCTCTCCGAATTAAAGCCGTCATACGATAGTCATTTTCAAGAAGATGCATGTAATCATCAAGCAAATGACGCATAATCAATTCATTTGATTCTCCGAAATTGCGACGTTGAGGAATCACTGCGTCTAAATCTATCGGTGATGAGTTCCATGCTTCAATCAAGTTAGCAAGTAAATCAGGCGCAAAAAGATCATCCGTATCTAAAAAAATAGCTAAGGAAGTTTGGCATTCGCCGATTAATGTATTACGAGCAGCTAAAAGTCCTCCATTGGGTTGGCGAATAATCCTACAACGACTTAATCGAGCCAAAGCATAATCGAACCATGGCTGATAAGCATCGGGGGTGCCATCATCGCAAATCAGAACAGAAGCAAGGCCTGCAGACTGGCTTGCTATACTATCGATTGTTTCCATAAACTCAGCGTTTGGTTTATAAGCTGGAATCAGGACCGTAATATCATTGATATTAATCTCTGGTTTCGCCGATTTATGAATGCGTCGATCTCGCTTACGATAAAGCGCTTCTGCATAAACTTCCGAAAGATGTTGACCCACCTTTTGGGGATGTAGTGTGTCGCGACAGTGTTCTTGAACCCGCAGAACTATTTCAGAAGCATGGCTAAGAATATTTTCGAACTTTCGTTGCAATTCGCTAACGGATCGCATTTTTTCATCTAATGTGAAATTTCGTATATCTTCAGGAAAAAACTCGGCCATAGCGGTTCCCTGTCGGACTATTGGTAACTGTGATGCATCTATAGATTCTACGCATGCGTAAGAAAAAGTTTCATCCGTACCTAAATGTGGGCTAATTACAGAATCCTGCAAAAGATCCATTACAACTTGGCGAGATATAAAATCTGAGCAGAAGAGTCTTTCCTTAAGTTCAGGATTAAGCCGGCCTTTTAAATATTCAATCACGTCATTTTGCCGAAACGGTGTAACGCTAATACGTCCAATAAGCTCGATCTTTCGCAAAGGAAGCACAGAATGCAATACGTTTGCGACATATACGAGCTTATCAATTCCCTTCTGTATCGATAGGCGCCCCACATACTGAATTTCGTTACGGGTCTCACCAAACGGCTTAAATTTTTCCCTGAAAACATAAGGCTCTCTAACAAGCCTTGTTTCACATCGCACATCAAGAGTACGAAGTCGTGCCTCGCTCGCGCATGAGGGGACCACCACCAAATCACTCGAGCGCATTTGTTGACGCTCAGCTAAATTATTTGCTTTAGCCCAGTTCGGATAGGCGATTTGATCTGCCTCGAAAATCACTTCGCCTAAACCATGATGATAGGTAGAAAGCAATTGACGCTCAGCACCTATTCTAGTTTGTAGCAATTGAAATAAAGCTAAGCAAGGAGCCTGGTAATCAGTCGCTTCAATTACATCAATCTCCCATTTTTTCACCAAATCAAGAAGTGGAGCCACCAAATAATTAGAAACGGCATGGAAATGGGATATGCTTGGGTACCGCTCATGTACAACTTTTACGTCGATAATTTCAACATGTACGTTATCGGGATCAAAGGGGGAAGTGGCTTTGGTAACGCAATACTGAGTCACGTCTAAGAACGTGAATAAAAATACCTCGTGTCCACAAGCCTTTAATGCGGGAACAATATGACATAGGTAGGTTGCGATTCCCCCTGCAGGGAACAGTGGAGTTTCTCCAGATACGAACATTATTCGCATTACTTATCTCTCACTGAAAACGAAAATAGGTTAAACGTGTACAGCCCATGAGTTGGTAACCAGAATATCAAACTCATTTTTATTGTTTGATTTAGTTGTTCGGTACTGATCGTCAAATTTTTATTTATTATAGTATGTAACATCGGCACCGATGTTACAGGAATGAAACCAACATCAAAATCCATGAATGACCCATCAACATTCTGACATCTTAATGTCAGCCTCACCGTATTTATATGCAGTGCCTTTCTTGGCTCTGGAAAGATGAAGCTTGAAAGAACTTCGAATTGTAATTCTGTCTCAGCTACGACAGATCTATGGTTAATTATTGTTTCGAGCGTCAACCATTCCGGCGTATTGGCTCCAGCAAACACAGGGTGAATTATTAGCATTGCAGCGCTAAAATCCTCTTTGCCAATATCATCTCGATTAGCTCTACGAGGCTGAAACTCCACGACGGCCCAACTCTCCTCTAGATTGCCGCCAATTCCGATCCACACGCCGTCTGAAAAATCGCTGTATGCGGGTGCAATCATTGGCGCGATGATTTCTTCTTTAGATAAAAGTTGGCTAATGCCATTGCTAATTTTTCTTAATTTTTTATTTTGGCTTGGCAGTCTTGTAAATTGAAAAGTAAATTTTTCTGCTTCAAGCAGACGGGAAAGACGCTCAATCCCTTCTTCTAATATCTGGACTCGCTTTGAGTTTATTTGAGCAGTATTAAAGACTGGAACATGAAGGTTATTCATCATTTTAAAAAATATCCCATTCCGAAATGTTTTTGTAAGTTTTTCATGTCATCTTTGCAGCCACGAAAGTCTATAATTTTCATGAAGCTTACTTTTCAATACCATTAAATGGGTCACGGAACATTATATAGCTAAGCGCCACATGAAGCCCCGCATGAGAATTAAACATACATAAGTTCCGCTAAATTTCAAATAGTTTTAAGCCGCTTTTCCCATTTCCAAGCATGCTCAATAATTGTGGTCAGACTCTCAAAATTTGGTTGCCAGTGTAACTCGTCCTGAATTAACATGCGATTTGCAACTAATCGTGCTGGGTCACCGATGCGCCGCATCTCCCTCTTAACGCAGATATTTTTACCGGTCACCATCTGTGAAATTTCAATAATTTCTTGTACAGACCACCCATTACCGTTGCCCAAGTTATAGACCTTACTGTTACCATCATTAATGAGATGTCTGAGGGCAAGCCAGTGGGCGTCTGCAAGATCTAGTACGTGAACATAGTCGCGGATGCATGTCCCATCTGGAGTGTCATAGTCGCAACCGAAGATGGTTACGTGCGAACGTCGGCCGCTAGCAGCTTGCAATACCAATGGGATCAGGTGAGTCTCTGGGTCGTGCCTCTCCCCCAGAGTGCCCTCCGGATGCGCCCCAGCCGCGTTGAAATAGCGCAGACAAACATATTTCAGTCCGTAGGCTCTCTCAAAGTCGTCCAAGACTTTTTCCACCATCAGTTTGCTATTGCCGTAAGGATTGACTGGTCGCTTTGGATGAGCCTCGTCTACAGGGCTGTATTGAGGCTCGCCAAAAATAGCTGCCGTAGAAGAGAAGATAAATTTGTTGACTCCGTGTGCGCGCATGGCATTGAGCAAATTGAGCGTGTTGATGACGTTGTTTTGATAATACCTACCCGGGTCTTGGACTGATTCTCCGACTTGAATAAAGGAGGCAAAGTGCATGACAACGTCGAACCGTTTTTCTCGAAACAACTGGTCAAGGAGCAAGCGGTCTGCAATATCGCCATGCACGAACCGTCCATAGAGCACTGCATCTCGATGACCGCTACTTAGATTATCAAGCGTGACTACGTCAGCACCCTTTTTTCCAAGCAGCCAGACCATGTGGGAGCCGATATACCCGGCACCGCCCACCACCAGTACGGTCGGTCGTTCTCTCATACGCTCCTACTAAATTTATTTACTAATGCAGAGGTTTTGGCAAAGCCGACAACATGTTCATCCCACATGCATCTAGTGCTCATGTGGCCGCCTTCGCCACTACGGTCTCATGTTCTTTTGACTCTCCGAACACAGCAGTATTTTCCGACTTCAGCGTAACTTGCGACGCATCTTTCTCACTTAAGATTGTTGCGTTATTTGCGGTGTCAAATTTTTTCTTACCAGCAGAGTTCGCCTTAATAGACATTTTTTTAGGCGCTACTTTTTTGGCAGACATTTTTTTTCCGAAGTTAGGTGGAGATTCAGGCTTTGCCCTCTTCGTGTCCGCCGCTACCGATTTAGTCTTTTTCCCCGCAGGAATGACCAACGCTGCCAGCGCCTTCAGCGATTCGGTTTTTCCATAGCGATCTGCCAGCCAAGCAAAAACTTTCTTCTGATCTGCAGATCGCTCCTTCGCAGTCCGATTCAACACAGCCTCTAGCTTCAACACCAAATCAGCCGTATCAAAGATATCGAACAGAAAACGCTTACCGGAAGATGGAATAGCCTCGTACAAGGGTGCGGTATTGGATGCCACCAACTGTGCCCCGCAAGCCTGTGCATCCAGCACGGACCAACTCAAGATGAACGGATAGGTTAAGTACATATGCGCGCTCGAAACCTGTAGCACAGCGCGGTACTGCTCCCTCGGCAGGAATCCGACGATGTGCACGCGCTTCGGGTCGAGTTGGGGTCCCACTTCTGCCAGCATTTTTTTAAGCCAGCTAGCATGCCCTTCCGGCTCGGGCCCGTAGCTTGCAGCTTCGCGTCCCATGATCACCACATGGGCATTCGGCCGGCGGCGCAATACGGTTGGCAACGCGCGCATGAATACATGAAATCCTCTTACCGGCTCAAGCGAGCGCGCCGCGTAAGTGATGACCTCATCATCAGCGGTCAACCGAATACCCTTGTTCGTGATGCTGAAGGTGGCTTTAGGATCGGGCTTGAAGTAGCTGACGTCGACGCCTTCATTGATTACCTGAATTTTTTCATGAGCCCATGCCGGGAAAATACTGCGCTGCCATTGACTGGGTGTCCAACCAGCGTCCGCGTCTTGCAGCGCCTGCAGGAACACGCTGTTCTTCATCTTCAGGCGGACCAACGATTCAAATGAGTGATCCTGGAATTCCGGATCAAAGTTGAAATCTTGCCCTTCGCGGCTATAAAAGTATTCGAAATAGCAGACTAGACGCGCCTCAGGAAATATCTCCTTGATAAACAACACCTCACCCCAGCCCGGATGCGCCACGATCACGTCCGGAGCCCAGCCCTTGGATTTCAGCGTGCTGGCTGCTGCTGCAACAGCTTGGCCTCGCAGAACCTTGGCTTCCATCTCTTCAAGATACGGATGCTGCGTGGGAAAAGGTACGCTCTGCAATGAGTACGTGGCAATACCTACGCCCGGAACCTTGACGCCATTGTCAACCTGCCTCAACGCCAGCACTTCATTCTTCTTGTCCGCAGCAAATGCGCGCGAAATATCGAGAAACTGTGCCGGGAAATTCTGGTGAATAAATAAATACTTCATGCATGTCTCGGAGGTAGGGCCAGCGCCGTGTGACTGTACTGGTCAAGGTTCAAGTTAGGGTTGTAGTAGGGATCACGCAACAGCGTCTCGCGCCAGCGCTCATGCATTCCATACTTTTCCCTCTCAAGGCGTGCACGCTTTTCGGGAAACTGATCGCTGCCGCGGCTGGCTGATTCGGCATGGATCAGACGTGCCTGCGGTGTCCAGACAATTCGCTTGCCACTGGCCCGCAACCGCAGGCACAGATCGACATCATTAAAGGCGACCGGGAACGCCTGCTCGTTGAGGCCGCCGAGTTGTTCGTATTCAGCCTTACGAATCAGCAGACATGCGGCCGTTACGGCGCTGGTACTGCGCACAATCTGATTGATGCCGCAATAGCCCGGATCAGTGTCGTGCCAGTTATTGCCCACATGCCCCGCCAGCCCGTGCAGGCCGATCTGCACGCCACCGTGCTGAACCATCCCGTTCTTCCACAACAGCTTTGCACCAACGGCACCAATGCCATCGCGCATCAACTGCGTCACCATAACTTTCAGCCATTCACCATCGAGCGCCTCGATATCATTGTTGATGAGGCCAATGACCTCGCTGTCTGAATGGCTTACTGCAAAATTGTTGATCGCCGAGTAGTTGAAGGGATACGGCCACGACAGCACCCGCACTCCCTTCGATGGAAGGCGATTCAGGTAGGTCAGCGTTTTCTTGCAGACACTTCCGTTATCGACAACACAAATATCCAGCGCCGGATAATCGGTCAAAAGCAATGATTCGATGCAGGGTCTCAGCAGGTCAATACCGTCACGTGTTGGAACAATCAGGGTCACGCGCGGCCATGTCGGCTCCGGATACGTAATCCGATGACCATGGATCAGGGGGTGCCGGGATGGCTCACCGGTACGGGAAAGACTGACCTTGAATTGCTGCTGCACCCGCGCCAACACGCGCTTGCCTGGTATAGGAAGAGGGTTAGCCGATAAGTGGTGCGGATGAGCGATATGTACATACGCGTCCGGTACATCACCAATCGCTGCCGCTGCCAGCCATGGCCAGTCGGCCGGTGCATCGCCTTCGATCACGGCTGCGAGGAGCGATGTATGTGCAACGAAACCGTGATGCAGCAGCGGTTGCGCAAGAAAGGTGTCAGGACACCAGTTCGGCTTGAACCACGGCTGCCTTGTGGCATCAGCATCATCGCAATCACAGTAGGCGACCAACGCGCTCTTTTCTTGCAGAGCCATGAGTGCATGCGCCATTGTGTGTGGATGCCATTCGTCACCGGGTTCGAGGACGGCTGCGTAATCAGCTTCCAGCAGTTGAGTACCCATCGCTGCCTTCCACTGGCGCTCTCCGAGGAAACGGATGCGCGCGTCTGCGCTCTTGCCACGGCCCTTCACGCAGGCGACCCAATCTTGGTGGGTTTGGAGCGTCAGGCTTTTGAGCGTCGTATGCAGACGATCCGCGGCGTCAGACGCCCAGCCCAGCACGACCAGCACTTTGCCCTCTACCGCCCTGACGGGCGAGCTGCCAAAACGCCCCTTCCAATCGGCATATGAGGAAAAGTCGACCGACAACGGCACATGTCGTTGTGCCATCTTCAAAATATCCGTCAGCACGGGTACGTTGTCAGAGCGGATCTCCATGGAGTTCAACCAAGACTCAAGGGGCCGATCGATACAGCACACGCTCACCGGGCTTCCTGATAGCTCTCGTCCAGCCTCGTCTACGACGCGGATGGCACGTTGTTGGCCATCTGCTAAGTCGATCGGCAGACTGAGACTGAAGCCGTGTGCGGCACTAATGCCGGGCATATCATGTAGTTCAGCTGCCCACGCGTTGGCAATGCTGTGCGCAATACGGCGACCCTTATATTCGGCGTAGACTGACAAGGTACGTCCTGGCTGCGATACATCGACTGCCACGCCGATCAATCGAAGGCCGCCATGGTTCCTGACGTAGCTCACGGCCCGAAGCGCCTGCCGTTGTAACTGTTCGGTGCCGGCGCGTATTGCGTCAGGGCGCAGTTCGCCGCCGAGGTAATGTGAGGTATTGGCGATCCGTGCACGGATGCTGCTGGCACTACGCACAATTTCTGAACTCAGAAAGCATTGGAAGCCATCGCTGCCAGACGGATCATTACCATCAGTCGGACTGTTTGACCGGAAGGCACCGGTTCGGACAAGAGCAACGGGCAAACTATCAGCGAGTAATTCAACCACCACGGGCATGCCAGGAAAATCATCATTCCTTGCCCACCCGCTGACACAAAATCCATCAAGACTGAGCAACGCCCCCAAAAATCTATGGCTTACGGAGTTGCTGGCCGAAACAGGTTGCTCGGTATTAGAAACCTGCCGAAGGCTGCTGGGCGATGGCAGGCGATATACCGGAACACCCAATGCGTTGGCAATAACCTTCCAGTCGCGAACGCTGGACGAGGCATATAACCCCAGCCCGTTGACGCCATAAGGCTGCGCGATAGCACGCTGCAAGTATGTAGTACCGAGGCGATCAATCTCCCGCTGTTCCAGCGGTCCGGTGAGGTATACGTTTGGCAGACCGGCTAGGTGCTCATCGTTAACTGTCAATCCCAGCACAATCAGGCGATGTGTGAGGCCCTCCGCAAGCCATTTCTTTGCGAGCGCAGAAAGGCTCAGAAGATCATCGACCTTGCTGGGCGCCGGAACCAGCAGTCGGGTCGGCACCATATCCACTGGAAACTCCGACAAGGCTGCGAACTCCTCGTGGCGCTCTGTAAATGCGCCTGGGACATAGCCGGCACATCGCGCTAGCTGCAGCGCCTCGGATCCTGTCGCCATCAGGATCACACTCTTAAAATGTAATGATTTCAGATCACGTGAGCATTCTGCAACGCCACGCTTGCCGGCATAATCAATCCGACCAAGGCCCGCCACATGACGAAATTCAAGCACTACACCTCGATCAGCCATCAGTAGCCGCGCCTCCGGTGTCGTGCCTATGCGCCACGCAAATTCAGCGCGGTTCGTGATAACCAATGTCAGGCCGGTTGAGCGAACCAGCTTTCCAAGCGAACGGCGTTGTAACTCACGTCGCATCCCAGCGAGCGGGTCTTGCGCGACAAATCGGTCATACTCTGCGCCATGGTCTGGATGGCGTGCTTTGAGTAGCCGAACGTTATGAGCGGCGAGCC
>JACCDS010727389.1_pt1 | contig 12356 bp, 10 predicted proteins | sample 7446441 | NCBI WGS metagenome assembly JACCDS01 (sample SAMN15323445, study PRJNA562643) | freshwater metagenome | isolation source: river surface water | place: USA:Blue River Watershed | collected 2017-08-17
ATCCTGCCCGGCCTGGCAGCGGGCGATCTTGTCGTGGGCGATGTCGAAGCCGATCGTCGGCAGGCGGCGGCCGAACTCGACGACGAGCGGCAGGCCGACATAGCCGACGCCGATGACGGCGACGGTGCAGGAAATGGCGGCTACGGAGGCGGATGGGGGCAGGGGCGATGACATGAATGGCAGGCTCGGTCGATGAGCGGATTCTGCCGTGTCCGCTTGCGTACCCGGTTTGTGACGAAACGTGCAGACTTAACGGCGCAATTTCGCGAGGCCGATGCGTTTGCCGGAAGCATCATTTGGCCTTCGGGGCTTGCCGCTAAGATGCACTCGAAACTTCTCGGTTCTCGGGCGATCCCCACACAAGACATGACGTTTTCGCAGTTCCTCTCGATACTCAGGGCCCGCTGGATAGCGGCAGCCGTCGTGCTGTTCCTGACGATCGGTGTCACGGCGGCCGTGTCGCTGCTGTTGCCGAAGACCTACACCGCCACGGCGACCGTCATGATCGACGTGCGCTCTCCCGACCCGGTGGCGGGCATGGTGATGAACGGCATGGCCATGCCCTCGTACATGGCCACGCAGGTGGACATTCTCGGCAGCGTGCGCGTCGCCTCCCGGGTCGTGCAGCTGCTGCGCATCTCCGAGAACGCCGCTCTGCGCGAGCAGTGGAACGAGGCGACCGGCGGCCGTGGCAACTTCGAGATCTGGGTGGCCGAGCTGCTGCTCAAGAGCCTGAACGTCAAGCCGGCCCGCGAGAGCAATGTCATCGAGGTGAGCTATCGCAATGCCGATCCGCGCTTCGCGGCGGCGCTGGCCAATGCGTTCGTGCAGGCCTACATCGACACCAGCGTCGCGCTGCGAACCCAGCCGGCCAAGCAGTACAGCTCCTTCTTCGAGACCCGCTCCAGGCAGCTGCGCGAGGAGCTCGAGGCGGCCCAGGCCAAGCTGTCGGCCTATCAGAAGGAGAAGGGCATCACCGGTCAGGACGAGCGTTTCGACCAGGAGACCCAGCGGCTCAACGAGCTGACTTCCCAGCTGGTGGCGATCCAGGCGCTGGCGGTCGAGGCCGACAGCCGTTCGCGTCAGGCCCGAAATTCGACGGACCAGGCGGCTGACGTGATTGGCAATCCGGTGGTCGCCGGGCTGCGCTCCGAGCTGTCGCGCCAGGAAGCCCGCATGCGCGAGCTGACCGCCCGGCTGGGGGATGCGCATCCCCAGGTCGTGGAGATGCGTGCCAACATCGAGGAGATGCGCCGGCGCGTCGACATCGAGAGCCAGCGCGTCAGCGGCAGCGTCGATTCCAACAGCCAGATCGCCAAGCGTCGCGAGGCCGAGATCCGTGCCGCGCTCGAAGCCCAGCGCCTGAAGGTGCTGAAGATGAAGGAGGAGCGCCAGGCCCTGTCCGTGCTGATGCGCGAGGTCGAGACGGTGCAGCGCAACTACGACCAGGCGCAGCAGCGCATGAGCCAGACCGAGATGGAGAGCCAGAACACCCAGACCAACATCGCGCCGCTGACGCCCGCGGTCGAGCCGATCGAGCCGTCCGGGCCGCGCATCATCCTGAACATGCTGATGAGCGTGTTCCTGGGCCTGCTGCTGGCGGTCGGTGTGGCGGTGATGCGCGAGATCATGGATCGGCGCGTCCGCTCGCTCGAGGACATCTCCAGCCTGGTCGGCATGCCGGTCATGGGTGTGCTGCCTGCACCGCGGGGCCGCCGTCTGGCCGGCAAGTCCGTGTCCCGTGACCTGCCGGTCGGCGTCCTGGCCCGACTGCCCAAGCCGGGTGCCTGAGCCTGAGTGTGCAAAGAGGCCGCCCGAGCGCGGCGCGGATATGGTTGGACCATGAAGCCTCTCTCCAAGATTCACGACACTTCCTCGAGCGCTCCCATGCACGCACCGATCGCGGATGAATCCGCTCATCCGGGACAAGACCGCAGCATCGGCGACATCATTCGCGAGACGCATGACCTGTCGCCCGACCAGATCGAGTCGATCCTGGCCTACCAGCGCCAGCATGGCCTGCGCTTCGGTGAGGCGGCTGTTGCGCTCGGGCTGCTGTCCAGCGACGAGGTGGTCTATGCGCTGAGCCAGCAGTTCCATTACCCCTACACCCCTTCGGATCGCGGCAACATCCATCCGGAGCTGATCACCGCCTCGCAGCCCTTCGGTTTCCAGGCCGAGGCGTTCCGCGCGATCCGCAGTCAGCTGATCATGCGGGTCTTCAACCCGAAGGAGCCCCGGCGTGCCCTGGCGGTCATCAGCCCGGACGGCGGCGATGGCAAGACCTATTTCGTCGCCAACCTGGGGGTGGTGCTGGCCCAGCTGGGCGGGCGGACCCTGGTGGTCGATGCCAACCTGCGGGCACCGCGGCTGCACGAGCTGTTCGGCGTGTCCAACACCAGCGGCCTGAGCGGCATCCTGAGCGGCCGGCAGGAAGAGAACGTGATCTTCCAGGTCGGGGACATTCCCAGCCTCTACGTGATGCCGGTCGGTGTCGTGCCGCCCAATCCGCTCGAGCTGCTCGAGCGGCCAGCCTTCCGGCTGCTGATGGCCGAGCTGCTGCGCAAGTTCGACCATGTCGTCGTCGATACCGCAGCGGCCAGCGTCGGCAGCGATGCCTGCGTAGTGGCCTCCAAGTGCGGGGCAGCGCTGACGATCGCACGCAAGGATCGCACGAAAATGGAAAAACTGGCCGAGCTGGTGGAAAGCGCCGGAGCGATGACCGCTAGCATGGCCGGCGTGATCTTCAATCAGTACTGAACCCGAGAACCACTGGCCATCATGCGCACCCTCCACGATCCTGGCGCGGCAGCGGCGACACCGCCGATTTCCATGCAGCCCCTGCAACTGGTGCAGTCCGCGGCAGCGCGTCCGTGGCTGATCGTGCTGGTCGGCGTGCTGGCCATGTATGGACCCACGTTCTGGGGTCTGTTCAACGGGCTGTGGTCGACCGACAGCCAGGGCCATGGTCCGATCGTGCTGGCCATCTCGGTGTGGCTGCTGTGGCGCCGGCTGCCGGATCTGATGGCCAGCCCGGCCGCGCCGGCGCCGCGAAGCGGCTGGACGCTGTTCGTGCTGACGCTGCTGCTGTATGCGCTGGGCCGCTCCCAGGACATCCTGCTTTTCGAGGTCGGCTCGCTGGTGCCGATGATCGCCGCGGTGATGCTGATCCTGCGGGGCGGCGCCTCGCTGAAGCTGCTGCTGTTCCCGCTGTTCTTCATGCTCTTCATGGTGCCGCTGCCCGCGCCGGTGGTCGACGCGCTGACGCAGCCGATGAAGCTGGCGGTCTCGTATGTCGCCGAGTCGCTGCTGTACACCGCTGGCTATCCGATCAGCCGCAGCGGCGTGATCCTGCAGATCGGGCCCTACCAGCTGCTGGTGGCCGATGCCTGCGCCGGACTGCAGACCCTGTTCACGCTCGAGGCGCTGGGCCTGCTCTATCTGAACCTGATCCGGCATGAGTCCATGGCGCGCAACGTGACGCTGGCCATCCTGATCGTGCCGATCAGCTTCACCGCCAATGTCATCCGTGTCGTCGTGCTGACGCTGATCACCTACCACTTCGGCGACGAGGCCGGGCAGGGTTTCCTGCACGGCTTTGCCGGCATGGTGCTGTTCATGGCGGCGTTGATGATGACCATCCTGGCGGATTCGCTCATCCGCGCCGTCGTGGCGATCTGGTCCGGGCGTTCCCGTTCGGCGACGGCCTGAGCCGACCCGTGCTGGCCATCCCATTCAACCCAGGAAGCAGGATCCGATGATCTCCTCGATGAAGACGGCCGCAGTGATGGCCGCGATCATGGTCGGCACCAGCGTGCTGGCGTCAGCGGCCAAGCCGACCCGGATGCTGGCCGACACCCGCCAGCAGCAGCGCATCGAGCCGCTGATTCCCTTGCAGTTCGGCACATGGCGTGCGGTTCCGGTCACTGGCGGCATCGTCAATCCGCAGGTGGAGGACTTCGTCAACAAGGTCTATGCCGAGACCGTCTCGAAGATCTACGAGAACGACCGCGGCGAACGGGTCATCCTGTCGATCGCCTACGGCAAGAATCAGGGCGACGATTTCCAGGCCCACAAACCGGAGGTCTGCTATCCCGCCCAGGGCTTCGAGGTCCGCAGCAACCAGAAGGGCCAGCTGCAGACGGCCTCGGGCAGCATTCCCGTGCGTCGCCTCGAGACGGTGCTGGGGCGCCAGCGCTTCGAGCCGGTGACCTACTGGACCACGCTGGGCGACTTTGCCGTCGCCAGCGGCATCGACAAGAAGATGCTCGACATCCGCTATGCGATGGATGGCCTGGTGGCCGACGGGCTGCTGTTCCGCATCTCCAGCATCGACCGGGACAGCCCCCGGGCGTTTGCCCTGCACGAGCAGTTCGCACGTGATCTGCTGGCGCATGTCGGTGCGGGCGAGCGCCGCCGGCTGGCCGGGCTGGCGCAATGACCACCACGGTCATGACGGCCGGGGCCTGCCGGATCGGCCCACTGCGCTGACCTGATGAGTTCCACCCCCGCGGGGGGGCGTCCGATGCTGCGCAGCGTGGGTCTGTCTGGTCTGGGCACTGCTGCGCGTCTGGCGTCTTCCCTGGTGGCGATCAGCATCGCTGCCCGTGCGCTGCAGCCGCACGATTTCGGCCAGCTGATGTTTCTGCTGTCCCTGGCAGCCATCCTGTGCGTGCCGGCCAATTTCGGCCTGTCCACATGGGTGCTGCGGGCGCTGCCGCAGGCGCGTGCCGTCACCGGCACCTCCTCGGATGGGCTGTCCCCGGACCGCTGCGTGGCCGAGGCCTGGTCGGCCCGCTGGCTGGGCTCGGTGGTGATGCTGCTGGTGGCGATGCCGGCGCTGGCACTGCTGTCGGCACCGGTGCGGCTGCCCTTTGCGCTGCTGATGCTGGCGATGCTGGCCGAGGGGCTCGCCGAGTTCGCGATGGCGGTTCTGCGTGCTTGTGGCCGGCATGACGAGGATGCCCGACTCGGGGTGCGCAGTGCGTGGATCTACAGTCTCTCGGTCGGCCTGACCGCGTGGCTGACCGGCTCGATCCTCGGTGTGGCCGTGGCCTATCTGCTGTCACGTGCCTTGGTGGCGGTGCTCGGTGCCCGGATGGCCTCGCACGCGGTGCCCGGGGGGCTGCGCTGGCTGGGATGGCGGGTGGCCGCGCAGCGTGCCCGGGCGAGTCTCAGCTATGCGACCGATTACGCCATGACGGCGCTGTTCGGTCAGATCGATGCGTTGGTGCTCAACCATCATCTCGGGCCGGTGGCCGTGGGCCTGCACCAGGCCGGCATGCGCATGTTCATGGCTGCGGCGCAGATCATGCCGGTGCTTGCCAATGTCTTTCTGCCGCAGCTGGCCGCTTCGATGACCACGGCTTCCGACAGTCAACTGCGACAGCAGATGGTGCGCATGCAGATGACCATCGTGCTGGTCGGGTGCCTGATCGGTGTGGGCTTCTCGCTGGCTGACGAGATCGTGGTGCGGCTGCTGTTCGGCGAGGCCTATCTGGACCTGCTGCATCTGCTGCCGTGGTTCGGACTGCTGTTCCAGGTGCGCTGCGCTGCCGCCGCCTGGGGCATCACGCTGACGGCCATGGGGGCGCAGGCTTTTCGCGCTCGTGCTTCGGTGCTGCACTGGCTGCTGATCCTGGGCCTGTCGATCTGGCTGCTTCCTGTCCTGCACGGACAGGGCTGGCTGCTGGCATTGGTGGCGGGAAATTTTGTGCTGTGGATGGCATATGCGGTGCGGATGCAACTGACCGCGCGCCTGCGCAGCCGTGCCAGCCTGGCACTTGTGCTGACGGCTCTGGCGCTGATGCTGTTGCATCTGGGGCTGCTGGTGCAGGCGCAGGGAGGGGCAGGTGCGTGAAGACGGGCGCAGCCTGCTGGTTTCTTTGTGCTTTGCTTGATCCGGTTGCGATTCGCCCCGGAGAGAATCGGAAAAATGCTGATGACCTCCCGTTCATTTCCTTCGACTGCTGCGGCGTCCATGCCGGCGGCGCGGCGCGTGCTTCGCATCGGCTTGCTGTGGCATTCGCTGTCTTCCGACAACCTCGGCGTCGGCGCCCTGACCGAGTCCCAGCTGGCCTTGTGCCGTGAGGCGGCCGAATTGGCGGGCGTCGATCTGGAATTTGTTCTGTTCGGCACGTCTGGCGGTCAGTCCTATGGCCCGCAGGGCGTGAAGCTGGCGCAGGGCTCGGCCGTCTCTGTGCGTCAGATGCCCGGTGGCCGCTCGGCCTACGAGCGCGAGGTGGCGGCATGCGACGCGGTGCTCGACATCGGCGAGGGGGACAGCTTTACCGACATCTACGGCCTGAGGCGCTTTGCCTTCATGCTGGCCAGCAAGCAGATGGTGCTGCGTCAGGGTGTTCCGCTGGTGCTGAGCCCGCAGACCATCGGGCCGTTCGAGTCCCGTCCGGTGCGCTGGCTGGCCCGGCGCGCGATGCGCCGCTGTGCTCGCGTCTTCGCGCGCGACGAGCTGTCGATGTCGTATCTCGAGTCGCAGGGCCTGGGCGCAGCGGCGACCGAGGTGGTCGATGTGGCTTTTCGTCTGCCTTTTGTCCGGCCGGTGCGCGACAGCGAGGACGCAATGATCGACATCGGCATCAATGTGTCGGGCTTGCTGCATTCCGGCGGCTACGCGGGGGCGAACCAGTTCGGTCTGCGTGTGGACTATCCGCAGCTGGTGCGCCGCCTGATCGCGCACTTCACCGCGGTCGACCGGCATCGCGTCTGGCTGATCTCGCATGTGGTGCCCGATCATCTGCCGCGTGATGATGACCGGGTTGCGGTGCGCGAGCTGCTGCAGGCGTTTCCTCGGGCGCGCGCCGCACCGCAGTTCGGCAGTCCGAGCGAGGCCAAGTCCTTCATCTCGGGCATGGACTTCATGACGGGCGCACGCATGCATGCCTGCATCGCGGCCATCTCCTCCGGGGTGGCAGTGGTGCCGCTGGCCTACAGTCGCAAGTTCAATGGCCTGTTCGCGACGCTCGGCTATCCCTGGCTGGCCGACGGCAAGGCGCAGGACACCGATCAGGCCCTGCAGACCATTCTCGATGGCTTCGAGCGGCGCGAGCAGCTGGCCGCCGATGCCCGACGCAGCAATGCTCTGGCCCAGGCGCGGCTGGATGTCTACCGCGACTATCTGGCTGACCTGTTCCGGCAGTGCCAGCGAGCCTGAGCGGCCCATGCAGCCTGTGTTGCGCCCGCACGCCGAAGAATTCCCGATGAAGGAGACCGCTCCGTGCTGATGAACTCCGCGACCTTGCGACGTGCGACCAGCATCTCGGCGCTGACCTCGGTGCTGCTGTGGATCGTGCTGCTGCTGGGCATCTTCATCGTCGGTGCGCTGACCGCGCTGGCGCCCGATCTGATGGTGCGCCTCGCGCCCCTCATCGTCATTCCGGTGTTTGTCGTGGTGGCGGCCTTCCGCTCGAATCGCAGCGACCTGGGGCCCCGGTTCATGCGCGGCTGGGCCATGCTGCTTGCCTGCATGCTGTCGCTGTGGCCGACCTATCTGAGCCTGAAGATCGGCAGCGCCCCTTCGCTGGATGGCCGCAGGCTCATGATGGTGGCCGCGCTGGTCATCTTCGTCTATCTGGTGGTCAACCGTCCCGCCATCCGGCAGGCCCTGTTCTTCCACCGCGATTCCGGCACCCATCTGGTCGGATTCATCATCCTGGCCTACATCGTGCTGCGTTATGTCTCGCTGCATGGCGCGGCGTTTCCAGTCCATGCTTTCCTCATGCTGAGCTGGGAGCTCGTCTACTACTATTTTCTGTATTACTTCGCGATCGCCTGCCTGCGTCATCCGGATTGCCCTGCCACGCTGCAGAGTGCATTTTTCTGGGCCATGCTGCTCATGGCGATCCTGGTTGTCCTTGAGAAGGTCCAGGGGGTCAACTATCTGACCCTGTACGTGCCCATGGGTGGGGATGTTGGCGCCATGCAGGCGCTCAGTCGTCTCCGGGATGGTGTCCTGCGTGCGCAGGGCACCTTCGAGCATCCGATCACCCTGGCCGAATATGCCTCGATGGTCTCGGGCTTCAGCCTGGCTGCCCTGTTGTGGGCCCGGCGGATGAGGGGACGCCTGTTCGCGCTGCTGGTGCTGATGACCTCGCTGGCGGTCAATCTGGCCAGCGCTTCCCGCTCCGGTCTGGTGTGCGCCGGTGCCGCGATGCTGCTGGTGTTCGTGCTGTGGATGTACCGGGCCCGCAAGGTGCAGAGTCTGGCCGGCCTGTTCGGCCGGCAGGTTCTCGTGATCGGCACGCTGGTCGGTGCGGTGGTGCTGGCCGCGCCGGTGGTCTGGCTGCTGACCCAGGGGCGCTCGACCAACGAGAAGCTGAGTTCGCTGGCCCGCTCGGAAATGCTCGATCGTGGCGTTCCCAGCGTCATCGACAACCCGTTCATCGGCACGGGCTTTGGCACGGCCGGCCAGATTGCTGGTCACGTTGGCAACGGGGGCATCCTGACGCTGGACAACCACTATCTCGGCATTGCGATCGAGTCCGGCGTGCCGGCGGTCCTGCTGTTCACGCTGTCGCTGCTGATTCCCTTGCTGCGGGCGGTGCACGCTGTGCTGTCCCGCCCCAGTCCGCATGCCGCTTTCCTGGCGGGTGCCGCAGGGGCCCTGGCCTTGCTGCTCATCATTCGCGGCACGATGTGGCTGTCGACCAATCTGGCCATCGGCTATCTGCTGGCCGGGCTGGTGATGGTCTTCTCTCGTCCGGGCCTGTCCTGGGCGGCCGAAGCGGTCTCGACCGACAAGGACCGCACGGCGCCGGGCCCCCATCAGGCATCTCAGGCTGCTTCCCGGGGGATGCTCCGTGCATGACTATGTCGTCCTGCTGAACTGGAATGGCTGGCGCGATACCTGCGAGTGCCTGGCCAGCCTGATGAGGCTGAACGGGCCGGCTCCGCGCGTCATCGTCTGCGACAACGCCTCCTCGGACGGTTCGCTCGACAGGATCCGTGCCTGGGCCCGCGGTGAAGCGGAGGTGGAGCTGCCGGGGTGGTGGCCCGCTCCCGGACAGGCTGGCGCAGGCCGGCTGCCTGCACGAAGACCGGTCATGGCCGAGGTTCGCCGTGCCGATGCCGACGGCGAATCGCCCGGAGGTGCATGGGATGTGCAGGGCCCGGATGATGCCGATCTGTTCCTGATTCCGACCGGGGCCAACCTGGGCTTTGCCGGCGGGTGCAATGTCGGCTTGCGCTTCATCCTGCAGCGCGGTGACGCGCGCCATGTGTGGCTGCTGAACAATGACACGGTCGTGCATCCCGATGCGCTGGTGGCGCTGGTGCAGGAAGCCGGTCGGCGACCGCAGGCCGGCATGATCGGTTCGGTCCTGCGCTACTACCATCGGCCGGACATCGTGCAGGCTCTGGGGGGCGGCCGCTTCGACCTGGCCCGCACCGCCACGATGCATGTCGGCGAAGGCGAGCGCTTCGAGCCGGTCTCCGAGTCCCGACAGGCGGACATCGAGCGACAGCTGGCCTACATCACCGGCGCCTCGATGCTGCTGACGCCCGCCTTCCTGGCGCAGGTCGGACTGATGCAGGAAGACTATTTCCTGTATTACGAGGAGATCGACTGGGCCGAGCGTGCCCGGCGCAGTCGGCCCGCCTTCGGCCTGGCGCTGGCCGCCGGCAGCCTGGTCTTCCACAAGGAAGGCGCCTCGGCGGGGACCAACACGCCCTCGGTGTTCTCCGCCAGGCTGCTGGCGCGCAACCGGCTGCGTTTCATCCGGCGTTTCTATCCGGAGCATCTGCCATCCGCCCGCCGGCATGTGCTGCGTGATGCGGTGGTGGCCCTGCTCAAGCGCCGCCCTGCGGTCGCCCGCACGCTCATGCGCGAGGCGCTCGGACCGGTTCGTCTGCCTGAGACTTGTCCGGCGGCACAGGCCACGCGCGCATGAATCTGCACAGGCGCGCGGTCTTTTTCTTCTCCTTTCCCGAGTCGGTCACGCTGCCGTGAACATCCTGCTGATCGCCAGGACCTGTCCTGTGCCCGCCAACGATGGCGAAAAACTGCGAGTCTTCCACCTGCTGAAGGTGATGGCCCGTTCCCACCGGGTCACGCTGGTCTGCCGCGTGATGCATGCGGAGGAGGCCCGCGCCATCGACTCCCTTCGCGAGCTCGGGGTCGAGGTGGTCGGCGTGTCGGTGCCGCCGCCCGCCAGTCATCTGGAGCGGCTGCGATGGATCTGGCCCTTTCTCTGGTCGCGGCATCCCATCTCGCTGTGCACCGTGCTGTTCCCGGCCATTCGCGAGGAACTGCGGCGCCTGGTGGCCGCGCGGCACTTCGACGTGGTCCAGGTGGAGCATTCCTCGCTGGCGGTCTATCTGGATGATCTGGCGCTGCCGCCCACGACCGCACGGGTGGTGACGATGCACAACATCGACTACATCCGCAACGAGCGGGTGATCCAGAACTCGCCCTGGGGCCTGCGCCGGATCTATCACCAGCTCAACCAGATGCGTTTCAGGCGCTGGGAGCTCGATGCGGTGCGCCGCTTCGATCGCGCGATGATGATGTCCGATGTCGATGCGGACATCCTGCGCCGCGATGTGCCCGACGTTCCGATCGATGTGGTGCCCAACGGTGTGGACTGCGCGGCGCTGCAGCACCGTCTGCCTGTCGGGCCGGGGCCGCAGGGCGAGCGTGCGCTGGTCTTCGTCGCCTCGATGGACTCCGAGGCCAACCAGGATGGCGCCCTGTACTTTCTCGACCAGGTGCTGCCGCTGATCCGGGCTCGCCGACAAGGCGTGAAGGTCTGGCTGGTCGGGCGCCAGCCGCCGGAAGCGCTGCGTGCACGGCATGACGGGCGGGAGATCTTCGTGACAGGAAAGGTCGATTCCGTCGAGCCCTACTACCGTCAGGCCGATGTCGCCATCGTGCCCTTGCGCTCCGGGGGCGGCACGCGGCTCAAGATTCTGGAAGCCATGGCGCTGGGCGTGCCGGTCGTGTCGACCACGGTGGGGGCCGAAGGCATCGAGCTCGAGACGGGGCGGCATGCGCTGCTGGCCGACTCGCCGGAGGAGTTTGCGGCGGCGATCGAGCGCATCCTGCACGACGCCGACCTGCAGCGCAGCATCAGCCTGGCCGCCCGCCAGCAGGCCCAGGAGCGCTATGACTGGGTGGGCATCGGCCGCCTCCAGGACGAGGTGCATCGACTGGCCCTCGCATCGCGCACATCAGACCGGAACAGGCTCTCGAGAACACACTGATGGATTCCAAGCACTCCCCGCCTGGTCGGCTGCCCAGGATTTCCCTGGTGACCGTCAGCTACAACGCGGCCGACTACATCGACGCCACCTTGAGCTCGGTGCTGTCGCAGCGCTATCCCGATCTCGAGTACATCCTGCTGGATGGCGGATCCCGTGACGGCACGATGGACATCGTGGCGCGCCATCGCGCTGGCCTGTCCCATGTGTCCAGCGAGCCCGATGGCGGGCAGTATCACGCCATCCAGCGCGGGCTCGACATGGCCACCGGCGAGGTCTGCGCCTGGCTGAATGCGGATGACATCTATCTGCCCTGGACCCTGTCGGTGGTCGGAGAGATCTTCGCGACCTTTCCCGAGGTGGACTGGATCATCGGCTCCCCGGCCTATCTGAACCGTCTCGGGCAATGCACCCGTGTTTCCGGCGTGACGGCGCCGGCCTATCCCCGGCGCGAGATCGCTGCGGGCTGGTACCGGGAATCGATGTCCGGTTTTCTGCAGCAGGAGAGCATGTTCTGGCGCCGCAGCCTCTGGCAGCGCGTCGGCGGCATGGACCTGTCGCTGAAGTACGCGGCTGACTTCGACCTCTGGCGACGCTTTGCCGAGCACGCTGATCTGGTGTCGGTGGCCGTGCCGCTGGCCGCCTTCCGTCAGCGCCCAGGCGAGCAGCGTTCGTCGGCCGGTCGTGATCACTATGACGCTGAGGTGGCCCGGGTGATCGCGGGCCAGCCGGCTCCTGCCTGGCTCTGGCGGCGGATGGGGGAGGCGGGAGAGGCGCCCCGCCACCTGATGCGCATGATGCGCTGGGGACGTGCGCCGGTGATCGCCTACTCCCAGGCGCAGCAGGCCTGGTGCAAGAGGGTCAGCCGCCGCCCGGTGGCGCGCACCAGCCTGGCGGATGTGCTGCTGGAGCGGACCTTGCGGCGTGCGGGCTGAAAATGAGTCAAGCCCTGCTGCCGGGAGGGGCAGCAGGGCCTGGTCGATCCGGATCGCCCAGGGCGATCCGAAGCCTTCAACTCAGAACAGGCTCTCGCGCAGATAGATCACGTCGCCGTTCTGCAGCGGGTCGTTCATGCCCGGCTGCAGGATCTGGACCTTGCCGTCGGCGCCGCGGCGGTGCAGGCGCAGGCCCTTCTCGGTGCC
>JACCDS011359978.1_pt1 | contig 12354 bp, 11 predicted proteins | sample 7446441 | NCBI WGS metagenome assembly JACCDS01 (sample SAMN15323445, study PRJNA562643) | freshwater metagenome | isolation source: river surface water | place: USA:Blue River Watershed | collected 2017-08-17
AAGCTCGCTTGCAATATGTTCAAACTATCAATTTCAGCTACCGAAGCGCGAGCAATACACCAGCTTTTGGCCTTTGCCTGAATTTCATCAAATAATAATTCACGCTTTTTTTCTGTCAGTTTTTTTGAGTCATCTAACCCCATAATAGGATTTCGTGGATCAAGAATAACTGCGGCAGCAACCACATCGCCCGCTAATGGCCCGCGCCCTACTTCATCGCAACCAGCACAAAGTTCACCTTGATAAATACTGATAAATGGCTCAATCACAATTAGACCTGTTTCGTTACGGGGGAATGAATAAGTGCTGCAATCGCGTCAGCAGCTCGCGCACTGGCGTCGCGCTTCAATTCAAGGTGCATTTGTGCAAATGTCTGGCTGAGCGCCAAGGTTTGCTCAGGGTTATCAAAATAATTCATCACAGCAGCAGATAATGCTTCCGGTGTTGCCTTATCCTGCAACAACTCTGGCACCAACAATTTTTGTGCAAGTAAATTAGGCAGTGAAATCCAGGGGGTTTTAACCAACCAGGACAAAATTTTAAAGCTAAGTGGTGCCACCTTATAGGCAACTACCATAGGTTTTTTTAACAACAAGGCTTCCAAGGCTACCGTACCCGAGGCTAGCAATAACACATCCGCCGCGGCCATTACTTCATGGGAATGACCATTAATTAATTGAATCGGGTAATCGACAAAATCATTCATCGCTATATGCAGTTGGCGATAACGATCCGGGCTGGCCGCAGGAATGACAAATAACAACCCGGGATCCTGCGCCAAACAATGCACGGCCGCCTGCATGAATACTTCACCCATGCGCTCCACTTCACTGGCTCGACTACCGGGCAACAAGGCGACAATACGCCCCTGTTCAGGTAGACCCAGTGATTGTCGTGCAGCGACCTTATCAACCGCGAATGGAATTTCATCTGCCAAGTGATGCCCTACAAATTCCACGGGCACATTGTGTTCTTGATAAAACTTTGCCTCAAACGGCAGCAAGGTCAGCATTAAATCCACTGCGCGGGCAATTTTAAAAATACGCTTTTGTCGCCACGCCCAGACTGAGGGGCTGACGTAATGTACCGTCTTAATCCCCTTCTCTTTTAAGGAAGCTTCGAGTGGAATAGTAAAATCGGGTGAGTCGATACCAATAAATACAGCGGGAGGAGTCTTGATGAAATGTTCGCGCAAAAATCGACGAATGCGCAACAATTCTGGCAGTCTTTTTAGCGGTTCGATCAACCCCATCACTGCAAGGCGATCTTGAGGAAAATAGGAATGAAAACCCAAGGCTAACATGCGCGGACCGCCGATACCGGAGAACTCCGCATTGGGGAAATGTTTGCGCAATTCTTGCATTAACGCCGCCCCGAGAATATCTCCGGAGGCTTCTCCGACAACAATACCTATGTGTATGTGATCAGACACTCAGCCCTCCAGATTTTTTATAACTCGGTACAACGGCTCCCGCAAAAAATAGCGTTAGCGAACGATACCGCGCGTTGAAGCATTTAATGAATCGATTAATACTTGTAATGCCGGTGAAGTAGCAGCCAAGGGATTCAATTCCGCCAGTGCTTCATCAAGTGTTAAACCACGGCGATAAATAATTTTGTATGCCTTGGTCAACAAGGCAATATCGTCTTTGGTGAAACCGCGACGACGCAGCCCCTCGACATTAATATTTTTGGCTTCTGCCGGGCTACCCGTCACCATGACATAGGCAGGAACATCCTTACCTATAGCGCTGCCCATACCAGAAAAACTATGAGCACCGATCTTGCAAAATTGATGGACCAGCGTAAAACCACTGAGGATCGCCCAATCACCAATATGCACATGGCCGGCAAGTGCCGCATTGTTAACCAGAATGCAGTGATTACCAATAACGCTATCATGACCAACGTGCACGTATGCCATGAGTAAATTATGGTTGCCAAGAGTGGTTTCACTGCGATCCTGAACGGTACCGCGATGAATGGTTACACCTTCGCGAATCACATTGTGATCACCAATAACCAGACGCGTTGGCTCTCCCTTGTATTTCAAATCAGGCGTATCTTCACCAATTGAGGAGAATTGAAAAATGCGATTATGCTTACCAATTTTAGTGGGGCCTTTCAGCACAACATGGGATGCAATGACAGTGCCCTCGTCTATCTCTACACCGGGGCCAATGATTGTCCAGGGACCAACCTGCACATCAGGCGCAAGCTTGGCATCAGGATGAATGATTGCAGATGGATCTATCAAAATACTTTCTCACTGAATTCAGTAATCGTCGTCTTAAACTTTACGATCGGCACACAAAATAGTTGCTGATGCCGCTAACACACCATCTACACTTGCTTTGCATTCAAACTTCCATATGCCGCGCTTTTCTGAAATCACACGCGATTCAAGTTGCAGGCGATCACCTGGTACAACCTGTCTTTTGAAGCGAACATCATCAACACCAGCGAAGAGATAAATAGAGCCATCTTCCGGTTTTTTATTCATGGTTTTAAAACCCAAAATACCGGATGCCTGCGCCATAGCTTCAAGAATCATTACCCCTGGGAAAACCGGGTTTTGAGGAAAGTGACCATTGAACACTTCTTCATTCACAGTGATATTTTTGTAGGCAATAATTGATTCACCTTCAATCAGCTCTACTACGCGATCCACTAACAAAAACGGATAGCGATGCGGGAGATATTCACGGATTTCGTTAACATCCATCATGGTTAAGCCCCAAGGAATAAATAGAAATTATATGTACGCTATTTGCGTTCAAGTTTTATTAAGCGTGTCGCTAATGAATCCAACTGACGAAAGCGCGCCGCATTTTTACGCCAGTCTTTTGTCTGCGCAAGCGGAGTACCGGAAGAATAAGAGCCAGCTTCGCTAATTGAGGCAGATACCAAACTTCGGGCCGTAATATGAACCTTATCTGTCAAAGAAATATGTCCAACAATCGCCACCGCACCGGAAATAGTACAATTCGCACCTATTGTAGTGCTTCCTGCTATCGCGGAATGGCCTGCGATTGCGGTATTTTTGCCAATTCGTACATTGTGGGCAATTTGGACTTGATTATCGATGATGACACCGTCGGCAATCCAGGTGTCATCCAGAGCGCCGCGGTCAATACAGGTACAAGCGCCAATCTCAACATTATTACCAATAACTACACCACCTAACTGGTGGATCTTAAGCCAGCCCCCCGCTTGGGGCGCGAAGCCAAAACCGTCAGCGCCTATTACACAGCCGCTGTGCAGAATACAATTTTCACCAATGGTAATACCGTGATAGATACTAACATTTGCGGCGAGGCGTGTGTTTTTTCCTATCAGGCTATCGTCACCGATATAGCAGCCAGGACCTATAACAACACCTTCAGCTAAGGTCACAGCATCGCCAATAACGGCATTTGCACCGATAGACACATCACTTGCGATAACACAATTCTCACCAACGACAGCAGTTGGATGAATACCAATCGCCGGCACAGGTGCAGACGAAAACAATGCTGAAGCCCGCGCGTAGGCGATATAGGGATTAGTTGTCACTAATTTATTACCGCTGAATTCATCCTGTAAATCAGGATGAATCAGCAGTGCACCCGCTTGGGTAGAGGTCAAATACTTTTTATAGGCAGGATTAGCAATAAAACCAAGGTTATGGGCATTGGCATTTTGCAATGTTGCCAGCGCGCTTATTTCATGCTTTGGATCACCAACCAACACAGCATCCAGATGTTGTGCCAGTTCAAGCAATTGATAAGAGCGCTTCACTATATACTCGCTTTGATTATTTGGCTTTGTTCAAAAGCTCAGTCACTTTTGGAGTCAAATCATTTTCAGGCTTTGCCATCATGACTGATTTGGCATCAACGATCATGCTGATGTTTTCAGATTCAACCAATTGCTTCACTACTGCTTCCATTTTTGGACCCAGCTCTTGCATGATTTGCTGCATCAGCGCTTGTTGCTCGCCCTGCAGTTTCTTGCCTTGGAACTGATAATCTTGCCCCAGGCTTTGCAATTTCTTTTCACTTTCAGCGCGCTTTTCAGCACTCCAGGTCATACCGTCTTTTTGATATTCCGTTTGCAGTGCTTTGATGTCGGCAGCCAAACCATCCAACTTCGCTTTGGCAGCGGCAAAATCAGCACTTTTCTGCAATTTATCAAACTTGGCCTTGGCGGCGGCGGTACCCATCACTGCACCTGTTGGATCCAGCACAACCACTTTTCCCTGTGCAAATGACACAGCAGATACCAGAGATAACGCAATAGCAGCAAACATCTTTTGTGTAACAGTCACAATTTATTCCTCTGAATAATTAGCCCAACAAATTATTATTAAAACGTTTGTCCCAATGAGAATTGGAACACTTCTGTACGATCATACTCATTTTCCTTAAATGGCTCGGCAATACTAAACGTCATTGGTCCGAAGCCAGAAATCCAGGTTAAACCAAAACCAACCGATGCGTTAATGCGATCAAGATCCACATCATAGCAATTCAACTGGGTCGCGCCACAGTGGGTATCAAATACATTACCGGCATCGATAAAGAACGTGGTTTGTAACGAGCGCTGATCTTTGATAAATGGCAGCGGGAACAATATTTCGGCACCGCCTTGAATCAAAATATTACCGCCAAACGCACCACGTGTTCTGCCTACCAAATTATTGGTATTTACATTTGAAATCAGATTCCCTTCATCACATGTCACGTTCGACTTATCTCTGTAGTTCGGCGTATCAGGGTCGGTACAAAGAATATAAGCAGGATTGCTCAATTCGTTAGACTGTTGAATACCATCACCATTCACATCATCCCATGTGGTTGCAACAGAAACCGCTTGACGAATATAGGTACTGCGAGGCCCCAGGGTGTTACGTTCAAATCCGCGTACAGACCCAAAGCCACCCGCATAATAATGCTCGAAGAATGGCAACTCATCCAGATCACCATAAGCAGATGCATAACCCAAGCGAGTGTGGAGACGCAGCGTTAAGGATCGAGTCAGAGGCTGGAATATCTGCCCGGTGTAATTAATTTTGTAATATTGCAAATCACCACCTGGCAATGAAATCTCTACACCCAATTGTTGTGAGGCACCACGGTTAGCAAGAATCCCCCTATTAAGAGTAGATCTAAGCCAATACATACTCACCTGTGCATCATTGAATGTATCGCCGTAAATATCCAGGAAGCCAGGTGCTCCCAACATACTTTCATCTACTGGCTTAATCTCAAAGCTACCGCTGGGATAATCCAAGCCCAACAATTCGCGCACGGTAAGCTCGTAATTTTCATCTTGGGTAATGTAGCCATAAGTCGGATTCCAGATAGGCGTACGAATAATTTCCTGAGATGAATAGCTGGTAGGTTCTACCTCCAGACTACGCAAACCTATATCAAAGCCGATACGCTCAATATCAGAAATGGGATAGCCGAAATTGATTTTGCCACCATAGACATTGGTACTGTACGGCGTGACGTTGTATGAGCCGTAATCACTTTTGGTGTAGTACAAACTCAAACCACGGCTAACACCGTCCGGCGTAAAATAAGGATCGTTGTAGTTAAAGTTGTAAGCGGTTTGATAACGGTTATGGCTAAAGCTGAAGCCAACCTGCTTACCCGTTCCGAACCAGTTGTTTTGTTGAATACTGGCTGAGAATAAAAGACCAGAGTATTGCGCATAACCAACCTGCAATCCCATGCTGCCGGAGGGTTGTTCTTCAACGGTATATTCAACATCAATCTGATCAGAAGTTCCTGGAACTTCTTTATTCTCAACTTTCACTTCTTTGAAGAAGCCCAAGCGTTCCAAGCGGACTTTGGAATGTTCAATTTGTGCGGAGTTGGCAGACCCCCCCTCCATTTGACGCATTTCACGGCGTAACACTTCGTCAACCGTTTTTGTATTGCCGCGGAAATTAATACGATTTACATAGGCACGCTTGCCAGGTTCGATGAAAAAGGTAATTTTTACCGTTTTATCCGCGTCATTGCGCTCTGGCAGACCTTGCACTTTGGCAAAGGTATAACCTTCATTACCCAAGCGCTTGGTGACATATTCTTCTGATGTGGTCATCAAAATCTGGGAGAAAATCTGATCTTTTCTCATCAGGATCATGCTGCGAATAATATTTTCATCAATCGCCGGATCACCCGCCAGATCAATATCGCTGATTCGGTAAATCTCGCCTTCAGTAATATTCACTGTAATGAATATTTTGGATTTATCTGTGCTCAACGAAATTTGTGATGAATCAATTTTGAAGTTGAGGTAGCCGCGATCCAGATACCAGGATTCCAATCGTTCCAGATCACCTTTCAATTTTTCTCTGTTGTATTTGTCGTTACCGGAAATCCACGACCACATGCCAGTTGTTTTTAATTCAAACAGGTCGATCAGCTCTTCTTCGCGATAGCTGCTATTGCCAACTATGTTAATTTGCTTGATGCGTGACGGACTACCCTCGTCAATATTCACCAGTACCTTAACCTGGTTACGCGGCATGTCTTCGATTTCAATTTTGACGCTGGCCCCGTAGCGACCCTGGTTAACATATTCGCGCTGCAATGCCTGGGTAATACCCTCAAGGGTAGCGCGTTGGAAAATTTGCCCTTCCGATAGGTTGTTGTCTCTGAGGCTGTCCATCAGGTTTTCTGTTTTGATGGCCTTGTTGCCTTTCAATTCAATTTTATTGATTGCCGGGCGCTCTTTGATCACCAATACCAGCACATCGCCATCGCGCTTGATTTCGACATCGGAAAAGTAGCCTACCTTGAATAGCTCACGAGTAGCGCTTTGGATATCAGCCTGAGTGAGTAGATCGCCGACACGGATTGGCAGCGCACTGAATACAGACCCCGCTGAAACGCGCTGCAACCCCTCTACGCGAATATCGCTTACACGGAAAGTCTGTGCATAAACTGTACAGGACAGGAAGAGTGCCAGAAAACAGCCAAAAACTCGCATCGAAACTCGCATCATAGAATCTGTTCTAATCGTAAATGAATGTTGGTTACGGCCCGGCAACACTGCCAGATTAAAGCCGCATGATGTCGTTATACAGCGCTAGCACGCTTAGACTGATGACCAAGAAGAGTCCAACCTGATACCCCAGCATCTGCACTCTGTCGGACACCGGTTTTCCCTTAATTACTTCAATAAAGTAATAAAATAAGTGACCGCCATCCAATACCGGGATAGGTAAAAGGTTAAATACTGCGAGGAACACACTCAGCAGAGCGACAAAACCAATAAAACTCCTCAAACCGCTCTCGGCCGAAGAGCCCGCCACCTTAGCAATGGTTATCGGTCCACTCAAGTTTTTCGTGGAAATTTCGCCAAGAATCAATTTTTTGACTGATAAAAGTACAAAGCCTGAGGTTTCCCAGGTTTTATTGACCCCGGCAACAAAGGCGCCAGGCACAGAATACTCATAAGTACGGATCATAGAGTCAGGAATAGAGCCAGCCTTCGCACCCAGTCCAACCCGACCGACCAGCACGCCCGACTCTTTAATCGACTCAGGAACAAGGTTCAGGGTTAATTCTCTGGCATCACGCTCAACCACCACAGCAATACTCTTGCCCGGATGTTGACGCACATAATCCACCCAGCTCTGCCAGTCATCAATCGCAACACCATCGGCCGAGATCAGGGTATCACCACTCACAAAACCGGCAGTCTCTGCAGCGCCACCCGCCACAACTTCATCGACAATGGGTGGTATTTTGGGTAAGTACAGGGTGATGCCCAATCCGGCAACCGGATCTGGATCACCGGAATCCCTAAGCCAATTATTCAATCGACCTTCTGACTCATAGGTAAAGTGAGAATCCGGATAAGCGACCTTAAAGCGTATTGCACCACTCTCACCCAAGCGATTAAGTAGTGCTTTATTAAGCGCCTGCCAGGTAGGCGTGGGTATGTTATCTATGGCAATAATTTCCTGCCCTGCTTCCAAGCCGGCTTGTTCAGCAATGGAACCCGGCTCAACGCTACCGATTTGCGGAATAAGGTCGCGCTGGCCTTGCAACAGGAGTATCCAGAACAGGAGTATCGCCAGTAGAAAATTGGCCAAAGGCCCGGCGGCAACTATGGCGATACGCTGCCAGACTGTTTTATTGTTAAACGCCTTGGATCGCTCTTCCTCTGCCACCGGCGCTTCACGCTCGTCCAGCATTTTGACATAACCGCCCAAGGGTAATGCAGCGAGTGCATACTCTGTACCCTGCTTATCGCGCCACGACCAGAGCACCTTGCCAAAGCCAATAGAAAAGCGCAGCACTTTCACGCCGCAGCGACGAGCGACATAAAAGTGTCCAAATTCATGGATAGACACCAGAATCAACAGTGCGACAACAAATGAAATAATTGTCTGAATCAACGACATAAGGACTGCCCCGGGATAATCATCACCAGCTCTTGATCAATTGACTGGCCAAGGCACGAGCCTCGGCGTCTGCACTTTGAACCTGTGCCAAACTGGTTGGTTCAACGGCGTCAAGACGCGTCAACACATGGTCGATAACTTGAGCGATTTGATCGAAACGAATCTGCCGTGCAAGAAAGGCGGCTACAGCGATTTCATTCGCCGCATTCAATAGTGCGGGGGCAGTGCCAGAGACATCTGCCGCTTCCTGCGCCAATCGCAGGCAAGGAAAGCGCTGTAAGTCAGGCGCACTAAAATCAAGGCGCGCTGTTGCAATAATATCGAGGCTTGCCACACCGGATTCAATCCGCTCAGGCCAAGCCAAGGCATGGGCGATGGGGGTACGCATATCCGGGTTACCCAACTGGGCAAGCACCGAACCATCGATATACTCCACCATCGAATGAATCACACTTTGCGGATGAATGACGACTTGCACCTGATGCGGACGGGTATTGAACAGCCAGCAGGCCTCAATCAGCTCAAGCCCCTTGTTCATCATACTGGCTGAATCGACGGAAATTTTCTGCCCCATGCTCCAATTTGGATGGGCACAGGCCTGCTCCGGCGTGACATGCGGCAAATCGGCAAGCGGCGTGTTACGAAATGGACCGCCAGATGCCGTCAGGAGAATTTTACGCACCCCACTTGAAACCAAGCCACCGGCCAAATAGTCGCTGCGATGATTTGGCAGGCACTGGAAAATCGCATTGTGCTCACTGTCAATCGGCAGCAGCAGCGCACCACTTTTATTCACTGCCTGGGTAAACAGGCCACCTGCCATCACCAAGGCTTCTTTATTAGCGAGCAATACTTTTTTACCAGCCTGCACTGCCGCCAGCGTGGGTAGCAGACCTGCAGCACCGACTATAGCGGCCATCACTGCATCGACCTGCCCATGAGCAGCTACCAATTCCAGCGCGGCCAACCCTTGTAGCACCTCGGTATTACAACCTTGTTTACGCAGCTCACGTGTTAATTCACTCGCGGCACTGGCGTCATTTAGCACAGCATAGCGCGGTTGGTGCTGCAAACATTGGGTAGCCAATAACTGCCAACGACGATCCGCCGTCAGGGCAAATACCTTATAGCGGTCTGGGTGACGGGCAATCACATCGAGAGTGCTGACACCAATGGAGCCGGTCGCACCCAAAATCGTAATATGCTGAACCGCTGGCTGCATGACCTAGAATCCTGCTGTTGTCGAGAATGCACCACTGGCCAATAATGCCAGCGCAAATACCGGCGCAGCTGCTGTAACACCATCGACACGATCAAGGATGCCGCCATGCCCGGGCAAAATAGCGCCACTGTCTTTGATGCCCGCATGACGCTTAAGCATACTTTCCAACAGATCCCCCAGCACTGACACAAGGCTGGTAGGCACAACCAAGGCAAGCATCAACAGCAGACTCACATCCAGACAGACGCTCAACAACAGCGCCAGTACACAGTTGGCAACAAAGCCACCGGCAAAACCTTCCCAGGTTTTGCCGGGACTAACAGCAGGCGCCAACTTGGCGCGACCAAAACGCTTGCCGGCAAAATAACCACCGCTATCTGCCACTGCCACAATCAGCATTAGCAGCAAAACTAACCATGCCCCGGAAGTGTGTTGACGCACATAAACCAATGCCACCCAAGTAGGCAATAATACCAATAACCCTATCACCAACCGTGAGGCTTTATGCCCCCACAACAAGGCGCTGCTGGGATAACCCTGCACCAATAACAATGCAAGTGCCCACCACACACAACCAGCAACCAGCAATTGCTGGACAGCATGGGAATCCAACGCAGGACTACCACTACCATCAAACCCGAGATAAACCGATACCACAAACAGCGCAAGCAGAATAAACAGCGTGTAGAGGCAACGCTGCCAAAGCGCAGAAAACCCCGCGAGATTAGCCCACTCCCACGCGCCAATCAGCACGATTGCGCCGATAAAAAAAGAGAAATAACCCGCAGGCAGGCCAAACAGGGCTGCAATAAAGATGATCGCCAATACCAAGGCGGTGATTACGCGCTGCTTAAGCATTCAATGCACCCGCTTCAATTTGATCACTGGTCATACCAAAACGGCGCTGACGCTCGTAGAAGTTGGCAATCGCCTTTTTTAATTCATCGCCGTCAAAATCAGGCCAGAGTTTGTCGCTGAAATAGAGTTCCGCGTAGGCGCATTGCCACAACAGGAAGTTACTGATGCGAACTTCACCCCCGGTGCGGATCAACAAGTCCAGAGGCGGCAAGTCCGCCAGGCAGGTATGCGCATGCAATACAGATTCATCAATCGCCGCTACGTCCAAGTGCCCTTCACTGACGCGCTGCGCCAAGGTGCGAGCAGCTTCGGCAATATCCCAGCGACCACCATAGTCAGCAGCAATTACCAACGTCGTTTTACCGCCTGCCGTTAATGCCTCAGCGGCAGCAATCGCTTTTTGAATTGCCGGACTAAAACGCTCACGGTTACCAATCACCCGTAACGCCACACCCTTCTTTTTGAGCGCTTTGGCTTCATTTTTTAAATAGAGGTGAAACAGCGACATCAAGGCATCCACCTCCATGGGAGGGCGACGCCAGTTTTCACTACTGAAGGCAAATACGGTGAGCACTTCCACGCCCTGATCCTGACAGGCGGCCATCACATCACGAATGCGCTCAACACCAACCTTATGACCGGAAACCCCCGCCATACCGCGCTGTTTTGCCCAGCGGTTATTGCCATCCATAATGATCGCCACGTGGCGAAGACTATTATCAGTCACGCGTACTCTCCCAGCGACAGGCCAGCATCGGCTTCTCACCGACAACCCGTTTTTTGTTTTTGTAATGAAATTATCTAGTCGTAGTGCGGGAAGCAGAGCCGCCTCCCGGAAGGATGCGACTCGCCAGATGATGCAGATTACACAGCCATCAAATCAACTTCTTTGGCTGCCAGCGCTTTATCCACTTCAGCGATGTATTTATCGGTAATTTTTTGAATATCGTCCTGTGCACGGCGATCCTCATCTTCACCAATGGCTTTGTCTTTCAGCAGCGCCTTGATATCGCCCAGCACATCGCGACGCACATTACGCACAGCAACGCGGCCATTCTCTGCTTCAGCACGCGCCTGCTTGATGAAATGCTTACGCGTTTCCTCAGTCAACATCGGCAATGGAATACGAATCAGACCATTAGTGGTAGAGGGATTCAAACCCAAATCGGATTTCATGATCGCCTTTTCAATCTCGGGCACCAGATTGCGCTCCCAAGGGCTAATCGACAGGGTGCGTGCATCTTCGATATTGATGTTAGCCACTTGTGACAGAGGGGTCGGTGTACCGTAGTAATTCACGCTAATACCATCCAACAGGCTGGGGTGAGCACGGCCAGTACGGATTTTATTGAAATTGTTCGCCAGTGCTTCAACGGCTTTTTTCATGCGCCCTTCAGCGTCTTTTTTAATATCATTGATCATGATTTATCCTCTTCAATCAAAGTACCTTCATTACTGCCAACCACGATATTCAACAGCGCACCGGTTTTATTCATACGGAATACGCGCACCGGCATATCGTGCTCGCGACATAAACAAATCGCTGTCAGATCCATTACACCTAATTTTTTATCCAGTACTTCGTCGTAGGACAAACGATCATACTTGGTCGCCGTCGGGTCTTTTTTCGGGTCTGCCGAATAAACACCATCGACCTTGGTTGCCTTGAGCACTATATCGGCATCGACTTCAATACCGCGTAAACAAGCCGCAGAATCGGTGGTAAAAAACGGATTACCAGTGCCTGCCGAAAAAATAACCACTTCGCCGGAGTTCAGGAAACGTACGGCACGACGGCGATCATAGTGCTCAACAACACCACTCATGGGGATGGCTGACATCACCCGACAGGAAATATTGGAGC
>JACCDS012224751.1_pt1 | contig 12354 bp, 11 predicted proteins | sample 7446441 | NCBI WGS metagenome assembly JACCDS01 (sample SAMN15323445, study PRJNA562643) | freshwater metagenome | isolation source: river surface water | place: USA:Blue River Watershed | collected 2017-08-17
ATGTGCTCGGTGTTGTGCATCGCCTGCAGCGTGTGCGACAGGATGACGTGGTCGAAGGCGCGGTCGCCGAAGCCGGAGAGGCCGCGCTCGAGGTCGCTCTGGATGACATTGATGCCGCCGGCCACGCACTGCGTGACGCTCTCGATGTCGATGTCGATGCCATAGCCCTCGACCCGCTTGTCGCGCTGCAGGCGGCCGAGCAGGTGGCCGTCGCCGCAGCCCAGGTCCAGCACGCGGCTGCCCTCGCCGACCCAGCGGACGATGGCGTCGAGGTCGGCGCGCTGGCGCTGTTCGGCGGCGCGGCTCATGCGGCCACCTCTGCAGCAACGCGCTCGAAGTAGGCGCGCATCACGTTGTGGTAGTGCGTGTCGGTCATGAGGAAGGCGTCGTGGCCGTTCGGCGAGTCGATCTCGGCGTAGGCCACCCGGCGCCGCGCCTCGAGCAGGGCGTCGACGATCTCGCGCGAGCGCGCCGGCGAGAAGCGCCAGTCGGAGGTGAAGCTGATCACCAGGAAGCGTGCCGTGGCTCGCGCCAGTGCGGCAGCCAGGTCACCGCCGGCCTCGCGCGCCGGGTCGAAGTAGTCCAGCGCCTTGGTCATGATGAGGTAGGTGTTGGCGTCGAAGTAGCCGGCGAACTTGTCACCCTGGTAGCGCAGGTAGCTCTCGATCTCGAACTCGACGTCGAAGCCGAACTTGAGGTTGTCGCCGCGCAGCATGCGGCCGAATTTCTCGGCCATCACGTCGTCGGACAGGTAGGTGATGTGGCCGAGCATGCGCGCCAGGCGCAGGCCGCGCGTCGGCACCACGCCGTGCTCGTAAAAGTGCCCGCCGTGGAACTCGGGGTCAGTCAATATCGCCTGCCGCGCCACGTCGTTGAAGGCGATGTTCTGCGCGGTCAGGAAGGGCGCCGCCGCAACCACCACGGCGTTGCGGACGCGCTCCGGGTAGGTGATGGACCAGCGCATCGCCTGCATGCCACCCAGGCTGCCGCCGACCACCGCTGCCCAGGTCTTGACGCCGAGACGGTCGGCCAGCCGCGCCTGCGCGTGCACCCAGTCGATCACCGCCACCAGCGGGAAGTCGGCGCCCCAAGGCTTGCCGGTCTTGGGGTTGATGGTGGAGGGGCCGGTGGAGCCGTGGCAGCCGCCCAGGTTGTTGACGCCGACGACAAAAAAGCGGTCGGTGTCGATCGGCTTGCCGGGGCCGACCATGTTGTCCCACCAGCCGGCGGTCTTGGCGTCGTCGGCCACCGTATATCCGGCCACGTGGTGGTTACCGGACAACGCGTGGCAGATCAGGATGGCGTTGTCGCCCCGCGTGTTGAGCGAGCCGTAGGTCTCGTAGACCAGGTCGTAGCCGTCGATGACGGCGCCGCTGCGCAGGGTCAGCGGCTCGTCGAAGTGGGCGGTCTGCGGCGCAACGACGCCGAGCGAGCGGGGTGCGGTCACGGGTGCGGGTGGCGGCTCATGGTCGGGCGATTATATGCGCGGCACCGCCGCAAGGCCGCTACGGGCTCAGTCGTTCAGCCGATCCAGCAGAGTCGCGGCCTTGTCGGGGTCGGTGGTGTTGAGAATGCGTCGCGCCAGCGTCTCGGCTTCGCGCAGGTCGGTCTGCAGCACGCGCTGCTTGACCGCCGGCACGTTGGCCGGGTGCATCGAGAATTCGCGCAGCCCCATGCCCAGCAGAAGCCGCGTCATGCGCAGCTCGCCTGCCACCTCGCCACACACGGCGACCGGCTTGCCGGCGCGTGCACCCGCCTTGATGACACTGCTCAGCAGCTGGAGGATGGCCGGGTGGGTGGGGTCGTAGAGGTGCGATACGGCGCCGTCGGTGCGGTCGATGGCCAGCGTGTACTGGATCAGGTCGTTGGTACCGATCGACACGAAATCGAGCGCGTCGAGGAACGGACGCAGCATGATCGCCGCGGCGGGTACCTCGATCATGCCGCCGACCTGGATGTCTTCGCGGTAGGGCAGCCCGTCGCGCTTGAGGCTGGCCTTGGCGTCCTGGATGGCGACAAAGGTCTGGCGCATCTCGGCCACCCCGGAGAGCATGGGGATCAGCAGGCGGATGTCGCCGAAGCGCGCGGCGCGCAGGATGGCGCGCAGCTGGGTGCGGAACAGTTGCGGCTCGGCCAGGCACAGGCGCACCGCGCGCAGTCCCAGCGCCGGGTTGTCACCCTCGTGGGTCAGGCCGGTGAGCTGCTTGTCGGCGCCGAGGTCGAGGGTGCGGATGATCACCGGCTGGCCGCGCGTCTCCTCGGCCACGTGGCGGTAGGCGAGGAACTGCTCCTCCTCGCTGGGCAAGCCCTGGCGGTCGAGGAACAAGAACTCGCTGCGGAACAGGCCGATGCCGGTGGCGCCACTGGCTTGAACCTGCTCCATGTCACCGGGCAGTTCGATGTTGGCGTGCAGCTCGATCGGCGTGCCGTCGAAGGTCTTGGCCGGCGAGGTGCGCAGGCGCGCCAGTTTGCGGCGCTCGATCTGCAGCTCGGAGGCGCGCAGCCGGTACTCGGCCAGCACCTCGCGGTCGGGGTTGACGATGACGGCGCCGATGCCGCCGTCGACGATCAGCAGGTCGCGATCGTGGATCAGCTCGCGGGCGTGGCGCAGCGACACCACCGCCGGCACGTTGAGGCTGCGCGCCAGGATGGCGGTGTGTGAGGTCACGCCGCCGACGTCGGTCAGGAAAGCCTCGAAGCGGTGCTGCTTGAAGTGCACCACGTCGGCGGGCGCCAGGTCGTGGGCGATGAGGATGGTCTCGCCGGGGCCGCTGCGGGGTGTCTCGCCGGCGTGGCCCATCAGCCCCTTGAGCACGCGCTCGACCACCTGCTCGACGTCGGCCCGGCGCTCGCGCAGGTAGGTGTCCTCGATCGCCTCGAACTCGGCGACCAGCATGTCCATCTGCTGCTTGAGCGCCCACTCGGCGTTGCAGTACTGCTCGCGGATGCGGACCCGCGGCTCCTCGGCAAGGGTCGGGTCGTTCAGGATCATCAGGTGCAGCTGGACGAAGGCGGCGTATTCGGGCGGCGCGTTGTCCGGGATCTTCTCGATCAGCGACTGCAGTTCGGTGTGCGTCTCGTCCATGGCGCGGTCGAAGCGGGCGACCTCGGCCTCGACGGCGTTCTTGGCGATCTCGTAGTGCGGCACCTCGAACGCGGCGTGCGCCATGAGTTGCGCATGGCCTATGGCGATCCCACCCGAGACACCGATGCCGTGTATGACGAAACTCATGCCAAGACTATACGCCAGGCCATCGCGGAGCCTTCTGGCTTGTCGCAAGGTGAGTTGCTCCGCTAGCATTCCATAACGCATCTAAATTAAATCAAATGTCCTGCATCGCGGTCTTCAACCAGAAGGGCGGCGTCGCCAAAACGACCAGCACGCTCAACCTCTCGACCGCACTGGCCAGGGCCGGCTGGAAGACCTGGGCGATCGACATGGATGCGCAGGCGCATCTGTCCATGGCCCTGACCGCCGGACGTCCACCGCTGGACCCGGGCAACACGCTGTGCGCGTTCTTCAATCAGCAGAAGCCGCTGCGCGAGATCGTCAGCGACACCCCGATGGGCGTGAAGCTGGTGGCATCGCACGCCGAGCTGGCCAAGGTCGAGTCGCTGTTCGGCAGCAACCCGCACGCTGCGGGCACCCTGCGCAAGGGCCTGGCCGAGGCCGAGCCCGAGGGCCCGGTGCTCATCGACTGCTGTCCCGCGCTGGGCGTGCTGTCGCTGAACGCGCTGTATGCCGCCGACCGCGCGCTGATCCCGGTCTCGTCCGACTACCTCTCGCTGCAGTCGGTGATCCGCCTCGATGCCGCCATCAGCGCGCTGGAGAAGGCGATCAAGCGGCCGATCGAGAAGCGCATCGTCATCACCCGCTTCGACGGCCGGCGCAAGCTGGCGCAGCAGATCGCCCAGACGCTGCACGACAGGTATGGCGAGCAGGTGTGCAAGACGCGCATCCGCGAGTGCGTAGCGCTGGCCGAGAGCCCGGCGGTGGGCAAGGACATCTTTTCCCACCAGCGGCGCGGGGTGGGTGCGCAGGACTATGCCGCGCTGGCGTATGAGCTGCTCAAGGGCGGCTTCTTCCGCTGAGATACGGTCCGGCCGGCACTAGGCCGGCTCGAGCTTGGCGTACTCCAGCGCGAGCCACTTCTGGCCACCCTCGCGGAAGTGCACCTGCACCCGCGCATCCGCCCCGCGGCCCTCGGTACCGATCACCACACCCGCGCCAAACCTGGCGTGCTTCACGTTCTGACCGATGTGGAAGCCGGTCGCGTTGTCTACGCCGGCCGGGCTGAAGGATGGCCGCTGCACCGCCATCTTGCGGGCGTTGATCGGTGCCAGCAGCTGCTCCGGCACCTCCTCGAGGAAGCGCGAGGCGATGTTGTAACGCGTCTGGCCGTGCAGCTGGCGTGACTCGGTGTAGCTGAGCGTCAGCTTGTGGCGGGCGCGGGTGATGGCCACGTACATCAGCCGCCGCTCCTCCTCCAACCCGTCTTCCGTGTTGAACGACTGCTCGTGCGGGAAGAGGCCCTCCTCCAGCCCGGTCATAAAGACGGCATTGAACTCGAGGCCCTTGGCCGAGTGCACGGTCATCAGCTGCAGGGCCTCGGCGCCCTCGCCGGACTGGTGCTCGCCCGCCTCCAGCGAGGCATGTGCGAGGAAGGCGGCAAGGTCGTTGGCCTCGCCGTCGTTGGCGAACTGCTTGGCGGCACTGACCAGCTCGTCGAGGTTCTCGATGCGGTCGCCGCCGTCCTTGTCGGCGCGGTAGTGCGCCTTCAGGCCGCTGGTCTCGACGACGTGGTCGACCGCCTCGTGCAGGGGCAGGTCGCGCAATTTTTCGCTGAGCACGTCGACCATCGCCACAAAGCTGGTCAGCGCAGCACCGCCGCGGCCAGAGCCGGCCGACTCGCGCACGGTCTGCAGCAGCGGCCGGCCCTGTGCCTGCTCGGCGAGCAGCTCCAGCGTGCGGGCGCCGATGCCGCGCGGCGGGAAGTTGACGATGCGCAGGAAGGCGCCGTCGTCTTCGGGCTGGGCGGCGACACGCAGGTAGGCCAGCGCGTGTTTGATCTCGGCGCGCTCGAAGAAGCGCAGCCCGCCGTAGACGCGGTAGGGCATGCCGGCGTTGAACAGGGCCGACTCGATGACGCGCGACTGTGCGTTGCTGCGGTAGAGCACGGCGACGTCGTTCAGCGGCACGCCCTCGCGCTGCAGCGAGCGCGCCTCTTCCACCACAAATGCGGCCTCGTCGAGGTCGGACGGGGCGCGGTAGACGCGGATGCGCTCGCCGGCGCCGGCGTCGGTCCACAGGTTCTTGCCCAGGCGGCCACGGTTGTTGGCGATCAGCGCGTTGGCGGCCTCGAGGATGTTCCCTTGGCTGCGGTAGTTCTGCTCGAGGCGGATGACGGTGTCGCCAAAGTCGCGCTGGAACTCGCGCATGTTGCCCACATCGGCGCCGCGGAAGGCGTAGATGGACTGGTCGTCGTCGCCCACCGCCAGCACCTGCGTGCCAGGGCCGGTGAGCAGCTGCAGCCACTGGTACTGCAGGCGGTTGGTGTCCTGGAACTCGTCGACCAGGATGTGCGCGAAGCGCGACTGGTAGTGCTCGCGCAGGGCGGCGTTGCGGCCCAGCAGTTCGCAGGTGCGCAGCAGCAGCTCGGCGAAGTCGACCACGCCCTCCTTCTGGCACTGCGCGTCGTAGGCGGCGTAGATCTCGGCCATGCGCTGGGTGAAGGGGTCGTGCGCCTCGACGCGGCCGGCACGCAGGCCGCGCTCCTTGTTGGCGTTGATGAAGTGCTGCGCCTGCTTGGGCGGGAACTTCTCGTCGTCCACGCCCATGGCCTTGATGACGCGCTTGACCACCGAGAGTTGGTCGGCCGAGTCGAGGATCTGGAAGGTCGAGGGCAGTTCCGCCTCGCGGTGGTGGGCGCGCAGCAGGCGGTTGCACAGGCCGTGGAAGGTGCCCACCCACATGCCGCGGGTATTGATCGGCAGCATGGCGGAGATGCGGGTCAGCATCTCGCGCGCGGCCTTGTTGGTGAAGGTGACGGCGAGCAGGCCGTGCGGGCTGGCCTTGTGTGTGCTGATGAGGAAGGCGATGCGTGTGGTGAGCACGCGGGTCTTGCCGCTGCCGGCGCCGGCGAGGATGAGCCCCGAACGCCCCTCGAGCGTGACCGCCTCGTGCTGGTGGGGGTTGAGGCCGTCGAGGAGGGTGCCCAGATCCATGGCAGGATTCTATCGTTTGCCGGGCATGGGCCCGTCAGCTATCATTACCCGACTAAAACACTCGACTATTGGAGAGCAACTGCATGTCTGCGCACGACAAGATCGACGCCACCGTCAAGGCCAACCCGGTGGTGCTGTACATGAAGGGCACGCCCAGCTTCCCGATGTGTGGCTTTAGCGGCACCGCGGTGCAGATCCTCAAGGCCTGCGGCGTGGAGCAGATCACCGCTGTGAACGTGCTGGAGGACGAAGAGATCCGCCAGGGCATCAAGGACTACGCCAACTGGCCGACCATCCCGCAGCTCTACGTGAATGGCGAGTTCATCGGCGGCGCGGACATCATGCGCGAGATGTACCAGTCGGGTGAGCTGCAGGCGCTGCTGGGTGGTAAGCCGGCCTGAGGGTCACGCGCTTGCCGTGAGAAGACCCCGCTTCGGCCGACAACCGCGTGCTACCGCTGTCCGGGAAGTCGCCGATGTGCCGCACCGCTTGCTCAAATGCAGCGACGAAGCCAGCTGCCACGGGGGCACTCGCGCCCGCGCGGTATCGCGCCACGATCGTGGCCACATCCCGGCTGGCCGCCGGGAGCAGCACAACCAGGCGCTTCACTTTGCCGGATCTTGGACGCTGGCGCGGAGCCCTTCGAAGTAGGCGCTGTCAGCTGGCTCGCCCTCGCCAGAATGGGCTCCCTCCAAGAGGAGCTCGCGAAGGTGGAGTCGCTCGCGCTCGGTCCTGAGCACATCCCTAAAGTACTCACTCGCCGACGCGTAGCCGCGCGTGGCGACCTGCTCGTCGACGAAGGTCTTGAGCGACTCGGGGAGGGAGATGTTCACCGTCGGCATGTCCACAGGCTGGGTTCCTTGGCAAAGATTGGCAAGGATTGTGGGCTGAAGGCGCTATGCCCCGCATCGACCAACTGTCCGATGACGGCAGCTACCCGCGGAAAGACACTGCGCAAGTTGCAGCTTCTGGACGCGTAAATGCGATGTAATTATACTGTAGGTCATCTTGAGTTCGAATGGGATGCCGAGAAAGCGAAGCGGAATGCCAAGAAGCACGGGACACGGTTTGAGGGGGCGGCGACAGCTTTTCTGGATCCGATGGGCCGTCTGATCGCGGACCCTGACCACTCGGTCGGCGAGCACCGCTTCCTGCTTCTTGGGCTGAGCGCAGGTGAGCGGCTTCTGGTTATCGCCCACGTTTATCGCGGTGAGGGTGAGGCGATCCGGCTCATTTCCGCGCGCCGTGCGACACCCCGCGAAAGGAGCGACTATGGCCACTGACATGCGTGACGAATACGATTTCTCGAGGGCATCGCCCAGCCCTTACGTCGGACCGAAGCAGCAGATCACCATCCGGCTCGATCAGGGCAGCGTCGAATACTTCAAGCAACTGGCCGATGAGACCGGCATCCCCTACCAGAGCCTGATCAATCTCTATCTGCGCGACTGCGTGAAGGCGGGGCGCAAACCGGACCTCAGCTGGAGGGCCTGACGCGCTCACCCCCGCGCCGCCACCCACTCCTTGAGCACCGCGTCGATGCGCGACTGCCAGCCTGGCCCATCGGCCTTGAACGCCGACACCACCTCGGGCGACAGCCGGATCGACACCCTCGTCTTGGTCGGCTCCCTCTGCCGGCCCCGACGCTTAGGGCATCGATGTCTCCGGTCATGTCTCTTGCTCCCGTCCGCACGACCCCGGCGACACACTGAAAGAGGTCCAATCCCCGTGGGCCACATGACCAAGAGACATCTGCCGCCCCGACTGCAAGTGCCGGCCGACTGTTAGCTCTGGGGCGGTGGTTTTCGGCAAGGCGGTGGCCAAGTCAGGCTGCGCTTTTGAACTGAGCAAATCGAAGTTCAAGGCGTTCTCTGTCTGGGCAATCTTTTTCCCTTTTGGGGAGCAAGAGGGGGCGTAGGTGAAGTTGCTTGAGGGCTTCAAGCATTGGACCGTCACGTTGCTCGAGTAGCCGTTCGGAGACGTGGATGCGATAGTCAGGGTCTATCCCGATCAGGTGGCTATCGAACGCGGCGTGGTGGATTTTGGAAAGCGGCAAGCCGTTCGGCACAACAGGTTGACCGAGCCGCTCGTTTTTGTCCGAGACGATGTGGGCAGCATCGATAAGGAGCGGCTCTGGCAAACCTGAAAGTGCGCAACGGCCACCGTAGGCCTCGATGACCGCCTCCCGGAATGTGGCTTGATGCAGTCGTTGCTTGACCTCGCGAAGCGCGTATCTCCGTTCGATTGAGCTTTCCATAGTCGTCAACGCGGCCGCGGGAGCGATCTGCTGCTCGAGGGAAAAGGCAACCTGCACACGCAATCGCGCAGGCTGCCACTCGGCGATAAAGACGGGAAAAACAGGCAAGTAGAGTCCAGGCGCGATACCTAGGAAGTAAATGACGGGCGTCCTGGCCTTCCACGCTTCTTTAAGCCAGCGATTCTGGTGAGACTCCGGGTCTTTGCCCATGAACGCGTACTCGACGACATCGCTGCCAGAGAAGATTTGTTTGTGGACTTCTCGCTGGTCGTCGTACCAGACCTTGCGCCCTTTGGCCGGATGAACCGTCGTAATGGATAGCAGGTGCTGCATTTGCCGGGGCTTAAAAATCCCTTGCTGTGGATTGACCCAAGGAATCCGCTCGCCGTCAAAAGTGAAGCCCGCTTTAAGATCGCCCGAGGTCAGGTGCGGTCGGGTCGCCATCAAATGACGACAATATGCAAAAGCCGCCGATCTGATTTCTGAATCGTCCACGCTTCGTCCTTAGCGCGAGATTGCAGCAGTTAACCCAACCTTGCCCGCGCCCGCTTGATCGCCGCCCGCACCTGCTCCGGCGCCGTCCCGCCGATGTGGTTGCGCGCCGCCAGCGAGCCCTCCACCGTCAGCGCATCGGCCACGTCGTCGCTCAGCTTCTCCGCCGCGCCCTTCACCTCGGCCATCGCCGCCTTCAGCTCATCCAGCGAGAAGTCGGCCAGGTCGCAGCCGCGCTTTTCCGCCGCGCGCACCGCCAGCGCCACTGCCTCGTGCGCGTCGCGGAAGGGCAGCCCGCGCTTGACCAGATAATCCGCCAGGTCGGTCGCGGTGGCGTAGCCCTGCCGCAGCGCGGCGCGCATCGCCTCTGGCTTGACGCGGATGCCGCCGACCATGTCGGTGTAGATGCGCAGCGTGTCGATCAGCGTGTCGGCGGTGTCGAACAAGGGCTCCTTGTCCTCCTGGTTGTCCTTGTTGTACGCCAGCGGCTGGCCCTTCATCAGGGTCAGCAGGCTCATCAGGCTGCCGTTCACGCGCCCGGTCTTGCCGCGCACCAGCTCGGGCACGTCGGGGTTCTTCTTCTGCGGCATGATCGAGCTGCCGGTGCAGAAGCGGTCGGCCAGGTCGATGAAGCCCACCCGCGGGCTCATCCACAGGATCAGTTCTTCCGACAGGCGCGAGAGGTGCGTCATGGCGATCGCCGCCGCCGCGCAGAATTCGATGGCGAAGTCGCGGTCGCTCACCGCGTTCAGCGAGTTCTCGCAGACTTCGTCAAAACCCAGATCCGCCGCCACCGAGGGCCGGTCGATCGGGTAGGTGGTGCCGGCCAGCGCCGCCGCGCCCAGCGGCAGGCGGTTCAGGCGCTTGCGGCAGTCGGCCAGACGCTCGGCGTCGCGCCGCGCCATTTCCACGTAGGCCAGCAGGTGGTGGCCAAAGGTCACCGGCTGCGCCACCTGCAGGTGCGTAAAGCCAGGCATGGCGGTGTCGGTGTGCTGCTCGGCCAGATCCAGCAGCGCCTTCTGGAAGCCACGCAGCAGCTCCAGGGTCTGGTCGATGGCGTCGCGCAGCCACAGACGGATGTCGGTGGCCACCTGGTCGTTGCGGCTGCGGCCGGTGTGCAGACGCTTGCCGGCGTCGCCGATCTGGTCGGTGAGCCGCCGCTCGATGTTCATGTGCACGTCTTCGAGGTCGATGCGCCACTCGAAGCGGCCACCGCGGATCTCGTCGAGGATGGCGCCCATGCCGCGCTGAATATCTGCCAGGTCCTGCTGCGAGATCACGCCGACCCGCGCCAGCATGCGTGCGTGCGCCAGCGAGCCGCGGATGTCCTGCTCGGCCATGCGCTGGTCGAACTGCACGCTGGCGGTGTAGCGCTGGACCAGCTCGGCGACGGGTTCGGAGAAGCGGCCGGACCACGCGCCGGCGGCGCTGTTGGCGTTGCCGGAGTCCGGATTCTCGGGCTTGGACATGACTGGGCGACAGAAACCTTAAGACGGACGGAGTATACGCCCAGCGCCTGCGCGGCCCGGCGCTCATCGGCCATCGGGGCGACTCCTGTTGCACCGCAACGGTGCGCCTGTGCGCTCGGCGCTACAATCGGCGGCCCGATGTGCCTGCGAGGCCCCGCGACATGGCCGTTCCGCACCTGACCACCGCCCTGACCGGGCCACTGCTGGACCTGGAGAAGCGCGTGCTCGCCGCCATGCCCGAGATCGAGGGCTGGTTCCGTACCCAGTGGCAGGAGCACACGCCGCCCTTCTACGGTTCGGTCGACCTGCGCAATGCCGGCTACAAGCTGGCCCCGGTGGACATGAACCTGTTCCCGGCCGGCTTCAACAACCTCAACCCGGTGTTCCGGCCGCTGGCCATCCAGGCTGCGCAGGTCACTGTCGACCACCTGTGCCCGGGCATCGCCAACCTGTTGATCATTCCCGAGAACCACACCCGCAACCTGTATTACCTGCAGAACGTCGCCGCATTGCGCGACACGCTGCGCCTGGCCGGCCTCAAGGTACGCGTGGGCTCGTTGCTGCCCGAGATCACCGCGTCCACCCCCATCGAACTGCCGGACGGCAACTCGTTGACCTTGGAACCCTTGGTGCGCCGCGGCCGCCGGCTCGGGCTGGCCGACTTCGACCCCTGCATGGTGCTGCTCAACAACGACCTTTCCGCGGGCCTGCCGCCGATCCTGCAGGGCATCGACCAGACCATCATGCCGCCCCCCGAGGCGGGCTGGCACACCCGCCGCAAGAGCAAGCACTTCGCCGCTTACGACCAGGTGGCGGGCATCCTGGCCGAACTCATTGGCGTTGATCCGTGGGTCATCAACCCCTACTGGGGCGTCTGCACCGGCGTGGACTTTCAGGCCCGCACCGGCGAGGAATGCCTGGCCGAGACCGTGCGCGAGGTGCTCGAGCGGACCCGCCGCAAGTACCGCGAGCTGGGCATCGCGCAGACGCCCTTCGTCATGGTCAAGGCCGACGCCGGTACCTACGGCATGGGCGTGATGAGCGTGAAGGACCCCTCCGAGGTGGTCGGCCTGAACCGCAAGCAGCGCAACAAGATGGCGGTGGTCAAGGAGGGCATGTCGGTGTCGGATGTCCTGGTGCAGGAGGGCGTGCCGACCTTCGAGACGCTCAAGGACGCGGTGGCCGAGCCGGTCATCTACATGCTCGACCGCTTTGTCATCGGCGGCTTCTACCGCGTCCACACCGGGCGTGGTGACGACGAGAACCTGAACGCGCCGGGCATGCACTTCGAGCCGCTGGCCTTCGAGCAGTGTTGTTCCGAGCCTGACGAGGCCAAGAAGCCGGACGCGCCGCCCAACCGCTTCTATGCCTACGGCGTGATCGCGCGCCTGTCGCTGCTGGCGGCATCGAACGAGATCGAGGCACTGGTGACTGAAGGCTACGCTGACCAGCCAGCCGAGTCAGAGGCCGGGCAACCGGAGCCGGTCTAGCGCCATGCGCGACTGGCTCTTCGTCACCGACCCGCTGGCGCATCTCAAGCCGGCCAAGGACTCGTCGGTCGCCATCATGCGTGCGGCGCAGGCGGCCGGACACGCCATCTGGGCCTGCGAGGTCGGCAACCTGTTCACCGACGGCGAGACGGTGCTGGCCCACGCCACGCCGCTGACCATCCAGCCCGCCGGCAGCGGCGACTGGCGCGCCGAGGGTTCGCGATCGGTGCGGCCGGTGTCGAGCTTTGCCGCCACGCTGATGCGCAAGGACCCGCCGGTGGATGCCGGTTATCACACCGCGCTGCAGCTGCTGGCGCTGGCCGAGCGGGACGGTGCACGCGTCTGGAACCGGCCGCAGACGGTGGCCACGCACAACGAGAAGCTGGCCATCCTGCGCTTTCCGGACCTGATCCCGCCGACG
>JACCDS010311773.1_pt1 | contig 12353 bp, 12 predicted proteins | sample 7446441 | NCBI WGS metagenome assembly JACCDS01 (sample SAMN15323445, study PRJNA562643) | freshwater metagenome | isolation source: river surface water | place: USA:Blue River Watershed | collected 2017-08-17
ATTGGTGAAGCAGTTTCGAACCCCATGTCCTTTACTGCATTTTTGATGTCTTCCGACACGGAAAGTTCATCGAATCTTAATCTTGTGATTTCACTCATGATTTTTCTTTAACGATTTCAAAGACGCAAACAAGCCGAAAGAAATAGTTTTATTAAACTAATTTCTATTGTATGTTGCTTTCAAAGATTTCGTTGCCTTTGTTTGTATAGCCTATCAAACGACATGAAGAAGATTGAGGGCATCGACCTGATGCTCCACTCGTTCCTGAGACTAATAATTTGTAATTGATTTGAATAATTGCTTTAATGATGCCCGAACATCCGTTAAAGCTCTGGGAGACCGACTTAGAACTGTTAAAAAGTTCCTGAGAAGAATTGTTTCGTATCCAACGAAACGTACACAGAGACGTGCGGATGTTTTTTGTATTAATTTTTCACAAAGGTACGCTAATCTTTTTCATTCGCAAACGTTTCTTGCATTTTTTTTAGAAAATAATTTTATCTCACTCTTCACTACTGTATGAAGAATAATTATAAAAATGATGAATGTTTAATATCAAGTAGGTTTTAAAACAATTAAAGTCTGCAATAAATAATGATTTTAGCCCTGTGGATTGGTTAAACGAAAAATATTATTGCAGAACCCAATAGAAATATCTGAAAATAATGAAAACTTTGACTAATAATTCAATCAATATCTGCGTTTGTAATGTAATCTTAATTTTGTATTATTCCATGAAAAAATCAATCTTATTAATCCTAATTTGCTATTTAATCGGTACTCAAAAAAGTTTTTCTCAAGTATTCTCTGATTCAGTATTTATCAATATTCAAGGTACTTTGGGTAAACTTCAAAGCGAAAATGAAAATTTAAAGAGTCGAATCGAAATGCAGAGCCGTTCGTTAACAGATATTTCGAAGAGTCAGTCAATTAGTGACAAAACAAAATGGGAAAAAATCAGAACAAACCTCGTAAAAAGTGCGGAAGTTTATAAAATCCTCAGTGATGATATTATTGACTTAAAATCTCAAGTAATCAATCAGGATTATCAAGGATACATCAAAAAATTAAGTTCTGTTGAAAAAGGGCCTTTGGGTTTTTCATTTGAAGAAGTAATTATGAAAACTGCGCAAAACAAGGCTATATTCAGTAAAAAAGAAAAAAATGAGCGCTTTATGACTGTTCTGAAAAGTCTAAAAGATAGCCCCATTGTAGGGTTAATTCCTTATGCTTCTCAGGCAGTAAATCTATCAACGGCAGCAGTAAATGTAGCTTATGCAGCAGGTGTACAAGATAAAAAAGTTAATTTTGATAAAATAAAGGAGTTCGAAAAAGAGCTACAACGTTATACTGGTTTTTACAATGCACTAGACAAAGCTAATTTAACGAACACAAATGCTAGTTCGCAAACCGTTACATTGCTAGAAGCATTACAACTCGATTTACTCGAAAAATTCAAAAAAGACATTCAAAAAATCGGTTATAATCCAAGAGATAGTAGAAATGACGAATCGTTAGACGATTACTTCAATTTTATGGTAAAAGAGTTTACCACTGATTTTGTCAAGAAAAGAGTAAGTGATATTGAGAGTAAATACACTCAAAAAGATGGAAAAATCAATTTAACTGAGATGTTACAGTCAGAATTAGACATCCGTCATGTCAATAATAATTTAGATTACCTGCAAAATTTATGTAATCGCTTTATTGGCGTGCACGATCAATACTTTGATTTAGAAAATCGCTACTTTGATTTGGTAAAACAATCTATTAACGTAGCAAAAAGTAATAATATCATCGAGGCGGTTGGTGAGCGTTCGGCACAGATGGTTTATGATGATTTAATTAAAGAACTTGGCGCCAAAAAGAAAAAGAAAGATTCAGCCATTAAATCAAGTATCAATATTCAAGAATTAAAAGACAAAATTGATTCGGTAGATATTTACAAAATACTTTAAATACAATTTCACTTTCCAAAAATACCTCTTTCTGCCAAGAATGAGGTATTTTTATGGCTTCAATTTAACAAATAGAAAAACCAACATGATGTTAAAACGTACCATATTTTGCCTTTTGTTATTTTCGTTTAATAGCTTTGCCCAAAACAATCAATCTTCAGCTTTTCGGGTAGTTCCGTTGGGTGTAAAAGGCGGAATTGACGAAAGCAATCTTTCAGCCTACCTCCTCGCTCCTTCTAATACAAACGAATATATTTGTTTAGATGCGGGAACGGTTTATTCAGGAATTGAAAAAGCTGTTCAAAATAAAGTTTTTAAAGTTTCTGTTAGTGAAATACTCAGAAAATACATTAAAGGTTACTTTATTTCTCATGCACATCTCGATCATGTTTCGGGCTTAATTATTAACTCACCAGCAGATTCTTCCAAAACGATTTACGCTACCCAAAAATGTATGGAAATGATGCAAAATCATTATTTTAATGATGAAACTTGGGCGAATTTTGGCGACGCTGGCAAAGGTTTTCCTTTAAAAAAATATCACTTTCAAACCTTAAAATTAGGGGAAGAGTTTACAATTTCGAATACTTCAATGACGGGAAAAGCCCTGCCATTGAGCCACGTAAATCCATTCCAAAGTACTGCGATTCTTATTAAAAGTCAGCAAAATTATGCGTTATACTTAGGGGATACTGGGCCTGATGAAGTGGAAAAAAGTGATAAACTAGCCTTACTTTGGCAAGAGATTGCACCACTGATTAAAAACAAACAATTGAAAGGTATTTTCATTGAAGTATCATTTCCCAACGAGCAGGCAGATAAACTCTTGTTCGGTCATCTTACTCCGAATTGGTTCATGAAAGAAATGAACAAATTAAGTAATTTAACTGGAAAAGAAGCCTTGGAGGGTTTCAAAATTGTAATTACACATTTAAAACCACCAGTAGCAAACGAAGTAAAAATCAAAAAGCAACTTATTCAGCAAAATACTTTAGGGCTAAATCTTGTTTTTCCCGTTCAAGGAAAAGCGTTTAATCTTTAACCCATTACGGTTAAAGATTAAACAACATATTTTGAAATTTCAGCCTTCAAGATTTAAGATAACGCAAATTTTATAGCGCCAGTAATACTCAAAATAGTAAAGAACGAAATGATATATAGAAAAAACAAAATGAATGATTTAAATATTGTTTTTAAAATTCTTTGACGATATACTACTTTAAGTGCTACAATAAAATAAACAAAAAAACCTATCATCGTACCTGACAATGCAATTTGCCAATAACCTAATAAGATTCCCCCGCCTACAAAAATGATTATCATCAAAAATAGTACGCTATGAATATGAATCGAAAAAATAAGGTGCTCATAATAATAACGAGTATGTCCCTCTAAAATATTGGGCACACGTTGGTATCTTCTTAGCTTTCTGAAACGAATTAAATACAATATCAAATCCCACAAATAGCGCAACAATCTAAAAGGATAAGTAAAAAAACTATGCGAACGCTTACTGTAAAGGAACTTAAGTAACATGGCTACAATTGGCATCAGTATAAACATCATCAAAGAGAATACCCCAATTCCGAAATTGGTAATTTCTTGTAAAGCGGCCTCGGCATCCTCTTCAAAAGCTAGTTCATAATGTGTTACATTTCTTAAAAAACCCCTTTCTAATGTTTGAACACCAAGTATCCCAATATCTCTTCCTCTTTTCTCTCTAATTCGAATTAGGCTATCCAATTCAGTATCCGACATTTTTAACAAACGTTCTTTATAAGCCTTGTTCTCAATACTTCCATCGCTTCCTTTGATATTAACAATTGTATCCTTGAAATACTGTACACTCAATAAAGCATTATTTTTCAGTGAATGAAGCCTTAAAACATACTTTAATTGCTTTTTTGCACCAATCGTTTCGGTGAAATATTCACTCATTTCGCTACTCACATCACGCAATTCAACTGTATTTACAGTATCTAAAACAATTTGTTTTTGTATATTAATCAATCGTTGTCTTTGTAATTTCTCTGGTAATTTCTCAATTAATTTTCTAAGTGTATCGTCGTCTTGGATATTCATTTCATCCAAAATCTCATTGGCATCAATATCTACAAAATCAATCCAGTTGTTTGTTTGTCCTTTCAAATCCTCCGCATTTTCTTGAAGCTCTTCTAAAGACCTAACATCATTTTTCAGCTTTATCAGTTCTGTTTCTGCTTTATGTAAGCCACTTGTATCAGATGAAGCTTTGATTTGTTCCACATTTTTTTTGGCATTTCTAATCTTCTTTTGTAATTCTTTCTCAGCAGTACTCTTGGAATCTGAAAAACCATCAATCATGCCATGTAAAAAACTATTTTGTTTTTGTTCAATGGCAGAATCAATCATAAAACCCAACATCAAAAAGAAAAGAAAAGAGGCTAAAAAATAAAGCCGAATTGGTGGTACATAGCGCCCACGTCGCCCTTCCAAAAAATCTTTTGTGATTTTACCAGGGAACAAGAAAATAGCACGAAGTGTATTGTATAACTTAGTATCAAGATGTGTGAAGCCTTCTACCACCTCAAAGAGTAAATGTCCGATTGGCACTTTCAAATCGTGATTTTCCTGTCCGCAATTTGGACAAAAATTATCTTCTGGTCTTAATATAGTGTGGCAGTTATGACAGATTTCTACTTTTCTGCGTTTTTTATGTTCAGACATTCTTGTGGCTAGCGTTAAATAAAGAAGTGTGATTTAGAATTTAATCTGAAAGTAATAAAAAAAAGGAGAAAATCGTTTGATTTTCTCCTTTTTAATCCGAAAACATACTTGTTTTAGGTGTTTTTTGAAAATTATGCTAAATCATCATCATCTGCAATATTTGGCTCACTTGTATCAAGTAAAGCGTTTTCATCGCCTTTGATTTTTTCTTTAATTTTATTTTCAAGCTCTTCTAATAATTCAGGATTATCTTTGAGCATATCCTTCACACCGTCACGTCCTTGCCCTAAGCGATTCGTTCCGTAACTAAACCATGAACCAGACTTTTTCACAACTTCCATCTCAACCGCTAAATCTAGAACCTCACCTGCTTTAGAGATACCTTCACCGTACATAATGTCGAATTCCACTACTTTAAACGGTGGTGCTACTTTGTTTTTAACAACTTTTACACGAGTACGGTTACCTATTACATTGTCACCATCTTTGATTTGACCAATTCTACGAATATCCAAACGAACAGAAGCATAGAATTTCAAAGCGTTACCACCCGTTGTAGTTTCTGGGCTACCAAACATTACACCGATTTTGTCACGTAATTGGTTGATAAAAATACAGCAACAGCCAGTTCTATTAATAACACCAGTTAGCTTACGCAAAGCTTGCGACATCAAGCGAGCTTGAAGACCCATTTTAGAATCTCCCATATCACCCTCTAGTTCGGCCTTTGGAACGAGAGCCGCCACAGAGTCAATCACACAAATATCAATCGCACCTGAAGAAATCAACTGTTCAGCTATTTCTAAAGCTTGTTCACCGCTGTCAGGCTGCGAAATCAACAAATTAGCCGTGTCGATACCCAATTTTTCTGCATAAGTTTTATCAAAAGCGTGTTCTGCATCAATAAATGCAGCCAAACCTCCTGACTTTTGAGCCTCAGCAATACAGTGCATCGTTAATGTAGTTTTACCAGATGATTCTGGTCCATAGATTTCGATGACTCTTCCACGTGGTACACCACCCACACCGAGTGCCAAATCTAGCCCTAACGATCCTGTAGAAATCACGGGTACATCTAATACTTTGCTATCCGACAAGCGCATTACTGTACCTTTTCCGTATGCTTTGTCTAGTTTTTCAAGCGTTGTTTGTAATGCTTTTAATTTTTCGTTGGCAGGATTCGATGCCTCCGCTTGTTGTTTTGCCATGTTGGATTTTTTAGGTTAAATTTTGGTTTTAATTCGGGAAATCAAGCTGAATTATTGAAATTTTGTTAAAAAACAAGTAGCAATAGGGAATCAAAGATTGTTTTATTCTGTCATTGATTAGTAGAACTCAATACCCGAATTCAAAATTCTTAATGGTGAAATTACCAAATTTTCAGCAATTTAAAGTACTTTACTCACAAATGTTCAGACGATTTTTTCAAATATTATTTCCCTACTTTTTGTTTACGGCTCAGTGTAGCTTTGCTCAGTTAAACAATACTCGCTTGGAAACTTTTAAGCCTATCGATTCCTCCAAAAACCAACAGCTTTATTTTCAATTCGATAGCTTTAGTTTTTTGAAAAACAATGAATACTTCGGGAAGATTGCGGACGGCTACACTCTTTTTGGTAATCAATTTTCACCAAAGCTAATCTATCAACCCGCTCCGAATGTCAGCATCGAAGCGGGACTTTATACTTGGAAAGATTTCGGAAATGATAAGTTTACGAGTATTCAACCAATTTTTACTATCAAAGTTCAAAAAGATTCTTCTCAGTTTTTATTTGGAAATTTAGACGGTCAACTCAATCATCACCTCGTTGAACCTTTGCTTAATTTTGAAAGAGTAATCCTGAACCGACAAGAATTTGGCATTCAATACACCAAACGTAAATCAACAACCTTTTTTGATAGTTGGATAGACTGGCAGCAGATGATTTACAAAGGTTCTGATTTTCAGGAGAAAATATTTGCTGGCTTTTCTTGGAACAAACGGCTAGTTCAGTATAAAAACTTCAGGCTATCATTACCTGTACAACTAACCTTACTACATCAAGGCGGACAAATAACAAGTGCCAAAGATACCAATCAAGTACTTACTTATACCAACGTCGCACTTGGTGTAGAAGCCGAATTAAGAATGCATGGCTTTGTGGAAAGTATCAAAACACAAAACTATTGGTTGGGCTATCGACAGAATTCAGGATATAATCCATACTTTGCAGAAGGTTCAGGAATTTATTTAAATTTACTAACTGAAACAAAATGGATGAATTTGATGCTGAGTTACTGGCAATCTAGTGGCTTTTTTGCTGAAACTGGTGGAGATTTGTACCAATCGGTTGGAAGGGTTTACCGAAATCCGAATCAATTAGAAAAGGAACGAAAACTATTGTTTTTCAGATTCATGAAAGACTGGAAAATAATTGAAAATTTATGGCTTACTTTTAGGTTTGAGCCTTATTTAGATTTGAATAATCACTCTTTTGAACATTCCGAAGGTTTATTTTTAACTTACCGTCAAGGATTTAAACTTAAGTAATTGAAATTTAATACATTTGTACCACTCATTAAACAAATAGAAAACATGAAAAAGTTAATACTTCTATCATCATTGATGTTTGCTGCATTGACGATGAATGCGCAAAGTAAATTTGGTCAAGAAATTACCGAAGAAGGAGCCATTCCTACCTCAGAACTATTAAAAATTGCAGACGGGAAAGAGGAAATCAATACAAAAGTATCAGGCGTTGTAGAATCTGTTTGCCAAGTAAAAGGTTGCTGGATGAAAGTAAAATTAGACGACGGACAAACGATGCGAGTTACCTTCAAAGATTACGGTTTTTTTGTTCCGAAAGACATCGCCGGCAAAACAGTGGTTATCGACGGAACGGCGAAAGTAAAAACTACTTCAGTAGCTGATTTAAAACACTATGCAGAGGATGCAGGCAAGAGTAAGAAAGAAATTGCCAAAATAAAAAAACCAGAAAAAGCACTAGGTTTTGTAGCAAATGGAGTAATTGTAAAATAACTTCAATAAAAAAGGCTAGGAATTTTAAAAATCCTAGCCTTTTTTGGAAGTTTTTAATCAAAATCTCAAGATGAAATGTTGTTTAGGCTGATTTTTTCTAAAAAAAACCAAGCCTATAAAAAACAAATCTATAGTAATCATTACGCTTTGATGCGCTTTGATATATTGCCAAGCTTCTTGCATTTCTTCTGACCAATGAATGTCATCAAAGATAAATAGTGACGACTCATTTGCTTTGGTCAAACATAATTCAAAGTAATTCACTGTTGGCTCGTAACGATGGTTGGCATCAAAAAAAGCAAAATCAATTGTTTCCGTTTTGGCAATTTGATTGGCTAAAGTTTCATCTAAATTGCCGACAATAATTTCTATATTATTGGCAGATAATTCATCAAAATTTTCTTGAGCAATTTTGGCCGTTGTCGGGCAACCTTCAAAAGTAAATACCTTTGTATTTTCTAATGCTTTGGCCTCATATAAAGTTGTCATTCCAAGCGAAGTACCCAAATCAAATATCACTTTTGGCTCGAAATACTGAATCAACCTGAACAATAATTTACCGAATTTAGAAGGCTTTTCGGCACTTTTTGCTATTTGTTTAATTTGCCTTGAATTAGAGGAATGAATCTTTGAACCTGCTCCAAAATCCTTAATTTCGATTACTTTATCATTTTGCTTAAGTCTTTTTCGCAAAGCTTCAATATGCTTAAAATGTGGTGACTGAAAGCTTTTTGCAAGAATTATTCTGGTATAAAGTTGAAAAACAAAAGGCGAATGAATAGCGTGTTCGTTTTTGGAAGCAAGTAAATATTGAAAATATTTTTTAATCAAAATATATAATATTGAATGTGAGTTGATGATTATATCCTATCATTTAATTCATCCTAAAAGGAGCAACCATCGTAAAATCTGGAATAACTACATTAAAAAACTTACCGTCGAAAATACGTTCCATTTGGTAGGTACCAGCCATTTTACCAATAGAAGTATTCAAATTACAACCGCTGGTGTATTCGTATGAATCACCAGGTTCGAGTGTGGGCTGCTGCCCAACTACCCCTTCACCTTCTACTTCACGCACCAAACCATTAGCATCATGAATATACCAATGCCTGCGCAACAGTTTTACCGTGTAGTCGCTTCCATTGTGAATTTTGATATGATAAGAAAAAACAAAATTTCCTTGAAATGGATTAGAATATTCAGGCTGAAAGTGGGTCAAAACGCTTACCTTTACACCATTTGTGATAGCTGAGACCATTTTTTTAATTGGTTTTTTAAAAAATATTTTAGCGAAAATTACATTACATTGTCTGAAAAATCAATGTAATTGAAAAATTTATTAAAACCCATTAAAGAATGAATGTAAAAATTGAAAATTCTTGGAGAGAAAAATTGAGTCCAGAATTTGAAAAAACTTATTTTAAAAACTTAGTTGACTTCGTAAAAAACGAGTACAGTATTGGAACCGTATATCCACCTGGCAAACTAATTTTTAATGCGTTTGACAAATGCCCATTTAATGAAACTAAAGTTGTGATACTCGGGCAAGACCCCTATCATGGAGCAGGGCAAGCAATGGGGCTTTCTTTTTCGGTTAATGAGGGAATAACTACACCGCCATCTTTAATTAATATTTTTAAAGAAATTAAAGACGATTTAGGAATTCCGATTCCTAAATCAGGCAATTTAGAGCGCTGGGCAAATCAAGGAGTACTGTTATTGAATGCTACTTTAACTGTTAGGGCTTCAGAAGCGGGCTCCCATCAGAAAAAAGGTTGGGAAACCTTCACAGATGCGGTGATAAAATGTATTTCTGAAGAGAAAGAAGGAGTAGTTTTTATGCTTTGGGGAAAATACGCTCAGGATAAAGGAGCGATAATAAATGACTCAAAACATTTAGTTTTGAAATCTAAACACCCTTCGCCAATGGCAGCAAATTCAGGAGGCTGGTTTGGTAATCATCATTTTTCTCAGGCGAATGAATACTTGGAAAGTAAAGGACTTGTGGGTATTCAATGGTAAAAAACAATAAATTTTCTATGAAAAAATTTCTTTTAATTGTAGCTCTTTTAGTCAGTCAGTTTGGTTTTGCCCAAAAACGATTCGAAAACGAAATTAAAGCTTTTGAAAAAAGCGATTCTATTTCCATGCCCTCACCCAAGCAAGTTCTATTGGTTGGAAGTTCGTCCATCAGACTTTGGACAACCTACAAAGAAGATTTGGCAGAATATTCGGTGATTAACAGAGGTTTTGGTGGCTCGTTTATGAGCGATGCGAATGAGTATTTTGACAGAATTGTTAGCAAATATAAACCAAAATACATTTTGGTTTATGAAGGCGATAATGATATCGCCTCTGGAAAAAGCCCTGAGACTGTACTAGAAGATTTTAAGATATTCGTAAGCAAAGTAAAAAAACAAAACCCCAAAGCTACAGTTGCATTTATTGCGATTCGTCCGAGTATTGCTAGAGTAAACATCGTAAATCAACAAAAAAAGGCGAATTCACTAATAGAAGCTTATTGTAAAGCTGAGAAGAAACTTCATTTTATCGATGTCCAAAAACATTTTTACTTACCAAACGGAGAATTAATGCAAGACATTTTTGTGGCAGACAATTTACATTTAAATCCAAAAGGGTATCAGATTTGGACAGCATCCATCAAGAAGTATTTGGCAAAACACGTGAAGTAAAATCATGAAAAAAGTTTTTTCGCTACTACTAATTTTAACTTATACCTTTACTTTCGCCCAAGAAACTACTATTCTAGGTAAAGTAGAAAATTTGGCAAAGGGAGATACACTCACTCTAGTGTACGACCCTTTGCTGCTTGGGATAAACCCTATTGTTCAGCGATTAATTTTGAATGCTGACAATCAGTTTCAAAGTAAAATCAATGTTCAACATCAGGCTATTGTTGAACTCAAATTTAATGAGCAACGGATCTCTCTGTTTATTGAGAAGGGAAAAGATATTTCCTTAGCATTTGATGCAAAAAATTTCGATAAAAGTTTAACAATCAAGGGAGAAACTGCACGAGAAAATCTTTTTCTCGTAAAATTTTGCCAGACATTTAGTTCTGATTTCTCAACAGCTATAATGCTAAAAAAAGTAAAAAGCATGACAATTGATGCACTTGAGATGGATTTGTTTGAGGCTAAAAAGGCACAATTAGATTTTTTTAAGGCATTTCCCGAACAAGCAAAATTTACAGAAGTATTTAAAAAATACATCGAAAATCAAATCCGTTGGAATTATTGGTCATACATTTTAGCCTATCCGATTATCCGAGGGAACGCTAATCAAGCACAAACGCAAGTAATATCGTTACCTAATTCTATTTTAGAAACTTTAGACGAAAAGAAAATTCAGGATGAATCGGCTTTGTTTTCTGAATCTTACCGCAACTTTCTGATTCATTACATTACTTATTTTAATTCAAAAGCACACGGTTTTGTGAAGTACGCTGATGTTAATAAAGCAATGGAAGATAAACATCTTTTTGCCAGAGAGCACTTGCCAACGAAAGTGTATCAATATTATTTAGCTTATTTATTAGATACTCAGTGTCAGCTTTGTTTGCCTTCTGTGGTTAGAAATACTTATTCTGCGCTAACAGCGACATCAAATTCTGATGCATACGCCCGATTGATTAAGATAAAATGTGGCGAAATAATGAGTAATAACGACGTTGCAATTAAGGCAAAAGAAGAAGATGGAAAATGGTTTAAAGCAATTACTCCTGAAGGGAAAGAATTATCTTTGGCTAGCTTGAAAGGAAAAGTGGTTTATCTTGATTTTTGGGCTTCTTGGTGTGGGCCTTGCCGAAAAGAATTTCCATTCTCAAAGCTTTTACAGGAAAAATTGACAGAGGAACAAAGAAAAAATGTTGTATTCTTATATATTTCGATTGACGATGAAGAAAAGAATTGGCGAAAAGGAATGAAAGATTTACAAATCGAAAACCAGAAAAATATCTATTCTAAAGGTGGCTGGGATTCTGAAGCAGCAAAGTTTTTTAAGCTAGAGTCTATCCCAAGATATATGCTGATGGATAAAAAGGGAACAATTATTGATAGCGACGCTAAACGCCCAAGCGACCCAAGCATTTTATCAGATATTTTGAAATTGCTTAACCAATGACATTTGGTTAAGCAATCCAAACTTGGTAAATAGTTCTGTCAACTGAGAATACATCTTTATTTTTTGATTAACTCCACGGCTTTTACATCAAAAATCTTAGCTGATTTATTCCCCCAAGAATTTGAAATATAATTCATCACATCCGCAATTTCTTCATTTTCCAATCCAGGTTCTGGCATCATACCATTATATTTTATTCCTTTTACTTCAATGGTATCCTTCAAACCAAATTTTATGGCTCTTATAGCTTTTTCTGGAGTTTTAAGAAGATAATCTGAACCTGCCAAAGGTGGATTTAATTTATCAACGCCTTCGCCTTTTCCCATGTGGCATACGATACAATTATTCAAATAAATTTCTTTTCCCCTTGCCATACTCTCGGATAATTCGTCATCAGATTGATTCCAAAAAGGAGATAAAAAAAACATAGAAACGAACAATGCTAAAATTTTCATTTTTCTGTAAGGACTTTGGGTTATGTGTTAATACCTAAAAAAAATCGGCTTTCAGCAGATTCATTTTAC
>JACCDS012173656.1_pt1 | contig 12351 bp, 16 predicted proteins | sample 7446441 | NCBI WGS metagenome assembly JACCDS01 (sample SAMN15323445, study PRJNA562643) | freshwater metagenome | isolation source: river surface water | place: USA:Blue River Watershed | collected 2017-08-17
AAGCGTGTGATGTGATTGAGCGGAAAAGGCCGATGCCGAATGTTGTGCATGTGCTGGCGCAGTGTGTGGCCGACCAGGTGCAAGTGGGCGACAGCAGCTTGAAGCAGGCGTATTTGCAGCTCGGCCGTTTTTTCTATGACACTGCCGGGTTTGACATTTGGCAGAATTGGTTGAACGGCATTTTGGCGGATGACAATTCAGGATTGTTTAAGAAAACGATTGAGCAAGGTATGTGGCAAGTGGATACGCGCTGGCATGAATATTTAGACGTGGCCAGCGTATTGGCATGGCACACATTTGATCGCAATTTGGCGATTAGTCAGATTGCAGTAGAATTAACATCAGAAAACCCGGCCAACCGTTTACGTGCGGCCCTGGGTTACAGATGGCTTGCATCAAAAACGCATGGCAGGCAACTGGCAGCGGAAGCATTGGGCGAACTGCTGCCGGATTTATTTGCCATGATCAATTCACCTGCCGTGCAGGAACAAGTGGTCGCATCATGGGCTTGTATCTGCATCGGCAAGATGAACTTGGCACAACAGAACATACCTGCGGCTTGTCTGCTACGCTGGTTTGTGTTGTGGCAACACCATGCAGGAACGAAGTATGCGTGGTATTTTGCCGAAGCACTGGCATCACATACCTTGTTGGACCGTGATACCTTTGCCTTGGATTGCTGGGGCAATTGCGACGATTTTTTAAGAGAGGAATATCAAAAAGGGCATGAGCGGCAAGCAGCCGCATTGGTGGTGATGTGGTATCGCCGCGGCCCATTCAATGATGACGAACTAAGCAGTACGGCGAAAGGACTTGTCGGTGAATTCGGTGAAGTGTTTAGTATGAGTCAACTGCAGCGCAAGTTGAAAATGGCTGACCAAACCGTATTACCTAGTCTGAAAAAGAATAAAACACCGCCTTGAACCGATCTACCCCAAAAACAGCACAGTTTTCAGGAAATAAGCGAACACCCATCGAACCGATGGCCGTCGTGCAATTCAATTCAAGTAGCCCTTGGTCGCGAGTAAAAATTCGGCCCACTTCTTGCGAAATGTCGCTTCGCTTCGGGTACTGGAATCCACCGTTAGAGCGCCGCGCTCAAGCCAGCCTATGGTGTAAGTGCCCGCCTCACATGACCAGGTCGGCCCTTCGCTGCGAATGTCGCGGTAAGCTGAGACATCGGTATCTATGCCCGGTATTGGATGGGTTTCCAGGTAGGCGAGCACGTCCGCTTTCGTGATTTTGAGAATGGTTTGATAGTCAAATGGGGCCCTGCCGTATCACACCCGCTTGGACGGCCCAATCATACAAACTGCCATACAACACGGCTTCAATTTGCGCTACTCGCACATCTTGCGCGGCGCCCTTGGTTGCTTGGCTCATACTGTTCCCCAAGTGGGAGGATAAATGAATGATAATAACTATTATTGCTTGGGTAAGCGCAAAATCCGCCTTAGTGCTTCTTCTATTGCGCTTAAATCGGTATCGGCAATTTCACCGATCAACTTTTTGATGCGCAATTTATCTACCGCTCGTATGTGCTCAATGCGTGCTTTGGAATCGGCCCCCATTGATGGCGTTGCCAGTAGCAATGGCGGTACTGCGGGACTTTTTGATGTAGTAAGTGGCAGCACGATGACCGTGTGCCGATAGTTGTTGACTTCATCAGTCGAAAGCACGACACAGGGGCGTGTCTTGGCAATTTCGGAACCGCGAACCGGATCTAATTCGACCCAATACACTTGCCCACGTAAAATAGTCGCTTTATTCATAGGCTGTTTGGGCGTCACGCTTGCTTTTGTTGGGGTTCTCGCTCACGCAGTATTTTTGCTTCATTGAACTGCCGCTCAAAAACCTCGGCATCAAATCCAGCATCGTCGTCGTCATCAACCAAGCCGCTGTTGACCCACTCATGCGCCTCAGTTGCGAGCAGCGGCTGGTTCGCCTCAATTTCGTTTAACTTGAGCGCGGCTTGTACCAATTCGGTGCTATCGCGGTCAAGCTCACGGCGCAGCAGGTCAACCAGAAAACGGCTGCGCTGGCTTGGCGCAACCAAGTTCGCAAAACGGGCGGCAAGGTCTTCGGGTAATCGAACCAATACCTGTTGCTGCTTTGACATGGCAGACTCCATTCTTGTCATGCGACGATGATACAGTATATCAACCCACTTTAAAGTTGCCAACCTCATGCCAGCGTAAGCACGCCCAGCCCATCGTGCGAGTCTGGCGGGCGAGTACTGACAACGCGGTTGCGCAAGTACTGCGGCGCTTCGTATGATTTGTCGGCATGGGCTTTGTTTTTAATGATTCAGATTACGCGCCCAGTCGGTAGCGACATTCATACCCATTTCAACCCCCAGGTTGGGGAACCCTAGCGTATAGCGCCAATTGGCTACCCTTTGCTCACAATGACGGATGGTCAGATAACCGGCCTGGTACAGCAAGGCTTCGGGCGCAATGCTGTCTACGTCAAAAGTGGCAATGAGTTCGCCATCGGTGCGCAGTTTGGCCAAACCGGGAGTGAAAAAATCGCCCTGTGCCATCAGCTTGATCAAAAAACTGGGCGTGCCCGTGGAAAACCACCATGGATGAAATTCGCGCTCTGAAAACAATAGCAGTAAGTCATACGGGTTATATACCGACTCGCCACGCCAGTTGTAACCGTCATACCAAAGCCGGATTTTCTCCCGATCCAGCCCCGCCAGCTCGGGCGCGAAAACGCTATCCACGTCATGGTTGGTAAAGCCGCAAATGCTGGACCAGGTTGGACTGGTGCTGATGTCATTCAAATTATCCAGGCAGGAATTCAAATTCACCTTGGAAAACTTGGAAACTCCCGTCAGCATCACAAAGCGCAAATGAACATTCACCCCTTTTAGCACGCCATACAGGTTTTTCAATTGCTCCCGCATGGCCAGCGCCGTTTCCTGGTGTTCGATGCTGTCCAGAATCGGCTTGTCATATTCATCCACCAGCACCACGACGGTTTGGTCGCTTTGCTCATGTACCCGTGCGATCAGGTCACGCAGGCGGCCACGATTGTCCGGGTAGCGCGCAGGCAAGTTAAATTTGCGCTCGTACTCCTCCAGTTGCTGGCTGATGGCACCGGCCAACTGTTCTGCGGTGCTCAGGCTATCGCCACTGAAATCGATCACGATCACCGGATGGCGGCGCTGCCAATCCCAAAGCGGATGAATCTGCAAGCCCTGAAACAAGGCTTCATTGCCTTCAAAGATTTCTTTTAAGGTGTCGATGAACAGGCTTTTGCCAAAGCGACGCGGACGCGACAGAAAATAGTATTTGCCGCGTTCGATCAGGTTGAAGGCCAAACCGGTTTTGTCAACGTAGTAATAGCCGTCGGAAATGATTTCTGACAGCGTGGGAATGCCGATCGGCAGTCTTTTACGTGCGGTGCTCATGGCCTGCTGGTAGGTTGGGTGGTTGGATCAATGCGCATGACAAGCAGTATAACCCAAGCACACAAAATAACCGACACCGCACCAGCCCATGCCAGCACCTGACAAAAAAGAAATACGCGGACACTCATCGAACCGATGCCCGTCGTGCAATTCAAGTCAAGTAGCCCTTGGTCGCGAGCAAAAACTCGGCCCACTTCTTGCGTAATGTAGCGCATTTGCCCCTGCCAGGGTAAAGCCACTGACTCAGCTCACCAACGCAATTTGCGCCAAGCCGCCTGTTGCGCTGGTGCCAGAAAAGTCCAGCCCACCAGCCGACTCTGTTTTTGCCCCTGGCTCATGTTGATGGTTTTATGCGCCACCACTTTCGCCTTGGCCAGCGCCGCGTAAATGCCAGGCAGGCTAGTCGATTTGGAGACCAGCGTCGTGAACCAGAAGCAACGGGTAGGAATTTGCGCGCTCTCTTTGATCATGCGCAGGATAAAGGCCAACTCGCCACCCGGGCACCACAGCTCGGCATCCTGCCCGCCAAAATTCAATTGCGTTGTTTGCTTGCCCAGGTTTTGCCATTTCCTTAGCGTACCCTGTTGCGCCTCGGCAGCCGAGGCGTGAAACGGCGGGTTGCACATGGAGAGGTCAAACCACTCGTCATCCTGCACGACATTGCCAAAGATCGCGTCGGCATGGGTTTGGTGGCGCAAGCGGATTTTCTGCGCGATGGCGGGATTGGCGTCGAGAATGGTTTGTGCGTTCGCCAGTGAGCTTGGGTTGATGTCGGTTGCGACAAACTCCCAACCATATTCGCTAACGCCCAACAAGGGATAAATGCAGTTGGCACCGGTACCGATATCGAGCGCCTGTACGCCACCTTTTTTCGGCTGCCGCCCCAAGTTGCAAGACGCCAGCAGATCGGCCAGATAATGCACGTAATCGGCCCGCCCCGGCACCGGTGGACACAGACTGTTTGGTGGAAGAGCCCACCCGACTATGCCGTAGTGGTCCTTCAACAGCGCGCGATTGAGCGCCTTGAGCGCAGCAGGATCGGCAAAATCGATACCGCGCTGGCCATGCGGATTCACCCGTAAAAAAGGTTCCAATGTGGCATCGGCCAGCATCAAACGGTCGAAATCATACTGCCCCTGATGGCGATTGTTGGGATGCAGTTTGCCATCCACGGTGGGGGCAATAGTGGCGTTGACAGTTTTGTCAGGCGCAGAGCGAGGTTTTTTAGTCATGGCCAGATTTTGCCACGCTTATGCCCGACCTGCGAGTTGATTGGTATAAATTTTCGGTGCGGTCGCCAGCCGTAAAATCGATGCTGGCGGCGCACTGGGTCTGTTGGGTATATGTGGTTCAATAACGGTCGTGGCGGCAGTGTTTATCATGGTGATGATCGTGGTGCCGGTGATGCCGATGGTGGCGATGATGCCGATGTTGGCGGTAATACCCGTCAAGGTACGCAGCAACCGGTGCCGTGTAAGTCACCTGGCCATAAGGGCTGGAGCGTGTGACGGGCACTTGTACTTGCTCATATACGGTGCGGCAGCGTTGCACGGTTTGGTAGCCGCTGCTACCGTGGCGCGACAGGTTTTCACCTACGATGGTGCCGGTCAGCGCACCGACGGCGGTTGCCACTACCCGGCCATTGCCTTTGCCAATTTGGTTGCCGATAATGCCCCCGGCAATGCCGCCGACAATCGCGCCGCTGTTGTCATAGTGGCCAACTGGCACTTGTTCGGTCCAACATTGTTGGCGTGGTTTGGAAACGGTGGTGTATTCGACGTTGCGGTTGCTGTTGCGATAGTCGTTATGGTAGTCGTTGCCATAATCACTACGGGACTCGCTACGGTAGCCATCGCGATAGTCGTTGCGGTAGTCGTCGGCGTAAGCGGCCAAGGGCAGGGTCAGGGCAAGGGCGGTCGTGGCGAGAATTTTCTTAAACATGATCGAACTCCATTTTGGTTGCTGTCATGGGTCGATTAACGGATGCCAATCCGGGGCCGACGACGTCAAATCGTTACGATTTTGCCAGATGCGTAACAAGGTGTTGCTGATTCACTTATCTGCCAGCGCCAGTTTTAACCCGAAACCGATCAGCGCCAGCCCAATCGCCCGGTTTAGCCACTGCACCACACCGGCCCCAAGCCGTACCCGCTGGCTGGCCAGTGCGGTAAAGACGGCCAGAAAATTGCACCACAGCATGCCATTCACATTAAAAATCAAACCCAGCACCACAAACGCCAGCGCCTTGTTCGGCGCATCCGCAGTAATAAACTGTGGCACAAAGGCCAGAAAAAACAGTGCGATTTTAGGGTTGAGCACATTGCTCCAAAAGCCCTGCATGAAAATTTTGCGATACGTCAGCGCGGCAACCGGGGCCAGTTCTGGGTTGGTACGCTTGCTAAGCAGCAAACTAACGCCCAAATACAGCAAATACCCGGCCCCGACCAGTTTCACGATTGAAAAAGCCGTGGCAGAACTGGCCAGCAGGGCCGACAGACCGAGTGCCGCAGCGATTACATGCAGCATAATCCCGGCCCCCACGCCCCACGCGGCCACCGATCCGGCGCGCCAGCCCTGGCTGGCACTGCGGGTCATGATCAACAGCGAATCCGGCCCCGGTGTAATGTTGAGTAGCAAACCGGCGACAATAAACAGCGGCAAATTCTGGGTACCAAACATGTGGTTTTCCTTGTGTTAGGGGCAGGGGGCCATGATAACCCGGATTGGCCGTACCTGTTGTGACCAACGGTGCGAACTGGGTGGGGCGGTAAACAGTGCTATGCTTGCACAAAAATCCGAAACCAACCCTGTTTGATTAACTGCCGGAGGACGTATGGGCTTTACCACCTGTGATTTGTGTGACGCAAATGAAGACAAACTTGATGACGGCAGCTTGCAGGTTTTGCCGCCGGTTTTTAAACACTATGGCAAGAATATCAAATTTCGCGGTCAAGCCCTAACCCTGAAATTGTTTGAAGACAATGTACTGGTACGTTCCACTCTCGAAACGCCGGGCGAAGGACGGGTATTGGTGGTTGATGGCGGCGGCAGCCTACGCTGTGCGCTGGTTGGTGGTTTGCTTGGTGAATTGGCACAAAAAAACAATTGGAGCGGTGTAATTGTTAATGGTTGTGTGCGAGACAGCGCTGAACTGGCCGAATGTGCCACCGGCATTTGCGCGCTGGCCACCCATCCGCAAAAGAGCAAAAAACGCGGCCAGGGCGAGAGCGGTGGCAAGGTCGTCATGGCGGGCGTGGCGGTGCGGAGTGGCGACTGGATTTATGCCGATGAAGATGGCATTTTGGTATCCAGCCAACGGCTGGTGTAAGCCGGGTAGGGGATCGGGCCTGTGCAATCGGGCCTGTACAGCCAGTTGTGGCAACTGGCTGATCATACTGCGAGGCAGGCCTCTCAGGGCAGTGGGAAAATCAAACAGGTGCTGGTGGTATGGCCATACACCCGGCCTTCCACATCCACAATTCGCGCTTCGGCCACCGCCACCTTGCGTCCGGCTGAAATAATCTTGCCCTCGGCCCGCACCGGCCCGGTTTTGTCGGTCATGCCACGAATCAGGTTCACTTTTAGCTCCAGCGTGGTATAGCCCATCCCGACCCCAAGCGTGGTATGCACTGCGCACGCCGCAGCAGAATCGAGCAGGGCGCAAAAATAACTGCCATGCACACTGCCAATCGCATTGAAGTGGCGCGCATCGGGCGTGCCCTGAAAGCTGGCGAAACCTTCTTCCAGAACGATCGGTATAAAATTTAGGGTGTCACAGATGGGTTTGTACGGCAGCTTGCCGTCGCGAATCTGGCGCAAAAATTCGAGGCCGGTTAGTTGCTTCTGCGCATCGAGTCCTGCCACCCCGACTGCTGCGATTTTGCCACGAACTGCGGCCTCCTCGGCCAGCCACTGGGCCAACAACGCTTCTTTGTTCGACATGTTCTTTCCTTTGGGATTGATAGGTGGGCCATGAATTCGTTATGGTGCAGCCAAACCGGCCAGATCGGCAAATTTTATCGGTACAAGACGAATTTTATTCGGTTTGGCTGTTGTATTATGGCGGTACGGTTCATGTCGCGCTGCAATATAGTCCTGCCAAAACCGAAGAAAACCTCGAAAAACGCCGTTTTATTTCACAGGCCGGATTGGTGGTTTCACATCGTGAAATTTCGGGTTGAGGAAATCGTCGGTTTTGTCTCATTGGAAGAAATTATTTTTCACGATATGAAATTGCGCATTTATGCCATTGATTTAAAAGGAAAAAATTTTAGTCCTATGTCTTATATAAGAGATGTGTCGCGTTGCCAAAAACGCGGTATCATCTATCCCATCAGAACGCTTTTTTCATTTCGTTAGACCAAGGAGAAACTAATGGCAACTCGTGAACAGCAAATAGAAGCATTGCAACATGACTGGGATACCAACCCACGCTGGAAGGGCGTCACGCGCACCTATTCCGCAGCCGACGTAGTGCGTCTGCGTGGTTCGATGGCGATTGAACACACGATTGCCAAGCGCGGTGCAGAAAAGTTGTGGAATTTGGTCAACAACGAACCGTTCGTCAATGCGCTCGGCGCGCTGACCGGCAACCAGGCCATGCAACAAGTCAAGGCCGGTCTGAAAGCGATTTACCTCTCGGGCTGGCAAGTGGCGGGTGACGCCAATCTGGCCGGGGAAATGTATCCGGATCAATCGCTGTACCCAGCCAACTCGGTGCCATCCGTGGTGCGCCGGATTAACAACACCTTTATCCGTGCCGATCAAATTCAATGGTCGGAGGGCAAAAACGATATCGACTTCTTCGCCCCAATCGTAGCTGATGCCGAAGCCGGGTTTGGTGGCGTATTGAATGCCCACGAATTGATGAAAGCCATGATCGAAGCCGGTGCTTCTGGCGTTCACTTTGAAGATCAATTGGCTTCGGTCAAAAAATGCGGCCACATGGGCGGCAAAGTGCTGGTGCCAAGCCGCGAAGCGGTGGAAAAACTCAGTGCCGCGCGTCTCGCGGCTGATATTATGGGTACCTCAACCCTGGTGATTGCCCGTACCGATGCTGAAGCCGCCGATTTGCTGACTTCCGACGTGGACGACAACGACAAGCCATTTTGCACCGGTGAGCGCACCGTGGAAGGTTTCTACAAAGTGCGTCCCGGCATCGAGCAAGCGATTTCGCGCGCACTGGCCTATGCCCCGTATGCCGATTTGGTCTGGTGCGAAACCGGCAAGCCGGATCTGGAATTTGCCAAGCAATTTGCCGAAGCGGTACACGCCAAATTCCCGGATCAACTGCTGTCGTACAACTGTTCGCCGTCGTTCAACTGGAAAAAGAATCTGGACGATGCCACCATCGCCAAGTTCCAGCGCGAACTCGGTGCCATGGGTTACAAGTTCCAGTTCATCACACTGGCCGGTTTCCATTCACTGAACTACAGCATGTTCAATCTGGCGCACGGCTATGCCCGCCGCCAAATGTCGGCCTTCGTCGAACTGCAGGAAGCCGAATTTGCTGCTGCCGAAAAAGGCTTTACCGCCGTGCGGCATCAGCGCGAAGTGGGCACCGGTTACTTCGATGCGGTCACCCAGACCATTCAGCAAGGCCAAAGCTCGACCACGGCGCTGCATGGTTCGACCGAAAACGAGCAGTTCCACTAAGCATTGCCTGCACCACGAAAAACCGCACTTTGGTGCGGTTTTTTTTCGAGTTTCCCGTGCCCAGCCCTATCTGCGCCACCCCCACACCACCCCCCCATCCGAGCCAGCGGGCAAAAACCGCTACCTTAACCCAAGTTTAACAACATAAAAAATATTTACATATTGCGATAGTGCATGCAGGCCCAGATGCTCGACGCCGACCGTGCGCGGTTGCGTCAGATTAACGGCATTAACATCGACTTCCACATATTCAGATTTTGTCGCAGGCACTTCGCCAGCTTGCGACAACCCGATGGTCGGCGCGCGAGCGAGGATGGCAGCACCATAGCGTTGGGCGGCGCGTTCGATATGAGCCGGACAGGGCGATTGCAGCAAGCTGGGCTGGCCACGGGTAATTTCCTCAATGCGCTGGCAAAGCAATGGCCACTCTTCCTGCTTGAAAGGAAAATGCCGCCCCAGTGGCAAGACGGTAATTTGGCGCACCTTGCCGCCAATGCGCTCGCCCCGAACCAGCCGGTGAGTGACATACGACTCTCCGGTGGCGGCTGGTGCCCCTTTCATTTCCACCCGGTAGGCCAGGATCGTGACGGGCACACCATCGACTGTTTCAGAACCCACAGCCTTGCAATGTGAAATCTTCACCTCGCCCGATTTCATTTGGGCCAGCATTTCGTGTTCTGCCTTATTGAAACTGATCGGCGATTTCTCCCATTTTCCGGTAACCCAGCAGTTCTCAATTTAAAAAAGTACCTTAAAAGCAACTGCGTATTTCGGTTTATCGTGACCGCCCATTCTACCCACCGCCGTGTTGCGCCACCAACATACTTGCAAAAATTTTAGCTTTACAGTTTCACCCAATGATATGAAAATCAGATAAAATTTTCTTTCCCCTCACCTTGACAATAATTCGTTTAAAGACGAAAATGCATCATGTTTGAAATTTTCCACTACCTGACTGAAGGCGATGAACAAGATCTCTATCTCGATTGGTTGAGCAAACTGCGAGATACCACCGCCAAAATCGCCATAGTTCGCCGCATAACCCGCATTGAACAAGGCAACTTTGGCGATCATAAATTTTGTCGTGACGGTGTGTGGGAATTGCGTATTGATGTCGGTGCCGGTTACCGCGTGTATTACGCAATTGAAGGCAAGCAAATCGTCCTGCTGCTATGCGGTGGTGACAAACGAGGGCAGGATGCCGATATTCATCGTGCCTGCGCATACTGGAAAGAATGGCAAGAGAGAAATGACGATGAAAAGCAAACCCCATGACGAAGCAATGGCAGAACTGTACCGCAAAGACCCCGAATTTGCGGCCCAAGTGATCAACAGCATACTGGCAGATGGCGACCAAGCCGAATTACTCAGCGTTTTGCGCCAATTGGCCAAAGCGTATGGCGGCGTGCCCGCCGTGGCAGAGAAAGCGCAATTGAACCCAACTCAACTTTACCGCACCCTGTCACCAGACGGCAACCCGGCGTTGAGCAGCCTTTCGGCCATCCTGAAAGCAATGGGATTACGTCTTGCGGTGCAAACACTCAACCCGGCCTAAACCCAGGGGACACTGGGTCATGCACATAATTTGAGGTCACAGATTGTGACCCCAAGATTGCCCACTTATGAGAATCGGGCTGAAATCCCGCCGCGCATGGCGGCGCTCAGCATTCATAATGGTTAGAACTTACGCAAAACCGTCCCAGCGGCGTTGCGCTGCCTTGCCGTACAGGCGTACTGCCTGCGGCAGCGCGCCTTGCTGGAACAATTTTGCGTAAGTCCTAATGGTTACGGGTTTGCTTCGTGTGAACGCGGCAATTTCATCACGAATGGCAACACGCTCACGCTGCACCAGTTCAGGCAATTCGGCATCTTTGGCCCACTGGAAGCATTCCAATTTTGGCCCTTACGGACAAGCCGCACCATATACCTGCTCTACCCAATCCGGATTATCGACAAACGGATTGCGATTTTTCTGCTTTTCAACAATCCGCGCATGCCGCCGAATTTCATCGGCACTCACCGGGTCTTGCCGGTGCCATTGCACCAGCGTACACAATTTGCCCATGTAATTGCCGCTGGTGGTGGTGGTGTTTTGCAATTCCAGGTTGCCCACTCCGGTATTGTCGCCGCCGTCGTAACGCACTGCCATATAAAACATCATGCGTGCCAGATCGCCTTTGACGGCATTGCGGGCTTCAAAACTGTCGCTATCGGTGTAATTGCCCGGTGCTTCGGCAATTTGCGTGCCGCCGTTATCATATTCCTTCTCGCCACGGGTGCTGTTAACCGACACATCGGCAGCGCGCAGGTGATGCAAATCGGTGTGCGCCCATTGCGATTCGCTGGAAAAGCCGTGGCTCTTGGGCCAGCAATGCTCACGGTTCCAGGCATTTTGATCAGTGTTGCCACTGGCGTTGTACGACTTTGCCTGCGAACGACCGGTATAAATCAAAATCACGTTATTGCTGTTGAGTGGATCTTCATCGCTATGTTTAATGCCATCCCATATCTGGGTATAACTCAAGCGGAGATGGTTGCGGGCGGCAGCCTTATTGAGTTCCGTGCGCAGCTCAGCACCGGTTTTGCCGATCGCAGCGGCATAGTAGGTGGAAAAACCGGACCAGGTGGGGCCAACCAGCGGAACGCGTTGCGTGCTGTTGCTCATCCGATAATCGGCAACCAGGCGAACCGCGCTAAACGCACTTCGTGCGATCAATTGAATATGCCAGGTGGTGGTTTGTGTGACAGCGTCATTGGCAACATTGGTGGTAGGCGCGGTGAATAAGCAGCGTTCTTCATTGCCCGCTTTCTTGGGCCGACAATCAAAGTCGTTGCCAAGCGGTGCCTGCGCTTTTCTCACAACAAGGTCAACATCGCCCTGACCACCGCTGGTTTTGATCAGCAAGTCCCTGGCATTGGCCGGCACCGTCACGGTGAAAGCGAGGTGCTGCCCCGCACGTGCCTGCAAGCCAGTATGCACGATGCCCTTACCAAGTTCTTGCGGCTGTGCGAAAGCGGAGGCGGAAAGCAGCATCAGCAACACACCAGAGCCAAATTGGGTGCCAGGTTTGCTGCGTAGAGTAATTTCATGTTTCATTGCTTATGTCCTTATTTTCTATAGAAACAGCAGGTAAACCGGAAAAATTTAGCAGAACGTAAAAATTCGCTAGTTGATAGCTTATCAGGGTGGTATGACAATATTATTTCTGATGGAAAAATAAGCGAAAAATAGAAAATAAAATAAAAGGGGTAGAGTAAATTTAAATCCAATGATTTTG
>JACCDS010495613.1_pt1 | contig 12350 bp, 8 predicted proteins | sample 7446441 | NCBI WGS metagenome assembly JACCDS01 (sample SAMN15323445, study PRJNA562643) | freshwater metagenome | isolation source: river surface water | place: USA:Blue River Watershed | collected 2017-08-17
CAGTATCGATCAGGGCAAGACGCTGGTGATTCGTTTGCTGGGCCGCACTGAGATCGAAGAAGAAGGCCAAAGCAAGCTGTTCTTTGAGCTCAATGGCCAGCCGCGCATGGTGCGCATCCAGCATGCGGGCGTGGTGTCGACGGTGTCGCATCCGAAGGCGGAAGAAGGCAATCCGCATCACATCGGCGCACCGATGCCGGGCATGGTCGTCACCGTCGCCGTCAAGACGGGCCAGAAGGTCGCCAAGGGCGATCCGCTGGTATCGATCGAGGCGATGAAGATGGAGACCATGATCCGCGCCGAATTTGACGGCGTGGTGCGCCATCTTCATGTGAAGCCGGGCATGGTGATCGCTGCGAAAGACCTGATGGTGGAGCTGACGGCCTGACCTCAGTCGGTATGTCAGAGGCGGGCACGGGTGTCGCAACCCGTGCCCGCTTTTTTTTGTGCCATGCATCAGAACGACGCCAGAACGGCACGCAAAAAATCTCCTGCAGGCACGCGTCCTGCAGGAGCGAAATGACAGAGAGGTGTCGCAAGTCACGATAGACCATCGCTTGCTTTCGCTGGCCAGGTCATCGGAATGCCAGTGCATTGTAGGGCGGACAGACGCCGCTGAAAAATCCGAAATATGGAAGGGGGGCTTGCCGCGATTGTCGTTGCGCGTGCATGTGCTGGTGCAACATGGGCGGTGCGTCGACATCAAGCAGGAAGCTTGCGCGGGTAGCGGTGATCCGGTGGACGGCGTGAGCTGCGCGCTATCGTCCCGCAGCTCACACAGTGTCTGTCAGTAGAACGCGTCGAATTCAGCGCACGCCCGGCGGTGGCGGCGGCGGATTGCCAGGCGGCGGTGGCGGAGGTGCAGTCGATGGCGCGGGTTGTGGCGATGGTGCCGGCGCCGTGCTGACCGGCCGCGATTCGCGCGCAAACATGCCGGCCGGCAACGGTACACGGTGGCCAAGGCCATACATGCACTGAATGTAGCTGTTGTCGTAGCGCGTCTGCGAGGTGCTGCGTTCGTGACGGCCCGAGTCACTGCCGACTGCGCTGCCAAACAGCAGGCCGGTGCCGGCGCCCACAGCCGCGCCGTCATGGCCGCCGATGGCCGCGCCGGCAACCGCGCCAATCACGGTGCCCGCCGCAGCGGTGGCGACCGTCGAGTCGGTCGACACTTTGCCGGGCGACTTGCCCTCAAGGCCGCGTATCGCGTAATCGCGGCAATACACTTCATCGCGATTGAATTGATCGAAGCTCTTGCCTGTGCCGGGTAGCACTAGCACACTGGGTCCCGTCGGCGCGGTGGCGCAAGCGGACAGCAGCGCCGGCAAGGCGAGTACTGCAAGGATTCTGTTCATCGGCGGCTTCATGGCGGGGTTCGGCGTGTACTTCGGGGTGTGCTTCATGGACGAGCTGCGGGCGCTGCCGGTACTGCAGGCGGCGTGGGCGATACGCGCTGCCATGCCTCTGCGCACTCGCTGACATAGGGGTAGTACGATTGCGTCGGCGCGCAGTAATACCAGTAGGCCGATGCCGGCGCTTCAGCGGTCTCCGGCGGCCGCTCGATATAGACCGGCGGCTGCGACTGGATGATCACGGGCGGTGAGGTGTACACCGGCGGGGGCGTGTAGATCACGGGCGGACCATACCAATAGCTCGAGTAATAACCGGGCGAATAAAAGCCGGTGCCGACCGAGATGCCGAAAATGACGCTGCTGCGCGGATGGTAGTGGTGAACCGGACCGCGCGGCGACGGACCGTGAGCCAGCGCAAGGCAGGGCAGCAGGGCCAGTGCCACCAGCACAGACGCATGACGCTTACGCATGATGACTCCGTTATTTAGGACAGAAGCTCATTTTAGCGAGACAAGCCATCGATGATTGTGATCACTTGTAACGGCGCTGTGCCATCGTGCCGTTTCGATAACAGGGTCGCCGCCGCGCGCCATCCGGTGGTACAGAGACGACTCTTTTCTTCCCGCTCGAGATGAGATCGCCGCCGCCGTCCGACGTTCCTGCCGCCGAGGCCGCCTGGTGGCTCAGGCCCGCCCCGCCGTCCGGACTGTGCGACGCCGATCCGCAGCAAGGGCTGACGACCGCGCAAGTCCGTGCGCGGTGCGAGCAATTCGGTCCGAACCTGTTCATCGCGCGGCCGGCACCACCGGCCTGGTTGCAATACCTGGCCCATTTCAGGAATCCGCTGGTGCTGATTTTGCTGCTGGCCAGTGGCCTGTCGGTCGCGCTGGGCGAGTTTGCTGATTTTCTGATCATTCTCACGATCGTGCTGCTGAGCGTGACGCTGGATTTTTTTCAGGAGCATCGCGCGCAGCGGGCGGCCGAGCAGCTCCGGCAGCGGCTGGCGTTGCAGGCGAGTGTCGTGCGTGACGGCGAGCTCCGACGCATTGATGTCGCTGAACTGGTGCCCGGCGATATCGCGCTACTGAAGGCGGGTGACCTGGTGCCGGCGGATGCGGTGGTGGTGGACGCACGCGACTGCTACGTCAATCAATCGCTGCTGACCGGCGAGTCGTATCCGGTCGAGAAAAGCCCGGCGTTGCCGGCCGCCGGCAGCGACCTGCAGTCGGCCACGAATGCGGTGTTCATGGGTACCTCGATACTGTCCGGCAGCGCGCGTGTGCGCGTGATGCGTACTGGCGCCGGCACCGAGGTTGGACATATCGCCGAGCGCATCGGCGGCACGGAAAAGCTGACAGCCTTCGATCTTGGCGCACGCCGATTCAGCGTGCTGATCATGCGCGTGACCGTGCTGATGGTGATGTTCGTGCTGTTGATCAATCTGCTCTCGCATAAACCCTGGCTGGCGTCTTTCCTCTTTGCGCTGGCGCTGGCCGTCGGCCTGACGCCGGAGCTGCTGCCGATGGTCATCTCGGTCACGCTGGCGCGCGGCGCGCTGCGCATGGCCCGTCGGCAGGTGATCGTCAATCGCCAGAGCGCAATCCAGGATCTCGGGTCGATGGACGTGCTCTGCACCGACAAGACCGGCACCCTGACCGAGGCGCACATCCATATGGAGGCGCATGTCGATCCGCTTGGCCACGACAGCGATGCGGTGCTTGAGCTGGCCTATCTGAACAGTTTTTTTGAGAGCGGCCTGCGCAATCCCATGGACGACGCGATCCTCGAGCATCGGCAGATGGATGTCGGCGGCTGGTCCAAAATCGACGAGGTACCGTTCGACTTCGAGCGTCGCCGCGTCTCGGTGCTGCTTGAGCGTGACGGCCTGCGCAGCCTGATCGTCAAGGGCGCGCCGGACGAGATGCTGCGCCTGTGTACGCACTATGTGGCCGATGGCGAGCAGCGCGAGCTGGGGGCGACGGCCCTGGAACATGCGCGCGCTACTGTAGCCGCGCTGGAAAACGAAGGCTATCGCGTGCTCGGCATCGCGAAGCGGGCGGTGCCTGCCGATCATGCGCATGCGGTCGTCAGCGACGAGTCCTCACTGGCGCTGGTCGGCTTTGCCGCCTTCCTCGATCCGCCGAAGGCCAGCGCCGGCACCACGCTGCGCGCACTGGCGCGGCTGGGCGTATCGATCAAGGTGCTGACCGGTGACAGCGACCGTGTGACCCTGCATATTTATCGCTCGCTGGGCTTGCCGGTGGAGGGCGTGGTGCTGGGGAGCGACATCGATGCGCTCGATGACGGCGCGCTGCAGGCGAGGGCAGAACAGGCCAACCTGTTCTGCCGTCTGAACCCCGCACAGAAAGGGCGCGTGATCGCGGCACTGAAGGCGCGCGGCCATGTGGTCGGCTACCTGGGTGATGGCGTGAACGATGCGCCGTCGCTGGCCGCGGCCGATGTCGGGCTGTCAGTCGATAGTGCGGTCGATGTCGCCAAATCGGCTGCCGACATGGTGTTGCTGAAGCAGGACCTGAACGTGCTGCACGATGCGGTACTCGAGGGCCGCCGCACCTTCGGCAATGTGATGAAGTACCTGATGATGGGCACCAGCTCAAACTTCGGCAACATGTTCAGCATGGCCGCTGCGGCATGGTTCCTGCCTTTCCTGCCGATGAAGCCGGTGCAGATCCTGCTCAACAACATCCTCTATGACCTGTCGGAGGCGGCCGTCCCCTTTGATGCGGTCGATGCGGCCGAACTGCGGCGCCCGCATCGTCTTGATGTCGGGCTGGTGAGGGATTTCATGTGGGCGATCGGGCCCGTGAGCTCGCTGTTCGATTTCCTCACCTTCTGGCTGTTGCTGCAGCTGTTCAATGCCCATGAGGCCATGTTCCAGACCGGCTGGTTCATCGAGTCGCTGTGTACGCAGGTGCTAGTGATCTTCGTGATCCGCACGCGCGGCAATCCGCTGAAAAGCCGTCCGCATCCCTGGCTGCTGCTGGCCGCGCTCGCAGTGTTGCTGGTCGCGTTTGCGCTGCCGTATTCCGTCGTGGGCGCGTGGTTCGGCTTCGTGCCCCTGCCTGCGGCATTTTTTGGCATGCTGGCACTGCTGGTGCCGGCCTACCTGATGACCGTTGAGCTGATCAAGCGCCGCTTTTTCCGGCATTATCACGCGCGGAACCGGCGTTAGCGGGTAGCAGGCCGTAGCTGTAATCGCCGCCGGATTGTTGATTCTCCTGAGCGGGACAGCGTCTGTCTTGATCGCGCTCGGCGCTTGCGGCCGGCAGATGCGAATAATGCCCATACGCGCAGCGCAGACCGGAGTGTGCAAGAATGTCTGGTCAGTAAGTGTCAGAGAAGCCAGGATCTACATCGTTATAGATTTCAGCAAGCTATCTTTACCGTCCGGGAGTCGGAATGGCATCGATCACTGCAGATTTCTCGCCGAGAGGCAAACCGCCGGAACCGTCGCAGCGCGCGCTGGTGGCGACGCTGCTGGCGCAGGCCGACGTTCATATCGACGGCGACCGGCCGTGGGACTTTCGCATGCGCCATCCCGACGTGCTCAGCCGCATCCTTGCCAAAGGCAGTCTGGGCCTGGGCGAAAGCTATATGGACGGCTGGTGGGATTGCGAGCAGGTCGATGAATTTATTTGCCGCGTGCTGCGCGCGCGACTCGACCGCCGCGTCGGCCATCCGGGCGAGCTGCTGGCGGTGTTGCGCGCCAAGCTGGTCAATCTGCAGTCCACCACGCGCGCGTGGCAGGTCGGGCGCGAACACTACGATCTTGGCAACGACCTGTACGAGCGCATGCTCGATCCCTACATGGCCTACAGTTGCGGCTACTGGGCCCAGGCCGACACGCTGGCGCAGGCGCAGGAGGCGAAGCTGGACCTGATCTGCCGCAAGCTCGGCCTCGCGCCCGGCATGCGCCTGCTTGATATCGGCTGCGGCTGGGGCAGCCTGATGCGCTTTGCCGCGCAATATTACGGGGTCGAATGCGTCGGCGTGACGGTGTCGAAAGAGCAGGCGCGCTGGGGCGCGGAAAAGGCCGCCGGCCTGCCGGTGCGCTTTGTGCTGACGGACTACCGCGAATTCAATGCGGACGGCGCCGAGCGCTTCGACCGCGTCGCGTCGGTCGGGATGTTCGAGCATGTGGGCCAGAAAAATTACCGCGCCTACTTCGACGTGGCGCGCCGCTCGCTGGGCGACGATGGCCTGTTCCTGCTGCACACCATTGGCAAGAATGTCAGCGGCGGCACCATTGACCCGTGGATAGACAAGTATATTTTTCCGAACGGTTCGCTGCCTTCGGTGCAGGAGATCGCCGCTGCCAGTGAGCATGCGTTCATCGTCGAAGACTGGCACAATTTCGGCGCCGATTATGACCGCACGCTGATGGCCTGGCATGCGCGTTTCGAGGAGGCATGGCCGCAGCTGAAGGCCAACTACAGCGAGCGCTTTTACCGCATGTGGCGCTACTACTTGCTGTGCTGCGCCGGCACGTTCCGCGCCCGCGACAATCAATTATGGCAAGTGGTGCTGTCGCCGCGCGGGGTCGATGGCGGCTATCGCCGCGTGAGCTGATCTCGCCGGTGCCGCGCGGGGCCAGCGACTAGGCGGCGCGCTCTCTGCCGGGCATGCTGCTGCTCAGTAGTTGCGGCTGGTCCAGCATCGCTGCGGCCAGCGCCGCCTGCACCGGCGGCGACACCCGATAGCCCTGGATCTCGTCGCAGCCCATCGCGCGCAGCGCCTCGACCTGTTCTGCCGTCTCGACGCCCTCGGCCACGACGGTGGCGCCCAGCGATTTACCGATGCCGATCACCGCCTCGCAAAGTTGGCGGCCTGAGCCGTGCGTGTTTAGCGCACGCACGAACGACTGATCGACTTTGAGCGCATCGATGTCCACCCTTTGCAATTGCGACAGCGACGAATAGCCGGTGCCGAAATCGTCGATGTGCAGCTCAATCCCCATCGCACGCAGTGCCTTGATCTCGGAGAGCATGATCGGATCGTCGCCGACCATCGTCGATTCGGTCAGTTCAGTCGCCAGCAGCGACGGCGCCAGCGCATATTCGCGCAGGCAGTCCGCGATCCACTGGCGGCAGCTGGCGTCCTTTAATTGTTGTGCCGAGACATTCACCGAGACCGGCACCAGGCGATGGCCCTCGATGCGCCAGGCGGCCAGTTGCGCGCACGCCGCGCGAATGACCCACGCGCCGAGCGCGACGATCTGGCCGGTCTCTTCGGCGACCGGGATGAATTTCGACGGCGACAGCGTGCCGCGTTCAGGGTTGTGCCAGCGCAGCAGTGCCTCGAAGCTGCGCAGCTGGCCGGTCAGCAGGGAGACCCGCGGCTGATAATGCAGCGTCAGCTCGCCGTTCTGCATGGCCACCGGCAGCGCATTTTCCAGCCACAGCCGCAGCTCGCGTCTCTCCAGCATCGACCGTTCGTAGTAACGGGTCAGGCCGCCACCGTCCTGACCGGCCGCATGCACGGCGATCTCGGCGGCCTTCAGCAGACCGATCGCATCGTCGGCGTCGCCCGGCGACAGCGCGACGCCGATCGACACCTTGCGCACCAGTTCTGACGCCTGTTCTGGCCACGGCGCGGACGCGAGCGCGCTGCGGATCGCTGCGACCAGCGGATCGACCTCGGCCGGTGCGGAGATGTGATCGAACAGCACGGCGAAACTGTCACCGCCGACGCGTGCCAGCTCGCAATCCTGCGCGATCGTCCGGCGCAGCGTTGACGACACGGCGACCAGCAGCTCGTCGCCCAGCTTGTGCCCGAAGGCGTCATTGAACAGTTTGAAATTGTCGAAATCGAGGATCACCAGCGCCAGCATGCGCGACTCGGCACGAGCCAGCTGAATCGCCGTGGGCAGGTAAGCATCTAGCCACAGGCGGTTGTGCAGCAAGGTCAGGGGATCGGACAGGGTCATCGCCTGCACTTGCTGCTCGCGCACTTTCAGGTCCGTCACGTCGCGCAGGGTCAGTGCGATACTGCTGTCAATGCGCACTGCGCGGTTGAAATACCAGGCTGCGTGTCCGTCGCGCGTGGTCGATATTTCATGCTGTGCGTCACCGTCGCGCGCCGCCTTGCCCAGGAGCTCGCGCAGCACTTCCGACTCAGACTCAGGAAAAAGCTCGGCCAGTGTGCGCCCGACGGTGGCGTCGCGCGTCGCGCGCACCATGCGCGCGGCCTGCGCATTGCAGTCCTCGACGCAGAATTCCTTCTCCGTGAGCTTCGCCGGGCAGGGAGCGAACACAAAGATCGCGTCGCGTACGCTGTCGACTGCATGCCGGTAGCGTGCCTGCGCCTGTTCGATGCGCTGGCGCGCCAGCTGGCGCCGCACGGCGCTGCGCGCATTGGTCCACGCAAACATCAGCACCAGTAGCGATGCCAGGAAGGCGCCCACATAGCTGTTACGCTCAGAGGCCGCCAGCGGCGCACTGACGTTCGCATCCGTAAAGGCGACCAGCGCGATCAACGGGTAGTGACGCAAGCGGCTCCAGCCGACGACATGGGCGCCATTGTCATGGAATTTCTCCGCTGGCTCGAGCCGTGCGCCGGATTCGCCGGGCAGATTAGGCGCCTGCCGGTAGTGCTGAAATATACGGTCGCCCCAGCCTCGGGTGCGGTTCGTGAGCATCGGCCCGTTGACGATCCAGACGGAGGCAAAATCATGCGGGTTCATACTGGAGTCGTCGCTGAACGCATAGAGATAGCGCGGCAGCAGGGTGATCGCCACCACGCCGCCAAAGCTGCCGTCGGACTTATTGACCCGTCGCGTCAGGCGCACGACCGGCTGCCCGGCGAAGGCCGCCACGCCCAATTCGCGCGGGTTGATGCGCAGCGCCCGTGACGGCGAATCGCGATGGAAGCGGAAATACGCCGTGTTCGACAGATCGATGATTTCCGCCGATCCGGTGCGGCGAAAGCGCGCAATGCCATTTTCATCGAGGAACAACGGATGCAGCGGCAAATCGGCGAGGATGCCCTGATAGATGCGCTGGATCTGGTCCGGCGCGACGCCGGCCTCATGCAACTGCGTCAGCGTCTGCGACAGCTGATCGACTTGCAGCAATGACTTTTGCAGGTTCTCCGCGAAACTGTCGGCGTAGCCGTGGGCCTTGGCCAGCGCGTTATTGATGACCAGCCGGCGGTCGCTCTGAATGTTCCCCAAGACCAGTGCCCAGATGCCGACGATCACCAGCACCGCGCTGAACACGCGATAAGAAGCGACGCTGAGCTGGTTCAGCTGAGGCAAGGTGAGGGAGGCGGACGGCACGCGCGGCTCGGATCAGGTTTTGCAGGATGCGCAAGCCCGGGCGCCGGCCAGAGTGCCGGCGCGGCGATGGCGTGCGTACCGGACGATTGTACGCGCGCGCCGCGCTTCATAGCGAATTGACAAAGGCAACGAGTGCATCGCGGTCGCTGCGGCTGAAGCCGGCAAAAGCGCGGCGCGCGGCCTCGGCCTCGCCGCCGTGCCACAAAATGGCCTCAGTGACCGTGCGCGCACGTCCGTCGTGCAGCAGGTTGGTACTGCCGTTGACTTGTTTCGACAGGCCGATACCCCACAGCGGCGCGGTGCGCCAGTCGCGCGGACCGGCCTGGTAGTCGGGCCGGCCGTCGGCCAGGCCCTCGCCCATGTCGTGCAGCAGCAGATCGGTGTATGGGTGGAACACGCGGTTGGCCAGCGCGGGGAAGGGCGCACTGGCGCCGGTGGTCAGCTGCGGCTGATGGCATTGCGCGCAGCGTGCCTGGGCGAACAGCTGTTCGCCGCGCACGATGTCAGCGCGGTCGCGGTCGCGTCGTGGCGGCGCATCCAGCGCCAGTGCCCAGAAGCTGAGATCGTCATATTCGTCCGCAAACAACTCGACGGCGTTGCCCGGCGGCGCAGCCTTGCAATCGGTCTGCACGGCAGGACAGTTTTGCTTCGGATAGAGCGACGAGGTCACGCCCATGTCGTTCAGAAACGCCGCAGCGATCTGTTGCCGCGCGCTCGGCTGGTTGGCTTTCCAGCCGAAGCGGCCTAGCGACTGGCGGCCGTTGATATCGTCGCGTACGTAGTTCGGTCGGCCATTCAGCCCCATCGCGCGTTGCGCGGCCGCGAGCTGCAGAATGTCAGCCTCGCTCACGGCCTCGAGATAGCCGAGGCCAAAGATCGCGGGGGCGTTGCGCAGCGAGGTCAGCACAGTCTCGCCCAGCGGCCCAAATGACAGGCTCTCGACACGCACCTTCGGCCGCCGCAGCGCGACTTGCTCGCCGTCGGGCAAGCTCACCGTTTCGTGCTGCCAGTCGACGAACACATCGGCCTCGCCCTGGCGCACGTGCTGGCGGTCGGCCGAGATCACGTCAAACACCTGCAGCTGGCCGCCGTAGTGCGGATGCGGCAGCGGACCGCCATGGGTGTCCGTGCCCGGCAGCGACACTCTGAGCAATTGCTGGAACACGGTGCTGTTACCACGCTCGACAGTCTTGCCACGACCGGCTTGCACGTGACAGGCGGTGCATGCATTGGCGATATAAGTCGGGCCCAACCCCCACGCATAGCCACCGCGCGGCCGCATGTATTGCCAGTTGTTCTGCACCGGCATTGCCGGGAAGATCAGCCACACCGTGCGGAACATCGTCTCGCCGGAACGGAATTGCCGCAGCTCGTCGGCAGAGAGACCGGCCATCGGCTGCAGGTACACCGTGTTCGGGGTGATCGGCGCCGTCGCGTCGCCGGCTGCAGCCAGCGTTGTCGGCAGCGCGCAAGCCGCCAGCGCCAGTGCGGAAAGACGGTGTAACAGCCGAGGCAGACGAGCCATGCAGTCTCCAAAGTGGAAGGGGTGGTTAACAATTACTGTAGGGAATGCCTACAGAAATTTGTATGATCGGAATCAAAAATAGATAAATCGGCAAATCGATTGCCGACTTTTGAGTTTGAAACAGCCCGATTCTTCCGGGTGCAAGGGGGGCTTTCAGATTACCGAAAGGTCACGGATTGACACACTGTCCGGTCATCACTACTCTCGTGCGAAATTCAGTTCTGAATTCGGAATTCGGAATTCAGAATTCAGAAAACAATAGGGCGAGCAGGGTCAGACCGCCGCCATGGAGACAATGCAGATATCGCGTCCACAGCTGACTTTGGTCGACCAGGTCTATGAGGCGATTCTTTCGCGGATCGAGACGGGAGCCTATGGCGCCGACGCACGGCTGATCCAGGAAGAGATCGCTGAGGCGCTCGGCGTATCGCGACAGCCTGTCCAGCAGGCACTGCTGTTGTTGCGCAACGAGGGCGTACTGACCAGCGCACCCGGCCGCGGGCTGATGCTGGCGCCGTTCGACCACGACAAAGTCCGCAACCTTTACGAGATCCGTGCCAGCCTCGATGCGCTGGCCTGTGGCAAAGCGGCCGAGCGCTCCAGCGCGCGCGCAGCGGCCGAAGGCCCGGCCTACATCGCCCGCGGCTGGGAAGCCGTCAAAAAGAAAGCGATCTCTGAACTGGTCGCCGCCGACATGGCTTTTCATAATTTTCTGTACGAGCTATCCGGCAATCCGATGATCGCGGAAACCGCATCGTCGCACTGGAGTTATCTGCGCTGCGTGATGGGCGCGGTGCTGATGATCGGTCTGGCGCCGGTGGAGATCTGGACGCAGCACGAGGCCATTATGCAGGCGGTCATTGACGGTGACAGCACCGAAGCTGAGCGGCTCGCTCGGCACCACATTAATTTTTCCGCAGTGACCGTGCTCGATAACATCGATAACGAGGTGCAGATGACTTACTAAGCGCGGATTTTACCCAGGAACCGGGAGTGTGACGCCCCGGTGGCGCGCTGAAAAGAACAACAGCATGGCGTGGCCTGTCGGGCCGGAGCGGCTCGGTGCCGCGGGTGGGCCCGCCCGACAATGCAGACAGAAGAATCAGACGAATCAATAACGAGGTTGAAATGAGCAAGGAAGTGAATGAGATGAATGCGGTCGACGTACAGCGCCGTTTGCTGTTGAAAGCCACCGGTGCGGCCGCTGGCTGCTGCGCGATGCCGATGGGCGTCGCGCACGCGGACGAAGGCGTCGAAGGTCCGGCCAAGGGCGACCTGCTGGTGCCGGCCAAGGGTGAATCGACGGCGCCGCTGAAGGCAGAAGATATCAAGGCCGGCACCAAGCCGGTGCTGGTGTTTCCGTACGACCTGAAGGAAAAGAAGCCGAAGGACGGCTCGCGCCTGAACAAGCTGCTGCTGGTGCGCCTCGATCCGGCAGAGATGACCGACGAGATCAAGGCGCGCGCCGCCAGTGGCGTGGTCGCCTATTCGGCCGTCTGCACCCACCAGGGCTGCGACGTGACGGAGTTCGTCGGCGCCGAAAAAGTGCTGATGTGCTTCTGCCATTTCTCGAAATTCAATCCGGCCGACGGCACCGTCGCCAAGGGTCCGGCTGCCAAGCCGCTGGTGTATGTGCCGCTGGCAGAAAAAGACGGTCTGCTGACAATCGCGGGCGGCTTTTCGAACAAACCGGGCGTCTGACGACGGCCGGCGCAGGATTCGCGGACGGTGATCCCGGCCGCGATTAGGGGAGCTACGTAAGTAGCCATATCAACGATGGAGGAGAATCAGAATGACATTTCGTATGAAGCACCTCGCATTCGCACTCGCGCTGCTTCCGGCAGCGTCGGTCATGGCAGAGGGCCCGGCTGCGGGCAAGGGCGTTCCGGCGTACAAGCCGGTCACTGACGCACGCCTGCAGAACCCGGAAGCACGCAACTGGCTCAGCTGGCGCGGCAACTACGGCAGCTGGGGTTACAGCGCGCTGGACAAGATCAACGACAAGAACGTCAACAAGCTGCAGCTCGCCTGGTCGTACGCCACCGGCGTGAACGAAGGCCACCAGTCGCCGCCGATCATCAACGACGGTTTCATGTTCATCACCACGCCGCAGAACCAGGTGATCGCGCTGAACGCGAAGACCGGTCAGGAAATCTGGCGCTACAAGAAAGAGATC
>JACCDS010374599.1_pt1 | contig 12349 bp, 11 predicted proteins | sample 7446441 | NCBI WGS metagenome assembly JACCDS01 (sample SAMN15323445, study PRJNA562643) | freshwater metagenome | isolation source: river surface water | place: USA:Blue River Watershed | collected 2017-08-17
CGCAGGTCAGGATCAGCGTCGGCTCTTCGAAGAACGGATCGATGTTGGCCGTGCTCGGATCCGGCATCAGCAGCATGTCGGAGGCTTCGATGCCCTTCCAACCGGCGATGGAGGAACCGTCAAATGCATGCCCCGATTCGAACTTGTCTTCATCGAAGTGGGAAACGGGCACGGAGACGTGCTGTTCCTTGCCACGGGTGTCGGTAAAACGGAAGTCGACGAACTTGACTTCGTTTTCCTTCACCATCTTCATCACGTCGGCGACGGTCTTGGCCATCAGAGGCTCCTAGCGAGAGATGTGGGAGAAAAATGGGTGCGTTGTGTGCCTGGGCCACCCCAGGGCGGAAATCAATGTAGCAGAAAACATGCCGTGAAATTCGACCTGAAACCACCCCTTTGACGCAGCGCCACGACCGGTGTTTGCACGGGTGGCGCAGGTCGACAAAGGCGCTCGCCACAACGCACCAACATGGTTCACGATGCCGAATTGCGCACCATTTCGGGGCCCATTTGCACCGCCATCGACACCAACCGGGATTTCATCCACTCGTATGCACCCGGAAGGTTCTGCGGTGCGCCCTTGACGCCCAGCTCAATGTGCCGACCGTGCACCGGATGATCCACACTGGGCAGGCTGAAGACACGCACGCCCTCGAATCGGGCTTCCAGTTCCTCCATCAGGGGCGTGAGGCTGGCTTCCATCGCGCCGTAGACGATCACGGAACGCTCTTCCAGGTGTGCCCGGCCATGCAGGTGGCGATAACGCCCGTCGAGCACGGACTCGATCATCGGATGGGCCATGACCGGAAACCCCGGCACGAAATGCACGTCCCGGACCGAAAACCCCGGGATGCCGTTGTAGGGGTTTTCGATGATTTCGGCCCCCAGAGGAAAGACGCCCATGTTGAGGCGGTTCTGGGTGTCGGGATGGTCGGGGTCGGCCGTCCAGCCTTTGTCCACGGCCATGGCCTGAATGCGGGCCATGATGCGCTCGCGCGCCACGGGGTGCAGCGCCATGTCGACCCCGAGCGCGGCGGCGGCGCACTGGCGGGTGTGGTCGTCCGGGGTCGCACCGATGCCGCCGCAGGAAAACACGGCATCGCCGCTCTCGAAGGCCTGCCGCAGCGCAGCGGTGATGCGATGGCGCTCGTCGCCGACATACTGTGCCCAGGACAGGGCCAGGCCCCGCTCACCCAGCAGTTCGATGACGCGGGCCATGTGCTTGTCCTGCCGCTTGCCCGACAGGATTTCGTCGCCAATGATGATGAGTCCGAAGTTCATGGGAACGGGCTTTCCGGTGGGTTCTCAACGCGTTTGGGTGCGGGGCTGGACATCGACGACATCCAGGTCGACCGGACGGGTGCGGGACGGCGCGACCTTCTCGCGGCCCTCGTCCTGGGGCAACACCTCGCTGGCGGTCTGGGCCTGGCGCTGGCGGTCCAGTGCGGCCAGGGCATAGTGGGTGAACCACAGGGCCGCAAAGGCAAACACCAGCGTGTACAGCCACACGAAGACCGGCATCAGCAGCGGCATCATCGGCAGCGCCATGGCTCCGGTGGCGGCCCACACCAGGGAAGGTGCGGCACCGAGGTAGCCCGTGATCACCCCAAGGGCAAGCAACGGCAACCGATGCTCACGCATCAGCTGACGTCGTTCGGCGGTGGAGGCGTGCTCCGCCAGGGCGTCAAAGCTCATCACCCGGTAAGCCAGCCAGCCCCAGATCAGCGGCGGCAGCACCAGGGCCACCGGGGGCAGCAGCCAAAGGGGCATCGACAGCACCAAGGCCAACAGGGCCGCGACCGTGGAACTGCCCGACCACCACAGCGCCTGCCACCAGCGGCCGCCATAGCGGCGCTCCAGCGCCGGAAACCGGCGCCTTGCCACCAGCCGCACGATGGCCCCGGCCATGAACACCGACACCAGCAGCATCGCCACCACGAGCAACAGAGGCACGGCCAGCATGACGACCACCAGTGGCCCCATCACCGAACGGAAAGCCCCCTGGGTCATGTCGTCCAGCCAATGCGTCACACCCGCCAGCCAGGGCGTCTGATCCAGCAGCGTGCGCACGCCGTCGATCGCCGGCTCCCAGAACCACCAGGCCAGGCCGAACGCGGCCCCGCCGGCGATCAGCACCGGCAGGAAGGACAACAGGATCACTCGCGGGTGGAGCGTGTACGCCAGGGCGCGCCAGAAAGCATCAAGTGCGTGCGACATCATGGGCACGGAGCATATCGCCTCAGCGTCGCCAGCTGGCCGCCAGACGCTCCAGCCCCCTCCATTGCTGGGACCAGAATCCATGGCCGTAGTCGATGCCCCCTTCTGGCGGGAGCTGGTCGCGCACCCCGGTGGGTCCCGGCATTTTGTCGAGGTTGGCGGTCCGAAACAGCAGATCCCAGATCGGGAACAGCACCGCGAAGTTGCATCCGCCCAAGGTACCCGCCCCTCGGGACTCGTGACCGTCCCCCATGGCATGGTGCAGCCGGTGATAGCGCGGACTCACCAACAGCCGCTCCCCCAGGCCTCCAAACGACAGTCTCAGATTGGCATGCGAGAAGTTCTCGACCAGCTGACCCAAGGCCACCACCGCCACGAATTGGCCGGGCGGCACCCCGATGGCGTGCCCCACCTGCACGAACAGAATGTCGACACACATCGCATCCAGCAAGTGGTTGCGACTGTCGGTCCACATCGTCATCTGGCGTTGGCTGTGGTGCAGGGCATGCAGGGCCCACCATCCCTCCGACTGGTGCTGAGCGCGGTGGATGAGGTAGTTGACGAAGTCGAAGACCACGAGATACAGGCAGAAGCTCGCCAGAGCCGACCCGGCCAAGCCGGGCACCGACCCCAGCACCAGCCGGTCCAACTGCAGCCCATGAACGCCCTGTACCGCCAGCCACCCCCAACCCGCATCCCACAGCGGATCAAACGCAAAAAACATCAGCACCCGGATCAGTCCCAACCGGTCCAGCAGCGTGTAGATCACATCCACCCGAACGGCCACCCGGTCACGCACCGGTTCAACCGGGCGCCAGCGCTCCAGCGGCGCGATCACCCCCAGAAGCATCACGATCTGCAGCAGCCCCACCAGCAACCAGCCGGTGGCGGCATATCCATCTTCCAGCAAGGACGCGCCGCCCATCCGGAACATCAGCGGCAACACCACCTGCTCGAACAGGCCCGTCTGCACGCGGTCGAACCACACACCCAGCGTTTCGATCATGATCCCTTGCGTCCCCGACGGACGACCTCTCGCCATTGCGGATGTTCTGCCAGCGTGCGAAAGCACAGGCCCTGCCGCCGAAGGCCAACGATGAGTGGTTCCAACACCGCCGGCGCCCAGGCCTCCTGGCGTGACCAGATGCCCAGGTGCGCCAGCAGGATGTCGCCCTCGCGCACGCCCCGCAGCGCCCGATCCAGCAGTTGGGCGTTCGGGTAACGGTCGCTGGGCAGTTCATCGCCCAGGAAGCCGGCGGATGTCCAGGGCACGTGGTGCCAGCCACAGGCCGCCGCCGCGCGCAACAGAGCCGGCGACGTCTTGCCCCCCGGCGCCCGGAACAGCGGCGACATCTCCTGACCCGTCATCTCACGGAAACGCCGGGCCGATCGCTCCAGCGCTTCGCAGTAGCCCGCCGGGGTCAGGGCCAAGCGGCGCCCCGCCTGCGCGCCGGCACTGGGCCGCACGTCGAAACCACCGTCCCGGCGGTCGGCCATCCAGTAGGTGTGGTCAAAGGTGTGAGACCCGAACAGGTGCCCTTCCCGGGCACGTTCTCGCCACCAAGGAGCCCACTGGTCATCCAGACTGCCCCCCTCGGTGCGGGTGCGCTCATTGGCAAGAAAGAACGTCACGCGCACGTCCTGGCGGCGCAGCACGTCCGCCACGAGCGGCGCCACCCCCATGTGACCGGTATCGAAGGTCAGGTAGACCGGGCGATCACAACGTGACGCCACCACCGGCCCCGCAGGCTGCGCCCACAGGGTCGAGGCGAATGCCCACGACATCGCCGCAACGGCCAGGGACCCGCCAGGGCGCACACGCCTCACAGCCGGGGCGCGTGTTCCAGAGACCAGACCCCGTGGGGCGACTTGCCCACCGGGACTTGCTGCACGACACGGTGCTCCTTCGTGTCGATCACCGAGAGCTTGCCCGCCCAGCGCGAGGCGACATAGATGAAACGCCGATCCGGCGACAGTTCCATGTCATCGGGGCCGCTCGGCGCGGGAAACTTGTCCCGGGTCTCGAGCGTCTGCATGTCGATGAGGCTGATGGAGTTCTCGACCCGGTTGCTCACCAGCACATGGCGGCGGTCACCCCAGGCGCGGAAAGAATGCGCCCCCTCGCCCGTCGGAATGCGCTTGACAAGCTTCGGCGGGTTGACCGTCACGTCATAGGCCTCGACGACCCGATCTCCGGTGAGGGCCACCAGCAGGGTGCGGTTGTCGGGCGTGAGAAAGATGTCGGCGGGCATCTTCCCGCAGGGCACGGTCCAGCGGGAGGTCTGCGTGGCCAGGTCGATGGACGTGATCTGGTCGCTGTCTTGCAAGCTGGCATAGACCACCGTGCTTTCCGTGTCGATGAACACGTGGCTGGGCGTCTTGCCAGCCGGAACCCGCTTGGCCAAGGCCAGAGAAAAGCCCTCGCCCGGCTGGCGCGTGACCCGGTAGACGTCGATGTGATCCAGACGGTTGGCGGCCGTGACGAACCACTTCATGTCAGGCGAGAACCGCAATTGATAGGGATCGACAATGTCTTCCAGCACCTTGCGGACCGCCCCGGTCCGGGTGTCGAGCAAGGTGATGCTGTTGCCCAGGGCGTTGGCCACCAGCAGCGTGTCCTCGTCGGGCGACAGGTACAGGTGGTGCGGCTCCTTGCCCGTGGGCACACGGCGGATCTCGGTGTAGTGATCGAGATCGATCTGGCTGATGGTCGCATCCAGCGAATTGAGCACAAACAGGGGCGGCCTCGCCGACCCGGCCGCGGATGCCGCCAATGGGGACTCCGCCCCCCGGCCAGCACCGGCCAGTGGCGCCGCGTCCGAGGCCACACCGCCCCCCGGTTGAGCCGCCAGCGCAGTGCCCGGCGCGCCCGCAGAGGCGGCCGCATGCGGGGTCAGCGCCTGCCAGGCACCGTAGGCAAGCGCCAGGGCCCCGACCACCACCAGACCTTTGAAGACGGTCGAGAGCCCCTGATTCATGTGTCTGCCCGAGATGAAAACTGGTTGTTCTGATGTGCGGGGCGCAGTGTAGCGACCCCGGATGACCGCCCTTCAACGGCCCGCCCCGCCCATCCGATGACACGATTCACCCGAAGAGAACATGGACAATGCATCCATGCCGATCCCGCACGCTTCGCCTCGCCCGTTGGATGACCGCCGCTCGACCCAACCATCACCCGGCCCCGGCTGGCGCGGGGTGCTGGCCGCCATCGACATCGGCTCCAACAGTTTCCGCCTGGAGATCGGTCAGATGGTGCGCGGACGCTACCGCCGCATCGACTACCAGAAAGAAACCGTGCGCCTGGGCGCAGGCCTCGATGCCGACGGCCGACTGACCGACGAGGCCGCCCACCGCGGCCTGGCCTGCCTGGACCGTTTCCGGCAGCGCCTGGCCGGCATTCCCGCCGAACAGCTGCGCGCCGTGGCCACGCAGACCCTGCGCGAGGCCACCAATCGCAACGCATTCCTGGAAAAAGCCGGTCAGGTGCTCGGGCATCCGGTCGAGGTCATCGCAGGCCGCGAGGAAGCCCGCCTGATCCACAAAGGCGTGGCCCGACTGCAGCCGTCCGATCGGCCCCGGCTGGTCATCGACATCGGCGGCCGTTCGACCGAGATGATCCTGGGCCAGGGATCCACGGCGCTGCGCGCGGAGTCTTTCGCCATCGGGAGCGTGAGCCTATCGATGCAGTACTTCCCGGACGGCGCCTTCACCCGGGACGCGTTCCGCGCCGCTCAGGTGGCTGCGGGGGCCGAATTCGAAGAAGCGCTGGACACTTTTGCCCCCGAACACTGGCTCGAAGCTCTGGGCTCGTCCGGAACGGCGGGCGCCGTCTCGCAGTTGCTGGCGGCCAACCGCATCACCGACGGGTGTATCACGCCCGCCGGGCTTCAATGGTGCGTGGACCGCTGCATCGAGGCCGGCCACCAGGACGCCCTGGACCTCCCCGGCCTCAAGCCCGAGCGCCGGGCCGTGTTGGGCGGGGGTCTGTCGATCCTGCTCACGCTGAGCCAGCAGTTCGGCATCCAGGAACTGCAACCGGCCCGCGGCGCCCTGCGCCAGGGCGTGATCTTCGATCTTGAAGAGCGCCTGGCCGCCGTCCGCGCCCCGGACCACCACGACCAGCGCGACGACTCCGTGCTGGAGCTGCAGCAACGCTTCAATGTCGACGTGCGCCAAGCCCACCGGGTGCGCACGGTTGCCCAGGCCCTGTTCACGCGGGCACGCCCCCACGCGCCCCTGGAACGTCAGCGCGAACTCGGCTGGGCCGCCAGCCTGCACGAGTTGGGCATGATGGTTTCGCACCACGACCACCACCGCCACAGCGCCTACCTGCTGGGCCACGTCGACGCCTCCGGCTTTTCGCAAGACCAGCAGCGCCACCTGGCCGACCTGGCCCTCGGCCAGCGGGGCGGGCTGCGCAAGGTGGAGTCCCTCCTGCAGAACGAGGACCACATCTGGCAGCTTCTCGCCCTGCGCCTGGCGGTCGTGCTGTGCCACGCCCGCCACGAAATCGACGACACCCTGCCCGTCCTCGGCGCCCTCCCCACCGGAGAGGCCCGCCTGCAATTGCGCGCCGGCTGGTGCGAAGCCCACCCCCGGACCCTGCACCTCCTGCATCAGGAAGCCGCGGCGTGGACCAAACTCGACGGAGTGCGCCTGCAGATCGCCACCTGACGCTCCTCCTGACATGAAAAATCCGCAAATAGGGCCGAAAATTGGGCCTCTTGCGGTCATGGATTCCCGTTTTTCATCAAGCCGTCATCGTTGATTCATACGATGACCAGCGTGTTCCATGTCCCAGGTCGGCGCAGATCGGCTTTCTTCCCATGCAGTGGCTCAACCGAGAGCGTTCCCTTCTGGCCTTCAACCGCCGCGTCCTGAGTCAGGCCCGGCGGCCCGACATTCCCCTCCTGGAGCGCCTGCGCTACATCTGCATCGTCTCGTCGAACATGGACGAGTTTTTCGAGGTGCGGTTCTCGGACGCGATCGACGCGTCGGCCCAGCCTGGCAGCGGCCTGACCCGCGGAGACCTCACGGCACTGAGCGTGACGGCGCACGATCTGGTCGATGAGCAATACCGGATCTTCAACCACGAGGTGATGCCCGCCCTCGCTCGCCACGGCATCCACATCCTCAACCATGCCGACCGCAACGACGCCCAGCGTGCCTGGGTGTCGCAGTACTTCCACCGGGAAGTGCAGCCGCTGCTGGTGCCGATGGGCCTGGACCCCTCCCACCCCTTCCCCCAACTGCCCAACAAGACGCTGAACTTCATCGTCGAACTCACAGGGGCGGACGCCTTCGGCCGCGAGAACTCCATCGCCGTCATCAAGGTGCCGCGGGTGTTGCCCCGCGTGATCCGCCTGCCCGACGCCCACAGCCGCGGACAGCAGGCCTTCGTGCTGCTGACCAGCGTGATCCGCGCCCATCTGCGCGAGATGTTCCCGGGCCGGCAGGTGGTGTCGTTCTCGCAGTTCCGTGTCACGCGCGACTCCGACATGGAGGTCGACGAAGACGACATGCGCAACCTGCGCCAGGCCCTGCGCAGTGAGCTGAGTTCGCGCCATTTCGGCAAGGCCGTGCGCCTGGAAGTGGTGGAGGACTGCCCCCCGGTGCTGGTGAGCTTCCTGCGTTCGCAGTTCAACTTGCCGGAACAGGCCGTCTACCGCGTGGCGGGGCCGGTCAACCTGGTTCGGCTGAACACCCTGATCGACCTGTGCGTCGCCCCCAAGCTGCGCTTCGAACCCCACGAACCCAGCTGGCCGCACGGGCGACTGCCGCGCTCGCGTTCGATCTTCGAATGCATGGCGGAGCGTGACGTCCTGCTGCACCACCCCTTCGAGTCCTTCGACCCCGTGGTCCAGTTCCTGCGCGAAGCGGTCGAGGATCCTGACGTGCTGGCCATCAAGCAGACCGTCTACCGCACGGGCACCGAATCCGTGCTGATGGAACTGCTGCTGGAAGCCGCACGGCGCGGCAAGGAAGTGCTGGCGGTGGTCGAGCTCAAGGCCCGCTTCGACGAAGAGGCCAACATCAACTGGGCCGAACGCCTGGAGGCCGTGGGGATCCAGGTCGTCTACGGCATCGTGGGCCTCAAGACCCACGCCAAGCTGCTGCTCGTCACACGCAGGGAAGGCCGCCGTCTGGTGCGCTACGGCCACCTCTCGACCGGCAACTACAACCCCAAGACGGCGCGCCTGTACACCGATCTCGGCTACCTGACCCACGACCCGGACCTCACGGCGGACATGGACGCCGTCTTCCAGCACCTGGCCAGCCTGAACCCGCTCAAACCCACCCGGCAGCTGCTGGTGGCCCCCAGCACCATGCAGTCACACTTCGTGGACCTGATGGCCAAGGTGAGTGAAGCGGCCCGTTCCGGACGCCCGGCGCGCATCGTGGTGAAGTGCAATGCACTGACCGATCCCCGGCTGGCCGAGGCCCTGATCGCAGCCGCTCAAGCCGGCGTGCAGATCGATCTCATCCTGCGCGGAGCCTGCATCCTGCCCCCGGGCATTCCCGGGATCACGGACCACATCCGGGTGCGCTCGGTGGTCGGCCGCTTCCTGGAACACAGCCGCGTGCTGTACTTCCGCTGGGGCGAATCCGATGCCGAGGAAGCGCTGTACCTCAGCAGCGCCGACTGGATGTCGCGCAACATGCTGCGTCGCATCGAGGTGGCTTGGCCCGTGCGAGACCCCGCGTTGCGCCAGCGTGTGATCGACGAGTGCCTGGTGCCCTACCTGCACGACCGGATCGATGCGTGGTCCCTCGACTCCCGGGGCGACTACGAGCGGGTGGCCGAAGAAGGGGTCGGTGCCCAACGCGCCTTGGTCGACCTCTACCGACGCTGAACGCCTGCACTTGAGGGGATGGCTAGAATTTCCCCCAAGGAGCACACCATCACCGTGGACATCGACAAGGAAGTGGACGCCCGGGGCCTGAACTGCCCCCTGCCCATCCTCAAAGCCAAGAAGGCCTTGGCCGACATGGCCAGCGGCCAGTTGCTGCGCGTTCTCACCACCGATCCGGGATCGGTGCGCGACTTTCAGGCGTTCTGTCGGCAGACCGGCAACGAACTTGTCGCGCAGGACCCGTCGTCCGACACCGAGATCGCCCATGTGCTGAAGCGGCGCTGAGACCGTGCTTCGCACGGGCTCCGACGCCGCTTCGCAAGGTGGAATGGACCGCTGAAACCGCGGCCCCGACCGGAGCTTACAGCTCCAGCCCCTTCAGGTATTCGCGGAAGCCTGCACCCAGCTGCGGGTGCTGCAGAGCCAGCTCGACGTTGGCCTCCAGGAAACCTTCCTTGCTGCCGCAGTCGTAGCGCTTGCCCTCATAGCGGTAGGCGAAGACCTTCTCGCGACGCAACAGTGCGGCGATGCCGTCGGTGAGCTGGATCTCGCCACCCACACCGCGGGGCAGGTTGGCGATCTCGCGGAACACCCCAGGCGTCAGGATGTACCGGCCGGCCACACCCAGACGCGAGGGTGCCACTTCGGGTGCCGGCTTCTCGACGATCTGCGTGACGTCCATCATGCGCTCGTTGACTTGCGTGCCGGCGCAGATGCCATAGCGCTTTGTGTGCTCTTCGGGCACTTCCTGCACGGCCAGGATCGAGGCATGCCATTCATTGAACTGCTCGACCATCTGCTTGAGGATGGGCGTGTCACCGACCATCAGGTCGTCGGCCAGCAGCACGGCGAACGGTTCGTTGACCACCACACTCTGGGCGCACAACACCGCATGTCCGAGGCCCAGGGCCTTGGGCTGGCGGATGTAGATGCACTCCATGTCATCCGGCTTGATGGAATGCACCATCGCCAGAAGCTCCTTCTTGCCGGCGGCTTCCAGCTCGGACTCCAGCTCGTAGGCGGTGTCGAAGTGGTCGGGAATGGCGCGCTTGTTGCGGCCGTTCACGAAGATCATCTGGCGGATGCCCGCCGCATAGGCCTCTTCCACGGCGTACTGGATCAGTGGCTTGTCGACCACCGGCAGCATTTCCTTGGGCTGGGCCTTCGTGGCGGGAAGGAAACGCGTTCCCAGACCGGCCACCGGAAAAATCGCTTTTCTGACTTGCATGTGGAGAATCCCTGATCGACGAAACTACAACTAGAAACAACTGCGGTTGAGTTCATTCTGGCACGAGAGTCGAGGGCCCAAACACCCGTTCACGGGGTGAAATCCCACCAACTGAGCACGAAGCGCCGAAGATGTCCACAAATGAACGGAACTTGATCACTGCCATGGATCTCCTGGTCGCCGAACCCCTGGAACCCGACGTGCTGGACTGGCTGCAGCAGCGCCTCGTGGTGGACTACCGCCCCCGACTCACGGACGATCCCTCCGCTCTGGCGCAGGCCCTCGGACAGACCCGCGCCGCCATTCTGCCGGCCCGGGTGCGCATCGACGCACGGGTGCTGCGTCTGGCGCCGCACTTGCGGGCCATCGGCCGCGTGGTCGGCGGACCCGAGCACATCGACTACCAAGCTTGCACCCTGGCAGGCGTGGAACTGGTCCGCTGCCCCGATTCGACCGCGCCAGCCGAGGCGGAGTTCCTCTTGGGCGCCATTCTGTCGTTGCTGCGTCCCAGCCCGATGGACATGGGTCAGGTTGCGGGGCGCGAACTCGCCCGCAGTACCGTGGGCATGATCGGGGTGACGGCCGCCGCCCAGAAGCTGGTGCCGTTGCTGCGCACCATGGGCACCCAGGTCGTCGGCTATGACCCGACGGTGCATGCCCAAGATCCACGCTGGAGTGGCTGGGGCATTCGCCCCCTCAGCCTCAACTCGCTGTTCGCGGCCTGCGATGCCGTGTGCGTGCTCCTGCCGGGCTTCTCGCGTTATCACGGCCTGCTGGGTGAACGCTCGCTGGGCCACTGCCGGCCTGGACAGGTGCTGGTGAGCCTCTCACCCTCAGCCCTGTTCGACGAGGCCGCCCTGGCCCGGGTGCTGGGCAGCGGCCGCCTGGCTGCGGCGTGGCTGGATCAGGCCGATCTGGATCTGCAGGCCCCTGGGCGCATCCTGGCCGGCATGCGCGGCCTGATGACCACGCCGATGCTGGCCGGCTACACCCGCGAATCCCGCAACCGCAGTGCATGGGGCGTGGCCCGTCGAATCGAACAGATCCTGCGGGAGCAGGCCGAGGCCAGCCCTTCTCCCGAGGCTCACCCGGTCACCCCAGAGGGAGCCCTGCCAACACGCCCCAGTCTGACGGCAGTGGAGCCCCGCCCCCAGGGGCCAACACTGGCGCGAACCCTGGGGGCGGAGGTTCCGCCTCAGTTGAAGATCGTCAAGCCAGCCGCTGACGCTGCTGCTGCAGCTTCGCCAAGGTCGCACTGAAGTCGGCGACGCGGCCACGCTCCTGCTCCACCACAGCAGCAGGTGCGCGGGCCACGAAGCTCTCGTTGGACAGCTTGGCCTCGGCCTTCGTGATCTCGCCCTGCAGACGGGCGATTTCCTTGTCCAGACGCACGCGCTCGGCCTCGACGTCGATCTCGACCTTGAGCGCCAGACGCGCCTGACCGTGCACCGCCACCGGCGCCATCTCGGTGGCCGCCGCAAACGCCGCCTCGTCGGCCAGCACCTGCACTTCGCCCAGCTTGGCCAGCGCCTTGAGCACCGGTGCTGCCGAGGCGATGAACTCGGCGTCCCCGAAGGTCAGCAGCGGCACACGCTCCGCAGGTGAGAGGTTCATCTCGCCGCGCAGGCCACGGCACACCCCGACCAGCGCCTTGAGCTGGACCACCCAGGCATCGGCCGCCGGGTCGATCTTCTCCAGTTGCGCCACCGGATAGGCGGCCTTGACGATGGACTCACTGCCCTCGGCTTACTTGCGGCCGGCCACCGGCGCCACCGTGTTCCACAGCTCGGCGGTGATGAAGGGTGCCACCGGGTGCAGCAGGCGCAGCACGGTCTCCAGCACGCGGATCAGCGTGCGGCGGGTGGCGCGGGCCGCAGCCTCGTCACCGGCGTCCTTGGCCACCTGGATCTGCACCTTGGCGATTTCCAGGTACCAGTCGCAGTACTCGTCCCAGACGAACTGGTAGATGGCGTTGGCGACGTTGTCCAGGCGGTAGTCCGCGAAGCCCTGCGCCACGGCGGCCTCGACGCGCTGCAGCTCACCGACGATC